>Ga0209680_1000009_pt1 | contig 79353 bp, 55 predicted proteins | sample WorMetLIZISLAND1_FD_187413 | JGI IMG/M metagenome (GOLD analysis project Ga0209680, IMG submission 187413) | Marine gutless worms symbiont microbial communities from Max Planck institute for Marine Microbiology, Germany - Olavius loisae LIZARD... ... | reverse complement strand
TCAGCTCGATAAGCAGGATACCCTTGCGGTGAGCTTTGCCAGGGGCTTTCTTCAACATGGCGCGTCCTCCCTATGAGACATAATATAGGGCTTCAGGTTTGCGCTGCTAAGTATATAATACTCTTTATCTGGCACTGCGCTTGTACTCAGACAGGAATGATTAAGTGATCGGGGAAAACGAGATGTGAAGATATTTTTTGCGCCTTTACGCGCCGTCGCGGCTCAAACCATCCCATGACCAACAACCTTAGTGTCATTGCCCAACCGGTACACCGACGTCGCGATAGGAGGGGAATTCCTCGCCATTCCCAGTCTTGGGTCTAGGGTCGCATCCGTGCGGCAATGCTGCAGGACATGGTTCCTGACGCCGACGGCCGCAAGCCGGTCCCTTATAGGCTGGATATCCGACTCATCACGCCAGCCCGGCAGGACCGTGGTCCTTACCTGGAGTGCGATTCCCGCGTCGAGCAGCAGTGCCAAGCTCTCCCAGGCCCGCTCGCCGGAATCCGAGACCCCGGTGAGCGCCGGGTAACCCGCGGGGAGCGCTTTGATGTCCAATCCCACCCAGTCGATGAAGGGCAACAGACGGCGCAGGCGGTGCGGGTAAGGGCCGGCGGTATGCAGACCGATCTTGAAGCCCATTGATCTGGCCTCTTTTACAGCCGCCGGTATGGCAGCCTGAAGCGTCGGCTCGCCACCGCTGAAGACCAAGGCGTCCAACAGCCCGGCGCGTTTCTCCAGAAAGACACACACATCGGACCAGGGGATCCGATCTCCGCTTTCGGGTGAGAGCAAGTGGCCGTTATGGCAGTAACGACAGCGCCAGGGGCAACCTTGACAGAAGACAACGGCCGCCAGCTCCCCTGGGTAGTCGATGGTGGTCATGGGGGTGAAACCACCGATGCGCAGCGATTGGTCCGCAGATGTCATGGAAGTTTTTACGGAAGATTTATCTGCACATGAACGCGAATAAACGTAAATCGCATTCATTGGCGGCAAAAACGGAAAAGATCATGTGATCTTTATCTTTTACGACCGATTTGCATTCTAGCTTCTTAAAACCACGAATGAACACCAATTACGATTCGCATCCATTCGTGGTTTCTCCATGCGGTTCGTGTCGGTCGCTCCGCACCCTACGCAGCGCACCTGATCATCCGATTCCCTGTCTCCGCCGGAGACTCAACGAAGTATTGCCGTTCCCGGTGTTCGGAGCGCTTACCGGCATTGAAAGCGGATACCGGGCGGTGATAACCCATGACACGAGTCCAGACTTCGCAGCGCGTGCGCTCGCAATCCTCCAGCCGGATGTCGGGTTCCCCCCCTGAGGCACTTGTCCGATCCGACCTTTCTGCCAACCGTTCATCTGACGGTGCACGATTACCGGACATAGGCCCCCTCCCCTTCCAGGCCTCACAACAGCGGTGTTCTTCGTCGCTCAGATCAATGATTTTGGGGTCGATCATTGCTTCATCTCTCCTGTTCGATCTTCCATAAGGATCCGACATACCCAAGATGGGCGGAACGCGGTGGCACCCATTGATCAAGCACAGGCGCAGGCATCCAGCTCCGTTAGCTCTGCCCGTTTCTTCGCCTTCAGCTCTTTGTCGCAAGTGGGGCAGAACTCGTGCTCGCCGGGGAGATAGCCGTGCCTGGGGCAGATGGAAAAGATGGGCGTTACCGTGATGTAGGGCAGCCGGAAGTTGGTCAGCGACCGCCTCACCAAGCGCTTACAGGCCTCCACGTTGGAGATGTGCTCCCTCATGTAGAGATGCTGCACAGTACCGCCGGTGTATTTGGATTGGAGCTCTTCCTGTAACGCCAGAGCCTGGAAGGGGTCGTCCGTAAATCCAACCGGGAGCTGGGAACTGTTGGTATAGTAGGGAGCATCCGGGGTCCCGGACTGGATGATGTCCGGGTAACGCTTGCGGTCTTCCTTGGCGAAGCGGTAGGTAGTACCCTCCGCCGGAGTGGCCTCCAGGTTGTACATATGCTTGGTCTGTTCCTGGAACTTGACCATCCGCGTGCGCACCCGATCCAAGAAACGGGCGGCCATAGCCTGACCCCGCGCACTGGTGATGTCATCGGCATCGCCGGTGAAATTGCGGATCATCTCGTTGATACCGTTGACACCGATGGTAGAGAAGTGGTTGCGCAGGGTGCCCAGAAACCGTTTGGTGTAGGGGAAGAGCCCCTGGTCCATGTGGCGTTGGATGGCCTTGCGTTTGATCTCCAGACTATTGCGGGCAAGCTCCAACAGGGTGTCGAGCCGGGCATAAAGCCCTTCCTCATCGCCGGGATAGCAATGTCCCAGGCGTGCGCAATTGACCGTTACCACGCCGATCGAACCGGTCTGTTCCGCGGAGCCGAACAACCCGTTGCCGCGCTTGAGGAGCTCGCGCAGATCAAGCTGCAGCCGGCAACACATGGAGCGCACCATGTTTGGCTTGAGCTCGGAGTTTACGAAGTTCTGGAAGTAAGGGAGCCCATATCTGGCGGTCATGGCAAACAGCCGGTCCGCGTTCTCGCTCTCCCAGGGAAAATCCTCGGTGATGTTGTAGGTGGGGATAGGAAAAGTGAAGATGCGTCCTTTGGCATCCCCCGAAGTCATCACCTCAATATAGGCCTGGTTGATCAGATCCATTTCTGCCTGGAGCTCACCATAGGTAAAAGGCTGCTCTTCGCCACCGATGATCGGGGTCTGTTTACGCAGATCTTCCGGGCACACCCAATCGAAAGTGAGATTGGTGAAGGGGGTGTTTCCGGTAACGAAGGTCTTGCCGCGACGGCGTGCAATGAAGGTGCCGTTACGGGTGGTCGGGCACCAGACCTTGCCGTGGTAAGCGCAGCGTTGAATGAGCTGGATGTAGGTCTCGCGGTTGCGAACGATGTTGAGCACCCGGGCGCCCGAGTCCGCTCGCGTGTAAACGGTACTGCCGTAGCCCGCTAGGACACAAAGTTCCTGCAGCGCGTCCAAATTCTCCCGGTCGTTGGTGTAGATACGGATGCGACCGTTGGGCTCGACGCTGCCGTCGCCCCGAATGTAGGTATCCAGGAACAGCCTGATCTGGCGAGCCGAAAGGGTGCGAATCAGCGGCGGCACGCATTTCCGCGTCGCGTAGCGCAGCACCAGCTCGCTGCCTTCCGCATTGAGCCAATAGCGGCAGACCAGGTGATTGGCGTGGGCTCCAGTCTGCAACCGTTCGTGCCAGCTCAGCCCCAGCGCCGTCAGAACCCTCTCAATGGCGGCGGCATTTTCGGGATTGCCGGCGGATTGCCAGAGGCTTACGCGGCGGCCGCCGTTGCTGAAGTCGAAATTCCCCTCGGATACGACCCAGGCCAGGAGCCCGACCAAATCGTCGTCCACTTCATGGACGGAGGCGGTTTCCCAAGCGTTGGGTACGATGACCGGCGACTTTAGCTCGACCACCGCTTCGATGTCTTCGAGTATCCACCGGTTGTCGCTGTTGAACAGCTTGCGCACCACCTTGTGCCGAGGCGTTACCCATTGCTCCTGGGTGCGGTTGCGCAGCACGTACATTTCACCATCAAAGTCGTAGGCGGTTATCGCCAGCGGCTCCAGATACTCCAACCGGTTATCACGCCAGTCGACCGTCGCGATCTTCTCCCCCTCAACGATCCGGTCATAGCGTTTCCAGCCGTTTTCCGTCAGGCATTCCGTTTCCTCGTCGACACACTGGCAGCCCCACCGAGACGGCACATTCAGGTTATAGATGAGCTCCTGAATGGCTTGTTTGACCTGCTCATAGCTCAGGCGATCCTTGCGGACATAGGGGGCCATGTAGGTATCGAAGCTGGAGAAGGCCTGGGCGCCGGCCCACTCGTTCTGCAGGGTGCCGAGGAAGTTGACGATCTGACCCACGGCGGAGGACATATGCTTGGGCGGACCAGCCTCCACCTTGCCGGGGACGCCGTTCAAGCCTTCATGCAGGAGGGTGCGCAGGGACCAGCCCGCGCAGTAGCCGGCGAGCATATCCAGGTCATGGATGTGAATGTCCCCCTCCCGGTGGGCGGCACCGATCTCCGGCGGATAGACGTGGGAGAGCCAGTAGTTGGCGATCATCTTGCCGGCACTGTTGAGGATCAGTCCGCCCAGGGAGTAACCCTGATTGGCGTTGGCAGCGACACGCCAATCGGAGCGATCCAGATACTCGTTGACGGACGCGGCCACATCCACCAGGGTGCGGCGGTCCTCACGTAGCCGTGAGTGCTGCTCGCGGTAAACGATGTAGGCACGGGCGGTCTCGAAGTGGTTAGCGACGATCAGGGTCTGCTCCACCACGTCCTGGATGCCTTCAATGTCCGGGATGCGGCCCAGATCCAAGCGATGGCTGATAACCTTGATCACCTGCGTAGTGAGTCCGGTGGCTTCGATGGTGCCGAACTCCCCGCTCGCCTGACCAGCGCGCAGGATGGCGGATTCGATCTTGCGGGCATCGAAAGGGACCTCCCGACCGTCGCGTTTGCGCACACGAGCGGGAAGGGTCGCGACCCAGGGAAAGGTAGCCTGCATGAGCTTGACCCACAGTCGAATAAAACAGATCCTTTATACAACATATTGTGTTTTAGAATTGCATGGATTCGAGACGAAAGACCCGCTATGGACAAGGAGTCCAAATGCGCCCTGGCTCGATAACCGATTTGGTAAGCGAAAACGATGAATCGCGCAAATCAATTTTCGCGTGGATTCGTGCTGATGTGGCACCCACAACGAGGCCGCCAAACGTGGGACACCGGTGACCCTGTGTGCCATTGCTTCGCCCCAGGCAACGAAGCCCACGGGCGGCGGCGGAGGGCATTGGGAAAAAGGCTGGATACTATTTTCGCGGACTATGACTGGGACGCCAAGCTGAACGTGGGTACCAGCGGCTGCCGGACCGCCGTGGCTTTAATGCAACCTAGCGGTTGTGTGACAGAGCATGGGGCGCAAGACGCTCGGGCCGTCGTCCTGTAGGCAAGACGCCTACAGCGGGCCATAGATAGGGACGATCCTGAATGGCAGGGGTGGGGATATTTCGTGTCCCTGATTCCCTTGCCCTATGTGCCGAATAGGCTACCGGCCAAGTCCTGTTGCCATTTAACTCTAACCGAAAACCGTCATTCCGACTGGGAAGCAGGAACTCAGTGGCCAAGGGGCAATAACAGTGGAAATTCGAATCATCAGATCACGCAACCATGCCACTTTAAATTTAATCACTACCTCTGTGAGAATCCGTGTCACCCACTAACAGAAAAGATCATCTGGTCTTTTACGACTAAATTTGCGTTCATTTGCGGCAGGAATCTGGTCGGCAGACCCCATTATTGGGGATGCCGCAAAAACCCTTCTCCTGCCGGGATAGCACCTGCCTCAAGCATAGCGAGGAAGCTTGGGGAGAAGCTGATTTTTAAAACCGGCAGTCCCCCCGGGAATGCCGGCATCTGCGGGTATGGGCCATCCGGAGGGGAAGGAGGTACCCCAGGATCAGCGCTTACCGACGCTTGCTGCCTGGAAGGCGGCGCTCCCGACGACGGATTCCTGCAACACTCCGTTATTGAGAAAAAGGCACGACCCATGCTCGACATCAGCCCCATATCGGCATTCGACGACAATTACATCTGGCTATTGCGGGACTCGGACAGCACCCAGGCCACGGTGGTGGATCCTGGGGACGAAGGGCCCATCCTGGCAGCTCTGGAGGCGCAGGGCTTGGAGCTTAGTACCGTGCTGGTTACCCATCATCATGACGACCATATCGGCGGCGTGGAGGCCTTGCGAGCGGCGTTTCCCGAGGTCCAGGTCCTGGGCCCCGAGGACCGGCGGATCCACATGCTTACCCAGGTGGTCCGCGAAGGCGACACGGTCGAGCTCCTAGAGCTTAGCAGGCGGGTTCAAGTTCTGGAGGTACCGGGCCACACCTCGACCCATATCGCCTACCTAGGCACCGGTGTCCTCTTCTGCGGCGACACCCTGTTCGCGGCTGGCTGCGGGCGGGTGTTCGACGGCACCTTCGACCAGCTCGCCGCCTCCCTGGAGCGTATCACCAATCTGCCGGGGGAGACCCGCTGCTATTGCGCCCACGAGTACACCCTAGCCAACCTGGAGTTCGCCAGTCGGGTCGAGCCCGAGAGTATCTCCATCACGCAACGGAAACAGGCGGCATCCGAGCTCCGCGGCCTGGACCAGGCTACCGTCCCTTCCCGGTTGAGCGAAGAACTGGCGACCAATCCCTTTCTGCGCACCGGAATACCGGCAGTCAGATCCGCTGCTGAGGCTGCGGCCGGTAGGTCGCTGACCACTGGCGCGGAGGTCTTCACAGCCCTGCGGTGCTGGAAGGATGGACGATACGACTAAATCAATGAGGTCAGACTCGATTGATTGGTAAAAATACCTATTTTCAAGGTGTCTTTAACATGAACCCCAGAGACACGGAGGACACAGAGGATTCTCCTTCTCTACACCCTCTATGTCTCTACGGTTAAATCAATTCTCGTGGATTTTGGTCGAGCGTCGGACTAGGTTACGTCGTGTCTCCCAAGCCACGCCAGGTCATTCAGGAACTGGGGATTTGACCACACCGGACGCGGCTGATAGGAACGGCACCTGTCTTCCTCAGCAGGATCTTCCAGCATGTCGTCCGTGATTTCCGATCTTCCGCTTGCCGTTCGTTTCCTGTTAGCCGCCATCGCGGGGGGCTTGGCGGTGCTCGCCTTCGCGCCCTTTTCCTTCTATCCCGTCGCTATTCCGGCCCTAACCATTTGCTACGCACTGCTATCCCGGTCGAGGCCACGGGAAGGTTTTCTGATCGGCTGGGGGTTCGGGATCGGTCTGATGGGTTCCGGTATCTTCTGGGTCCGCATCAGCCTGAACGAGTACGGCAATATGGCCCCCTGGTTGGCCTATCTGATGACCGCTTTGCTGATGGTCGCGATGGCCCTCTACTATGGGATCGCTGGTGCCTTGACGGCTAGGCTCAACGACGGCCAGCGCCTGAGTGGTCCCTTGCTGGCGTTTCCCGCAGCCTGGGTCCTGACCGAGTGGCTGCGGGGCTGGATCTTCACGGGTTTTCCCTGGCTCGCTATCGGCTATACCCAGATCGACGCTCCCCTGGCGGGCCTGGCACCGATCGCGGGTGTCTACGGGATCAGTCTCGTGTTGGTTCTGTGCGCTGGACTGCTCTGGTGCTTCATAGGTCAGCGAGGGCGGGTCAGGTACGCCGCGCTCGCCGGGTTAGTCCTAATCTGGCTCACCAGCACCGTCCTGCGGGGCATCGAGTGGACTGAGTCGGATGGTGCAAGCTTCCGCGCCACCGTGGTACAGACCAATATCCCGCAATCCCTAAAATGGGATCCGGACATGCGCCTCTCCAACCTGCGCGCCTGCCTGGGGCTCACCCGGAAGAACTGGGGCAGCGACTTGATTCTGTGGCCGGAGACGGCGGTTCCGGACTTCCTACATGAGGTACGGGATAGCTTCATCCGGCCACTCGCGACAGAGGCGCGGGAACAGGGCACCGAACTGGTGATCGGGATTCCTATCATGGATCTCGCAGCCCACCGCTACTTCAATGGTCTGATCAGTATCGGGACGGTCGAGGATGTCTACCGCAAGCGCCACTTAGTCCCCTTCGGCGAGTTCATCCCCTTCAAAGACTGGCTGGGGCCCATCGCACGGGCCTTCGAGGTCCCCATGTCGAATTTCAGCGCGGGCAATGCCCCCCGGCCGCTGCTGCGGGTAGGCAAATACTTGGCCGGCACCTCCATCTGCTACGAGGACGTCTTTCCCGCCGAGGTGATCGAAGCCCTGCCGGAGGCGGCTTACCTCATCAATGTCAGCAACGACGCTTGGTTCGGCGACTCGCTGGCACCCCACCAACACCTGGAAATGGCACGCGTGCGGGCCCTGGAGAACGAACGCTGGCTCTTGCGGTCCACTAACACCGGGATTTCAGCCATCCTTGACCACCAAGGGTGGATCATAGGTAGTGTGCCACTGTTCGAACGCGGCACCTTCTCAGCCGAGATACAGCCACGCCGGGGGGCAACACCCTTTGTGTATCTGGGAAACCGACTCGCGATCGGCCTCGCCTTTCTGATGTTGGTAATCTCGATTCCATATGCGCGTCGAAAGGGGCTATGGGGAAAAGAATGAACTCCAATCAGTAAAGAAACTACGAATCACACGAATCCTTGCGGATCAATTCACACTAATTCAGGCGACTTGTAGCTTTCCCGGTAGTAGTTAAACTTAAAGTGGCATGATTGTGCGACCTAATGACTCGAACCCCTACCGTTCTTGCCATCTATGGCACCTGGATTTCGGCAATCCCTACCGGAATGACGAGGGAAAGGCTGACAGACTTTAGCACTTAAAACTCAGCCACTACTGCTTTCCTATCAGGGCAGCCACAACGAGCAGTCACCAGCCGTCGGCTCTCAGTTACTAGGTCGTGTTGACATCTAGGAAGGTCCACACAGCGGACCCTGCAATAATCAAACGGTTAGCGTAGGGTCTGCTATGCAGACCGCTTGGGTTGTGGCCATTTAACACATAAAAGAAACAGTTAGTTAGAGTTGAATATTAACAGCACCTAACTATATCAAAACCTAAAACCGTTGGTCCCTCCCTAACCCCTCCTCTGGAGGGAGAGGGGCTTTGAACAACGATAAATCCGCCGCGGATCGATTTGCATGATTCGTAGTTTTCTTTACGGAAGCCTCCTGGCACCGAAGATTCCTACCCTGTTACCATAATATATGAATCCTCCGTCGCGACGCGTGTCGGCGGCATTATTTTTAACCCGACTCGTAACGTGCTACGACACTGGAACTTGCGATGGACGTGACCATTTTCGGCAGCGGCTATGTTGGCCTAGTGACCGGGGCTTGCCTCGCCGAAGTCGGTAACACTGTGCTCTGTGTCGACATCGACCCCGTGAAGATCGCCGTGCTCAAGGGCGGCGGCGTCCCATTCTATGAACCGGGTCTGGAGAAACTGATAAAGAAGAACCGGGATACGGGCCGCTTGTCATTCTCCACCGACGCGGCAGCCGGTGTTGCGCATGGGCTATTTCAGTTCATCGCCGTTGGCACCCCACCAGCCGAAGACGGCACCGCCGATCTTCGGCACGTGCTGGCCGTCGCCCGATCCATTGGGGAACACATGGATACCTACCGCATCCTGGTCGACAAATCCACGGTGCCGGTCGGTACCGCGGACAAGGTCGCCGCGACGGTCAGAAAAACCCTGACCGCACGCGGGACCGGCGTCGAGTTCGCCGTCGCCTCCAATCCCGAATTTCTCAAGGAGGGAGCGGCGCTCGAGGATTTCATGCGGCCGGACCGTATTATCGTCGGCACTGACAACCCGCGTACCGCCGAGTTGTTGCGCACCCTCTATGCCCCGTTCAACCGCAACCATGACCGGGTCATGCTGATGGACGTGCGTTCGGCAGAGCTCACTAAGTACGCCGCCAACGCCATGCTGGCGACTAAGATCAGCTTCATGAATGAGCTGTCCAACATCGCCGAGGCGGTGGGCGCGGACATCGAAAAGGTCCGCGTCGGCATCGGGTCCGACCCCCGCATCGGCTACCACTTCATCTACCCCGGTTGTGGGTACGGCGGCTCCTGCCTCCCGAAGGACGTGCGCGCCCTGGAGCGGACGGCCCACGCCATCGGATACGAGGCCCAGCTCCTGAACGCAGTGGAATCGATCAACCGGCACCAGCAGGATGTGCTGTTCGAGAAGCTCGCCAATCACTTCGCTGACGGCTTGACGGGCCGCACGATCGCGCTCTGGGGATTGGCCTTCAAACCCAACACGGATGATATGCGCGAGGCTCCAAGCCGTAGGCTCATGGAGTCCCTCTGGAGCGCTGGCACCCGTGTCCAGGCCTTCGATCCGGTTGCGCGGGAGGAGACTCTGCGGATCTACGGCAATCGAGACGATCTGATCCTTATCCAAGATGCCATGTCCGCCTTGGAAGGCGCGGATGCCCTGGTCATCGTCACCGAATGGACCGAGTTTCGCAGCCCGGACTTCGCGGCGATCGCACGCAAGCTCAACTACCCCCTCCTCTTCGACGGCCGCAACATGTTCGATCCCAAGGTCGTCACTGCGGCGGGACTCACCTATTTCTCCATCGGCCGCCGGCCGGCCGGTAGCGACCACCTCTAATCTCCATGTCCGTGCTCGCATTGGATTTCGACGGCGTCCTCTGCGACAGTGCTCAGGAGACCGGTATTACCGGCTGGAAGGTAGCGACGGCCCTATGGGAGGATATGGAAGGTGTGCTGCCACCGCGGCCACTCCTGGAACGTTATTGTCGTGCCCGACCGGTGATAGAAACGGGATATCAGGCCATCCTGATGATGCGTCTGCTCCAGGACGGGGAAGACCCAGAGGAGCTGCTCGAGACCTTTCCGTACCGGCTCCATAAGGTGGTTGAGAAATCCGGTACGGATACAGCAGGTCTGAAGCGACTATATGCAGCGGTTCGCGACCGTTGGCTCCAAACGGACCCGCAGGGATGGTTGTCGCTGAGCCCCCTTTACCCAGAGGCGCGCCGGACCCTGAACGCGCTTCTGCCCGGAACCGACTGCTACATCGTTACCACCAAACAAGAGCGATTCGTCGTGCGGTTGCTGGAGCACAACAGCGTGCGTTTCGATGCCGAGCATATCTTCGGTCTGGACTGTGGGATGTCGAAGGAAGCAGTATTGCGTCGCCTCATGGCACACCATCCAGGCCACCCGATTCATCTGGTGGAGGACCGATTGGCGACCTTGAAGCGATTTCTCGCCCGACCGGATCTGGCGATCATCCGCCTGCACATGGCTTGCTGGGGATATAACACGGAGGCCGAGCGCCGGGAGGCCATGGGCTTGAAAATCCACCTGCTGACGGCACTTAGAGCCTGTCTGGCATACGACTGTTCTACGAACGCGTAAACCAGACAGGTTCTCAGCCTCCCAGAGCTCGCGAATACGGAGTACCACAGTGACCGCTGAACAACTTGTTTTGAATGCGCAGCTGGCACAGATGCTCAAGGGTGGTGTCATCATGGACGTGACCACGCCGGAGCAGGCCGCCATCGCCGAGGAGGCGGGTGCCGTGGCTGTCATGGCCCTGGAGCGCGTACCGGCGGACATCCGCAGCGAAGGCGGTGTGGCACGCATGTCTGATCCCGGCCTGATTCGGGCGATTCAGGCCGCCGTATCTATTCCCGTTATGGCCAAGGTGCGCATCGGACACTTCGTCGAGGCCCAGCTGCTCGAGGCTCTGAAGATCGACTATATCGACGAGAGCGAGGTGCTTACCCCGGCCGACGAGGAGAACCATATCAACAAGACCCGGTTCTCCATTCCCTTCGTCTGCGGTGCCCGTAATCTTGGCGAGGCCTGCCGACGCATCGCTGAAGGGGCGGCGATGATCCGCACCAAGGGTGAAGCAGGTACCGGCAACGTGGTGGAGGCAGTGCGCCACATGCGCACTATGAATCGAGAGATCCGTACCCTCCACGATATGCCGCGGGAGGAACTCACGGGTTTCTGTAAGGACCAGGGGCTCCCCTACGAGGTGGCGCTCAAGGTGCGGGAGGCCGGACGACTACCGGTCGTGAACTTCGCCGCTGGCGGTATCGCCACACCGGCGGACGCCGCCCTGATGATAGAGCTCGGTTGTGACGGCGTATTCGTCGGCTCAGGCATCTTCAAGTCAGGCGATCCTACCCGCCGTGCCGTCGCTATCGTCCAGGCCACCACCTATGCCGATGATCCGGAAAAGATCCTGGAGGTATCTGCCGGCTTGGGCGAGCCCATGGCAGGTATCAAGATCCCCACTATCCCTAAGGAAACACGCCTACCCGAGCAGGGCTGGTAAATCCATCCATGTCAGGCATCATCGGGGTCCTTGATCTGCAGGGAGGCGTGGTCGAACACCTAGCGCACCTCGCCGCACTGGACTTACCAGCCAGACGGGTGAGGCAAGCAGCGGACTTCGAGGACCTGGCCGGATTGATCCTTCCCGGTGGGGAGAGCACCTGCTTGAGCCGTCTGTTGCGCCGCTACGGGCTCGACCACGAGATCGAGAAACGCCTGCGTGCCGGACTCAAGCTCTGGGGCACCTGCGCCGGGGCTATCCTCCTGGCACGGGAGGTGGTTGGCGAGGCGGCAAGCCTGGGGCTTATGGATATCCGGGTCCAACGCAATGCCTTCGGCAGCCAGCTCGACAGCTTTAACCTCACCGTCGCTGTCCCAGCAGTCGACCTCAAGCCTATTCCGCTCACCTTCATTCGAGCTCCCAAGATCCTCCGCCTCGGCACAGTCGTGTCCCCCCTGCTTGAGATCGACGATTATTGCGCAGCCGCGGAAGACCGTGACATTCTGGTTACCATCTTCCATCCGGAGCTGACCCCGAGCCTCGCCTTCCACCGCTACTTCGCCGGCAAATGCAGCATTCCGGTCCCGCCCCGCAATGTCATGCTAACGAACTGGCGGGCGGACTCCTGGGTCAGTTACGCGTCTTCCCTGTCGCCCCAGGCACGCCACAAAACGCGGCTGATCCGCCCCCGCCCCGCCGGAGCGCGGAGTGGATCAAACCGGCATCCTGACACCGCCCATGGAAGTAAGTGGAAGCATGCTCGATAGCAGTGTGTTGGACAGCCACGCGCTGCACCCCGTTTAAGAATTTACCACTACCCCTGCCCCCCTGCCCATTCGACTGCGGCCTGGGGCAACAGACACATTCGCGTGGTATTCGCGTGATCCGTAGTTTCTTATGGTGGGAATAGATCGCCGGCACCGCCATCTCACCGATCATCCGCTGCGGTGTCGGCTTTGTCCGACTCGTCTTCCCAGTCGTCTTCTTCCTCAGGGGGGATACCGTCAAAGATTTTACCGCGGCGGTGCTGCAGGTAGGCGTCGCGGGTGAAGGCGTAGGGATCGGTGGCCGCCCCTTCCAGGATATTTCCGACCTTCAACAGGTCGGCCCGGGTATCGGTGACATCAATGGCAATCAGCCCCCAGGCAACAGGCCTGTTGTCGACATAAAACAACGGATTGGTAATGATGTCTCCGCCTAGTCCAATGGTGTCGCGAATGGTGCTGTGGCCCAGAAAGGGCAACACCAGATAGGGGCTGGAGTCGTCGCCCCAGTAACCGAAGGTCTGACCGAAATCCTCCTTGTAGTTCGGGAGCCCCATATTGGTCGCTACATCGCGAAAGCCGAGTATGCCGACAGTGGTATTCACGGCCAAGCGCCCCAGATCCGATCCGGCACGGGAAAGCTTAAACTGAAACAGATTGTTGAGCACCGAGCCTATGTCCGCGAGGTTGTTGAAGAAGTTGGTAATGCCCCGGTCTACGGGCTTCGGTGTGATGGTTTTATACCCCTTCGCAACGGGTTTCAGGATCGCATCGTCGACTACTTGATTGAACTTGTGCATCGCACGGTTGTAGGACTCCAGCGGATCCCTAGGGTCAGCCTGTTCGTCGGGGACCGAGGTGCAACCGCCGATCAGGACCGATAGCAGGAGTAGACCGATATTCCGAAGACCGCTCATGGGCAAGGTTTCCCTGATATTGTGTCCGCCATGTAGCACCGAATGACAGCATGTTAGCACAACATCATAATTCCGAAGGCAAACAGCTGACTATCGTGTTTTGAGCTTCCCTCCATCCTGGACTAAACTCTTTGTCTCGTCTCCAAAATCGGTGGCTTACCGGTAGCTAGGTCCCCTGATCGCAATGCTGGCGTTAGGTATTATTCCATCGCTCAACATGGACCATTTCTCCCGTTTTTTACCCACAGGGCGACGTTGCTCATCTGGAATCACAGTTTAATACACTTTCCAATAGTCGCTAAAAACCGTGGCTTTTTATGCACGGGTGGTCTGCGATCCCAAAGTATGATGGCGGTGCTGAAGACAAACGCGCATAATTCATCTACCTCCAACACTGGTGTCTGTTCGGAGTCAACGGGTTTCGGCATGGTTCCAAGAGGTGGCAGCTATTCCGCTTTTTCTAACCATGCACCCAACGCATGCTCGGTCGTTCGTTCTTGATAAGCTTTATATAATGAGTTCTCTTTCTCCCTCTGTATAGAGATCTCGGAGTTCAAGTACACCGTAAACACCCCAGATTTCACAATGATATCGTGGATTACCGTACCCATTGCCCGCACGTGTTCGACCTGGAACAGAAGCCGCGCGCCGCCGTCGTCTGCCTCCCCCAGCAGGTCGGAGATTCTGCCGGTCAGCCCGAGATCCCGTCCGCGCACCAGGGTCTCCGGAAAGGGGCCACAAAGGACTGTCAGACCTGAATCCAGGCCCATAGGAAATCGACCAAGGCATAAGCGAACGGGCTGCTGCAAGGGCCGGCGCCAAGCTACCATCGCCAAAAGCACGGGGTGGCAGGAGCGGAAGCCATAAGTGCGGCAGAAATGGCAGTAGCAACAGGCCGCCGACGCCGAAGGTAGAACCCAAACCATTGGCGATCAGCCCCGATTCTGAACCGAAAAGATGCAAAGTTTTTCTAATGTAGTCGCGGCCTTTCCATTCGGGTTCCAGTGGCGTGTAGACAGACTGCGGTGCATAGACCGATTTTTCAATACGGTTTGGCGAAACGAACCTGCTGTTCGGTTACCACAACGAATGTACTTGCCAGCTGATCTTCGTATCTGGTTAGGAGCATTTCGATTGCGTGGCTCTTGGAGGCGTTGCGTTCATCTTGTAGCCGCAGAAAGATGACACCACAGTGCGTTGTTTTTCTCGGTAAACCTTCTCATCGAGATCCTTGTCATTGAAGCTCTCTTGCATGGTCGAACCCTGTGCCAAAGGTATCTACGGTTTCCAACACTTCATCCGAAGGGCAGAGCCTCGGTTGATGTACTGGTGCCGGTTATGTCACGATTCCCCGATTTTTCAGGCCCTGAGGGAATCCCCGAGAAAAGGCCGAAGCTTGGCGACCATGGCCCGATGGATCCTGAGATTGCCGGCAATCACATTGCCTGTCTCCAGGTAGCGGTTACCGTCGGCCAAGTCGCTCACCGTACCGCCGGCCTCGCTGATTAGCAAGGCACCGGCGGCGATATCCCACTGGGCCAACCCCAGATCCCAGAAGCCATCCAGCCTACCCGCGGCTACATAGGCGAAATCGAGGGCCGCTGCACCGGGACGCCGGATGTCCGCCGTATCCCGGAGCACGACCTTGAACATACTCAGATAGGTATCCAGAAGGCTGTGGTTCCGGCATGGAAAGCCGGTCCCGATTAAAGCACCCTCCAAGGAAGGGCGATCAGTCACGCGCAGGCGCCGGTCGTTGAGCTGGGTACCCTGGCCTCGGCTAGCAGTGAAGAGCTCCTCCCGCAACGGATCATAGACTACTGCCTGCTCCAACCGGTTGCGGTACTTGAGGGCAATGGAGACGCAGAATTGGGGAAAGCCGTGCAGATAGTTGGTGTTGCCATCCAGGGGGTCAATTACCCATTGAAAATCACCGTCCTGGTGTTCACTACCTTCCTCAGCCAGAATGGCGTGATCCGGGTATTTGCTGTGCAACTCCCGGATGATCACCTCCTCGGCACTGCGTTCCACCTCGCTGACGAAGTCGTTGAGACGCTTGCTGGTAACGGCGATCCCATCGGTGTGTTCGAGGTAGCGCAACAGGACCCGGCCGGCGCTGCGCGCGGCCCGGACGGCAATAGTGAGCATGGGGTGCATGATGGGCACCATACCCGAAGCGGCGAATAGATTCAAAGTATGACCATGGACCCCAACCCCGAAGTACTCCACAGGATCCGGTTCGTCATGGTGGGGACCACCCATCCAGGGAATATCGGGGCGGTGACCCGGGCCATGAAGACCATGGGACTGAGTCGGCTATATCTGGTGAACCCCAAGGCGTCGCCCAACGCAGAGACGGTGGCCCGTGCTGCAGGCGCCGATGACCTGCTGGCGAGCGCCGAGATACACGGGGAGCTGGTGGACGCCCTGTGCGGCTGTCGATTGGTGATCGGCTCCAGCGCCCGGTTACGCACGGTGGTGTGGCCGTTGCTGGAACCTGCCGACTGTGCCCGCCGACTCCTGGCGGAAGCCCGGCAGGGCGAGGTGGCCCTAGTGCTCGGGCGCGAGCGCTCCGGGCTCACCAACGACGAGCTAGCGCGTTGCCACTTCCTCGCGTACATCCCGACCAATCCGGCGTTCCGCTCCTTGAACGTGGCCTCCGCGGCCCAAATCTTCGCCTATGAGCTACGCCGTACCTGGAGTACGGGCTGGGAACGGCACACCGAGGAAACCGGGCGAGAGCCAGCACCTGCGGAGGCAATGGAAGGTTTTTATGTGCACTTGGCGCAGACCATGACGGATACCGGATTCAGCGACCCCGCCCAGTCCCGAAAGTTGTTGCGGCGCCTGCGGCGTCTGTTTAATCGCGCCCGCCCTGATCGAATAGAGCTCAATATCCTGCGCGGCATTCTGAGCGCCGCACAGGGGAAGAAGACCCCCGGACGATTTCACAACGCCGCCCCCCGGTCGGCTCCAGCCACCGACCCCAACGGGAACGCTGCGGGGAAAGCTTGAGGAATAACCGAATACCCCCATGTTCGAACGTTTACGTGAGGATATCGATTGTGTGTTCGAGCGGGACCCCGCTGCCCGCAACGGATTTGAGGTCCTGACAACTTATCCCGGGCTACACGCGGTCCTCATGCACCGCGCTGCCCATGCCCTTTGGAACCGTGGCCTCAAATGGCTAGCCCGTTTGTTGTCCAATTTGGCACGCCTCTTTACCGGGATCGAGATCCACCCCGGCGCGCGGATCGGTCGGCGCCTCTTCATCGACCATGGCATGGGGGTGGTGATTGGAGAGACGGCAGTCGTCGGCGACGACTGCACTCTCTATCACGGCGTAACCCTGGGCGGAATCAGCTGGAACAAGGGCAAACGACATCCCACCCTGAGACAACACGTGGTGGTAGGTGCCGGGGCGAAGGTGCTGGGCCCCATCAAGATCGGTGACGGCGCGCGGATCGGCTCTAACTCGGTCGTGGTCAAATCGGTGCCACCCGGTGCTACGATCGTCGGGGTTCCGGGCCACGTGGTAGAGCCGCCGGCAGCCGACGAGACCCACAAACGGCGCGCGGTAACCGCCAAGCGCATCGGCTTCGACGCTTACGGCGCTACCAAGGATGCCCCCGACCCGGTCGCCAATGCGGTCAACCTGATGCTGGATCATATCCATATCCTCGACCAACGCATCGAGGCCTTGTGTCAAACCCTTGAGGAACAGGGAATCTGCGGGCATTTCGATCACCTACCAAACCTCCGGGCGTGCGAGATTCGGTCGGCATGGAACGAGACGAAGACAGCGGAAAGATTGGTTGCGTCGGATCAGGCGGGTACCTAGGGGCTGTTGCCATTTATCATTCACGGTCCGATTGCGGCCCTTTTCCGCGCTGATGGCGTTGCGGCCCGTCAAAATAGCTAGGTCGTGTTGACATTTAAGCTGATAGACTACGCGCAAATCAGCTGTTTTAAGGGGAGAAGAAATGGTTCGCTTGAAATTGTGTGACGACCAACTGGGAACGGATTCAGCAGCCGTTTCCAGGTAAAGCGTCAGACACAGCGCTTCGCACGTTGGCAGAAGCATGGTGTGTAGTCGAAAATGTGCAAGGAATTAGCAAAGGAGTCTGATTTTGAAGAAGTGTTCATTGATATGAGCGCTCCCGGTGAGCGAAATTACACCCATCCCTACACTTCCAAGGGGGTTCCTGGAAGTACTGAACGACCGGAACGAGACAGCCGTGGTGTCCGTCAGAATTACGGTAGGCGGGAATCCCTGTCGGCTATGGCGAGTACGACCAAGTAACGCTTACGGTCAACTTCACGGGCGTGGGTAGTGACGCCGACAGAAGGATCGTGCTCTATGAGTGGGATTTCGCAAGCGACAGGGTATTTGATTTCTCATCGACAACGACCGGGAGTACCAGCCACACACCTATTCCTTGCCGGGGACTTTTAATGCCGTGTTCCGGGTGGCAGACAACGATGGTCTGACGGCAACGGAATGTGCAGCTGCGACTGCGGTGAGAATCGGACAACCCGGATCACCGACCGCTATGGCCACAGCTCCGGGCAGCCCTGTAGACTGCAATGCACCCCTGCTTCGTCTCCTTCAATGGAACAGGCAGCGATAGCGACGGTACCATTGCGCAGTATGAGTGGAATCTTGACGGTGACGGCGTCTACGATGCCTCGTCTCACCGGGTCTCTATGTCGTTGCCTTCCGAGTGACGGACAATGATAGGCTGACCGGCATCGACACCATCGAGGTCAAGGTCACGATCAATGCTCAACTGAAGCTGTTGATGGATACCTGTTCTGCACCCGGGGCGGAGACGCGGTCGACATCCGCACCAGGATCGGCTGGACAACGCCGGTTACCATTTTCCTGTTTCCTGAAGAATTAAGTCGGTAACCGAGTACGCACACTGGTCAACCGCGAGAGCCGAGCCGCCGGTTCCTATACCGATACCCGGGACTGCACTGCAGACAACGGAGTGTTCGTAACAGAGGGTATCTACTCGGAGTCACCGCCTTCACGCTGCCCGATAACGGCATCTTCGTCGAGGGTGCACTACACGGATCACCAGCTTCTCGGCTGAGCCAAATTACTTCGGCCCGGCAACACCAGATTTTCTGACACCGGACGCACCGAGGGTCACTATCACCTTCAACGTGTCAGAGGATGCAACGGCGGTCCTGCAGATCTTCCGTGCTCCGTGCGGGCTCCAGGTGATAAATACGGCTATACCTTGAAACGGGTGTATGCGAAACGTGCACGCAGCGCATTCTTTCCCACCTTGCCCATCGCATTGCGTGGCAAGGTATCCACAAAAATCACTTTTTTAGGTTGCTTGAAGCGGGCGAGCTGGCCCTGCAAGCGGCTGATGAGTCCGGCTTCATCCAAATCGGTACCCGGCTGTAGGGTAACAACCGCGACGACGGCTTCACCGAGATCCGGGTGTTGCAGGCCGATAACCGCAGACTCATCGACGCCAGCAATACCATTGATCGCATTTTCTACTTCTTTCGGGTAGACATTATGGCCCCCTGAAATAATGAGATCCTTAGCCCGCCCGATAATCGCGACTCGTCCCTGGGTATCAATCGTGGCCAGATCACCGGTAATGAAGAAACCGTCGGATCGAAACTCGGCAGCCGTCTTGTCGGGCATCTGCCAATACCCTTTGAATAGGTTCGGTCCGCGCACCTCAAGTATACCCACCGCATCGGTTATCCGGCGGCCATCCCGGTTACACACCCGCACCTCAACTCCGGGCAAAGGAAAACCCACGGTACCGGGAACGCGCTTACCATTGAGCGGATTGGAGGTAATCATGCCGGCTTCAGTCATCCCGTAGCGTTCGAGGATCTGGTGCCCCGTGCGTTGTTCGAATGCCTTGAAGGTATTGGGTAACAGGGGTGCCGACCCGGCAATGAATAACCGCATGTGAGCACATCGGGCGGCGGTTAGACTCGGATGTTGCAACAACCGCGTGTAGAAGGTCGGAACGCCCATCAACAGGGTAGCCCGCGGAAACAAATCGATGATGGTGTCGGCGTCGAAGCGCGGTAGGAAAAACATCCCTGAACCGTTCAACAACGCGCAGTGCGTGGCCACGAATAGACCGTGTACATGGAAAATCGGCAGGGCATGGATCAGCACGTCTTCAGGCACGAAACCCCATGCCCGGTGCAGGGCCAACGCATTGGATGCCAGATTGGCATGGGTCAGCATCGCACCCTTTGAGCGCCCCGTGGTGCCAGAGGTGTAGAAAATCGCGGCGAGATCGTGCCGATCACGTAGGGTGACCGAGTGATCAGGCGAGCCGGCATCCGCCAATGCAGCCAAGGAACCATTGCCATGGGCATCCAGCGTGAGGGCCTGGGCTACCCCGGCGGCGGCGGTGGACGCGAGCACGTCCATCACTTCAGGGCGGACAACCAATATCCGCGGCAACGCGTCGGTGAGAAAGTAGGCCACTTCACGCGGGGTGTACGCGGTATTGAGTGGGACATAAACCGCACCGCAGCGCAGACAGGCGAGGTAGAGTGCGAGCGCAAGGGGAGATTTCTCGATCTGCACGACTACCCGATCCCCCGGTGCAACGCCCTGTTTCTTCAACACCTGCTGCAGGCAGGCAGACTGGTGTTCAAGCTCTCGATAACTGAGTATTCGGCCCTCCGGTGTCTCCAGGAAGCACTGGTCGAGATTTCGCGGAAAGCGGGTTTGGAACAGGGCGAAGATATTATGATTCATAGTAATGGCACAGTGGTGGCTGATGCAGCTGGCAATAGGAAATCCAACCGCACAAGAGAGACAATCGGGGCATTTCCGGGGATGTTTTCTTCGCCTGAAACTACTCTTGTCGTCTTGGCAGGGCAACCGAATAATAAATAGATGTAAAAAATTTCCTGTTTAATTTTAACCACTTAAGATGCAGTGCGCTGCCGGGTGTCTGCTGTATCTTGAGCAGTTCATTGCCGAGGTTAGGTCGAGTTGACATTTAGAAAGTCGGCATAACAGATCCTATAATAATCAGACGGTTAGCGTAGGTTCTACTGTTGTGCAGACTGCTTGGGTGTTACAGCTATTTAATATATGAGAAACAATTAGTTATCTAAAATGTCAATAGATCCTAGTACCAGGGACGGCAACAAGGGGGGGTTAAACGATCACCCAAGATTATGTTTCAGCCTCGCCATCCAGTCCTTACGCAACCGTTCATGGTTCCCGAAGTCTGTGCGCGATATCCGTGTCTTCCGTGTCAAACAGTGGTCAGACTTTGAGGGCGGATTCACACGAACTATGGTTTCCCAGTCCCCCGTACTCAAGCTGTGATGCCTACTCTTGCTGTTGCTGGTAGTGCCCGGCTTGGGGGCAGCACGGCCGGGCGTGCGTGAAGTCATGGCCGACGCCATGGCCAAGATGATGGATGCCATGGGTTTGTTCGATTCCACCCCTGCGCAGCGGGACCTGGGTAGAGTTTTCGCAGAATCCCTGGTCTCAGCGGGGTCCCTTCAATGCCGTGGGGTAGGCTCGGCCTTTGGCGCGCCTGGGAGCGGCCCCGTCCCGGGTTGATTGCGCACCGTGGCGATGCGCGAGCTGATGTGGTGGGTGATTTACCCGCCAGATGCCCCTGCTAGGCGTAGGAAGCGGCGATTGGCCGATGGCCCTGGAAGTCGTCGTGGATCGGTGCCTGTGGCTGGATGGTAGGCGGGGACCGATGTAGGTGGATCGTGAGCGGGTCCTGTCGACTCCCGTTTAAATCGGCTCGGGTTAGGCTGAAGGTGACAAAGCACTTGAACGCCGATATACTTTTTCACCCTGGGCTGAGTGGCAGAGTGGTTATGCAGCGGCCTGCAAAGCCGTGGACGCCGGTTCGATTCCGACCTCAGCCTCCCAACCCACTCCCTTCTCCAGGACCGTCCTGAGGTAATACCCGATGTTAGAGAGCAATGGTTCCCGTGGTGGGATGCTGTGTCTGGCCAGTACACAGTGCCGGAATACCGATGACAGCTGTGATGCAGTGGATGCTGGAGGAATTGTTTTTTCCATAAATAAACGCAAATCGGTTCGCCATCTTGCCTGGAATTTCCGGTGCTGACATACCCGCTCGGGTGGCGAAATTGGCAGACGCAAGGGACTTAAAATCCCTCGACTTCGGTCATGCGGGTTCGAGTCCCGCCCCGAGCACCACCTTTAGAAACAAGGTGGTTGATGAGATTACGAGCCCTGCAAACCTAGGGATCGAACACGCGTAGGTGTTGACTGATAACGCGAGGAGGGATTACCGCCCACGCTTCGTGGTCGTGGATCACCTTGATCAAAGCTCATGAATCGTAGGCTTTGTCGGCAATCACCTTTTCAACTTCAAGGCCAGAGCAATAGCCAGGATCCGTTGGTAGAGCTTGAGGGAGGCGCCGGTCGAGGAAATCGGTGATCTGTGGGAGCTATCGACTAGTGCCTTGCAGGGCACCCTGGCAGGGTTAGAGGGCCAATAGGGGATGCCTGGCTGCTGCTCCAGCGCTTCCAGCCGAGGAATACATCGAGCAGCGGCTTGTAGGCCGTCCCTACCTCCTGCCGACAGGGCCTCCGGCCAGGGACGAGAGACCATCCCGGTTGCGGTCGAAACGCGCAGCGCGGTAGTCTCGCCGATATTGTCGGCCGTGGTGTACCAAGCAGAAGGTGACCTGCTCATGGCTGGCGACCGCTACGCGATACAGCGGCTGACCAGATCCTGGTACCCTCGGCCGTGGTCGGCAGTATCCTCAGGGCCCTTCAGGGCGGGTAGGATTTAGCCCCCTATAAAATAACCAAGTCGGACTTGGCCGGCGAGCTCGGATGTCCCGATAGCGAGCCGTAGGCGGTGTGGACCAGCGCCTGAGTGGAGTTGGTCAGAAACCGACATAGCGTTCCAGGTTACTGGTCGAGAAGATCTTGAAATCGATGGATGAACGCGATCAGTTTGCCGAGGCTAACAGGTTGCTCTAGTCGGTTTGGTGCAGACCTTTGATGACCACATAGTAGGGGTCATCGTTGCGGATAGGTCATGCCGATAGCATGGCGGCACGCGGGTCCCATCCGGCTTATGCAGTCAATAGCTACCTCGAGTTTGGCTTCGAGCTCCCAGGCAATATGCCCTGGAGGCTGTTAGGTGTCTAACTCTAACCAACTATTCTTCATATGTTTCAATAGCTTTGATAGGGGCTGATATACATAAAAGCGCAACCTCCGGCCAATGGCAGGTTGCGCTTTTATGTATATCAGCCCCTTAAAAATCAGGTTAAAAGGTGCCTTTTGGGTGGCTTTTTTCCTTGTTTCCAGTGGAGTTGGCTTTAATTGGAGATCTCGAGCTGGAATTTGACCGGTCCGCGGTATTCCTTGCCGTCCTTCGCTTTGAAGTAATCGTTTACCGGGGACCGTTTGTTGTAAGGGCTGGTGAGAATTGCCACATGACCGCCCGGGAAGGGTACGGATTCGATTACATCGGTCCCTGCCAGGAATCGGTTGGCCGCCGTCGCGCAATTCGGGGTCACTAAGTCGTCTTTCATGGCATAGTTCTGATACCACTTGACACCCAGGTCTTTCAGATCACCTACCTTCAGGGGCTTATTGTACAGCTTGACCGGTAACAGGCCATCCTCGGAGATGGGCTGGTGGAAGGTGCAGGTGCTCATCCTGGCGATTTCCAGCGGCAGGTGCACGCGTTCCTTGAGGAGCCACCGGAACAGGGCAGCCGCAGTCTTTCCGGGATTGAGGTCGGTTGCCTTATGCAGCGAGGCCTGGTCCAGCACCTTGATCAAGGGAGTCTCGCGGTCAATGGCGACAAATCGCATGCCGAGGCTTAGCATGTATCCGTTGGCGACCTTATGGCCGTTCGGCAGGGTGGTGGTGATAAAGTCGTGGGGCATGTTGGGCATACCGCTGATGGCATTGCTGTAAGTGCCGTCGATGGGGGCCACGTTGGTGATGAGGGTATCGCTGACGTCCGTGAGGGTACCGGAGAGAGTGTTCATAAGGACAATATAGCCCCCCTGGCAGGTACCGTTCAGGGTGACCTTTTGCCCGTGTCTCTCCTTGAGTATGATGCAGAGCTCCCGGGTATGGGTGCAATCGTCATCCGGCGTCATGTTCTGCACGATATCGTTCTGGTCGATATCTTTAGTCACACGCACGTAGGTAGGGATACCTTCGTTGGCAAAGCTGTGGGCATAGCTCTTGTTTTCGTAGGGAAGGAACGAGAGGATGTGCTCACCGAGCATATAGGGCGGTATCAGGAGCACCGGCTTCAGATCGTCCCGGACTTCCACGCCTTCCTTGATCGGCAGCACCTGATACATGAGGAAGGAACCGGTGTCATGGATCAACCGGTACGCCGAGGTATTGAAATGGAATCCGAAGTCGTCTTTGACCTTTTCGATCTGCTCGGGAAAGTTGGCGACCGCTTCCATGACCTCAGCTTCGCGTTTCAGATAGCCCGCCAGATTCTCTCCCTCGTTATTAAGAATGGTGTTGAAGAAGGCCTCGTTAGCTTCCTTTAACTGGTCGAACGTGAAATCCATCATTTTCTCATGTGTGGCCAACAGCCCTTTCCCCACCAAAGCCGACTTGTGCTGCATGATCTCCAAGGTATCCTTTAAGGTCATGGGGTTGTCCTTAGCCGCCTGCAGCGCGATCTGGGCCGCGATGAGGTAGCTGTCGAAAAACTCGGTCTGTTCGCGGTTGAAGGAGCGGGCCAGCGCCGTCATGTAACGCATCCAGCTGGCACCGACGTCAGGTAGGTCTTCCAAGACATCTCGTATTGATCCGTACATGATTATTCACCGTGAATGATTGAGGCGATTGGCAGGAGAGAATATATCTGGCTGCCTCGGGAATTGGTTCGTATTCGAGGCACGATAGCAGGCACAGCTCATAAGATTCCATAGCTACCGATGCTGCTTCGATGTCGAGCGCAGGGGCAAGCAAGCGGATATATTCTTTAAATCGCGTTGATTGATCAAAAAGGCCACGCTTGAAAACTCCAAGGTGGCCCTCTGAAGGGGACGCCCCGCCATATTCATGCGCGTAGGCACATAAATAATGGAGGCGACCGTAAACCACCTTTTGAGAGCACCAGCCCGAAGCATCCCCTGGCATCCCGTGGCGGGGATTTTCCTTCTGGTCCTCTCAACGTGAGAGGTGTATCAGGTCCCTGCCGGCGGATGCCAGCCGGCGTCGGCCCAGAGCTCACCGCTGACTGCGGAGTTGGAGACGAGGAAGCAGATCGCATCGGCGATTTCTTCCGGTCGGATCAAGCGTCCTAACTGGACATCGGGCAGGACGTACTTCTCCAGATAACCCTCAGGCATGCCTTGCAGAATCGGGGTATCGACGAAGCCTGGATGGATGACGGCGGTGCGCACACCGTGAAACATCGATTCTTTCATCAAAGTTTGGGCAGCACCTTCGAGACCGGCTTTGGTCGACGAGTAGGATATCTGCCCCTTGTTACCCTGGGAGGCTACGGAACCGATGAAGACAATAGTTCCCTGGACGGTCTCGTCCGGATGCCACTTCTTCTTGTCTGCCTTCTTGCGGTGCTCGGCCATGCGGGCAACCAGTTCCAGCGCCCAGTAGACGGGGTGTACCAGATTGACTTCCAGCACCTTATGGAACAGCTCGGTGGGATAGATGTTGGCCTTTCCGGTCTCTTTGTCGATGGTGACCGACAGGCGGTCGCGGAAGATGCCAGCTGAAGGCACGCAGATATTTACGACCTCATGCTCTCTGCACATGGCATCGTATACTTTCTTGCGGAAAGCCTCGTCCGTAACATCCCCCTGAAAGGGTTTGCCGACCCCCTTGCCGAGCTTCTTATTCATACCCGCCGCGATGTCCGCTACCTTGTCGCTCATATCGACCATCGCAACCGCCTTGGCTCCCCGCTTGGCCAACTCCTCCGCGGTGGCCAGCCCGATACCGCTGGCAGCGCCCGTAATAACTGCTGTCTTACCTTCAATGATCATCGTTGTTTTCTCCCGATTTCCGTGCCGCCTCTCCCCGACCTTGGCGTCTGGCGAGTCGCCCAGGCCCTTAAACGGCGATGTTCAACCCTACGCTATCTTACTGCAATATTTGTGCGTCGCAACAACAGTATGTTCGATGTGCAAATTAACTGGGATAATAGGCAGGTAAGGTTCATAAAAATATTCAATACTGCAGGTCCCACGAGAGACCGGACGAACATTACACAGTGCCCGCATTATCCTGTTGAGAGATGAAGAGATCCGGCGTTTGATCGGGAAGAAACGTTATTTCATCCTCCACGCCCCGCTCCAGACCAGCAAGACCAGCTGCCTGTTGGCCTTGATGACGAAGCTCAACGCGGAACAGGATTACATGGCCCTTTATACAAACCTGGGGCCAGCCCAGGCGGCGCGCGGGGATTTGGCAACGACGATTGTCAGTGGTATTGCCGAAAAGGCCTGTCATCATCTGGGTGATTGACGACTGCGGGAGTGGGTCGATGGGATACTCCACGAACCCGACCTCCATAGTGCCTTGCGGGGACTGCTCTCTAGGCCTTCCCCAGACGGTGTTCATGTGCGCGTGTGGGATGTCTTGGGATTACTACATCCATGACGGCGATGATCAACTATCACCAGCGGCAGCGCCTTCAATATCAAATCCGAATCACTTCAGTTGGGGAACTTCAGCCACGAGGAGGTTGCCGTCTTCTACGCTCAGCATACCGAGGCGACCGGACAGATATTCGAAGCCAGTATGTCTTCGAGCAGGCCGCGGGCCGGTCCTGGCTGATCAATGCCATGGGCTACGAAGCCTGCTTCAGGGCCAAAGCGGCACGCGACCGCACCTAACCGAAACCGATTCCTCAGGCCTAATGGGCGATGCCCGGGAGCGGCTCATCAATTGACAGAATACCCATCTCGACCAGCTGGGGGACAAGCTGAAGGAGGTCCGGGTCCAGCACGTCATTGGCAGGGTACTGGTTGATACCCTGGAAGAAGACACGATGATTTCGGAGGACGGCCTACAAACATGTGGAAGACCTCGGCCTCATCCGCACCCGTCCGCAGTTTGCCATCGCAACCCCATCTACCAGGATGATGATCCCCCGCACCCTGACCTGGACCACCCAGATCCTAATCTCCCAAGGGCCCGCTTGGTATGTCAGGGAAATACGGGCTACTCGACCTCCCCAAGCTGCTCGACGCTTTCCAGCAGTTCTTCCGGGAGAACGGCGACTGTCCCCAGTTGTTGATGCAAACGTTCCCGCACCGCGCGTCAACAGCGGTGAGCGCATCGACAAGGAGACAGGCAGAGGGAATACGGGTTGGGGTGCAACGGTCCCTGGATGAAACCCAGGGTTCCCAGGGTCCGGTACAACAAGCAGTCATCAAGCTCAAGATCCTGCACAAATCCCTGGAGGTAATGATCGCAAGAGGGCTTAACCCAGGCCGCCGATTATATGGATCGGGTTGGTACCGATGAGGGCTATCTGGTCATCTTCGATCACACCCTGGAGGTGCCGTGGAAGAGAAAGATCCTGGTTCGACAAGAACGGTATGAGAATTCCGGATCGGAATATGGGGGATGTAACTATTCGGTTCAAAAACAACGCGAACAAATATCCCTTGCTGCGGGCTCCAACGCATGGAGTTTTTGAACCGATACTAAGGAAATTTCCGTTGGATTCTTTTTCCGCAAATGAACGCGAATGAACACAAATTGGTCACAACCGGCCCACTAGCCTCGACGGACCTTCATCCCATTGCCTTTATTTGCGTCTATTTGTATGGATTTGCGGATAATTCTTCCGTAAATATCCGTTTACCTAATGTTATCGGTAATTGAGAGCATCTGTACTAGGGGTGTTCTCAGTTAGGGGTAACGCGATGATTTTACTCGATAGCATAAGATTGCTCGGGCCGTCCAGCGGGTCTTATGGCCAGTTTCTAACTATCAGAAAAACCATCGAGTTAAGTTTAGCCCTGTAGTTGAACGCCCCCTAGTCTGGAAAGGGAGTTGACGTGTGATCGCTGCGGAACCGACAAAGACCATGGGTCGGTGGATACCGACCTTTTGGAGACGAAGTGGGTCTTCGTGCCTTAGTGGTTAGGGTAATCGTTCAACCCCCCTCATTCCGGCAGGGAGTGCCGGAATCCAGGTGTCATGAATGGCAAAAACAATGAGGAGTTGAACAATTACGTGCTAAGCGACCTCGAACCCGATGTAGGTGTTCTTTTTCTCCCCTTCCGCCCGGTCAACGAAGGTCAGTCCCATGGGAGTGCCGATCTTGATTGCCTGGGGATTGGTGAGATCCAGGCCCAGGATCTGGGCGCTGATCGCTGGACCCTCGTCCAGGCGCACGACGCCGACGCAATAGGGATTCTTCGCATCATAGCCCGCCTCCACCATTCGGGTCGGTCCGTAAAGGGTCACGGTAAAAGCCTCCAGCTTGCCCTTTCCGCCCATCTCCGTCCACTCCATCTCTTCGCCGTGACACACGGAGCATACGGGACGTGGCGGTACGAAGAGCTCGCCACAGGACTTGCACTTGGTGCCCATGAGCCTCTTCTCCTCGACGAATTCGTAGAAGCCGGCTGCATTGTAGAAATCTTTGCTCATGGTCTTATCTCCGCTCGAAGATGTTGACGACACACACCTGACCACTGCCCCCCAGGTTGTGGGTCAAGCCGAGGGTCGGTTCACCCGATAACTGGCGCTCGCCTGCCTCGCCGCGCAGTTGTTTCCAGATCTCGACGACCTGCCCAACCCCCGAGGCACCCACCGGATGGCCTTTAGATTTAAGCCCGCCAGAGGTATTGATGGGGCGATCACCGTCATGGGCGGTGCGACCTTCTTCCAGGGCCCTCCAGCCCTCACCCGGACCGAAGAAGCCCAGGTCTTCGGTGGCGATTACTTGGGTCATGGTGAAGCAGTCGTGGACCTCGCAGGCCTGGATGTCCTTGGGTGACACCCCCGCCATCTCGTAGGCGGCCTTACCGGCCACGACTGCCGTCTCGATCATGGTCAAATCGGTACGGTCGTGCATGGGTACACCGGAGGCAACGCCATTACCGATGATATGCACGGGTTTGTCGGTGAAGTTGCGGGCCATATCTTCCGCCACCAGCAGGAGTGCCGCCGCACCATCGGAGACCGGGGAACAGTCGAACAGACGCATGGGCCAGGAGATGACCGGATTGGCGCGCGGATCGCGCAGGAAGGCCATTTCATCGTCCCACTGGGGGATCGGCCTGCCCTTTTTTTCCGCACTCTTCTGCTTCATCTTGATGAAATCACCGATCCGCTTGCCGAACTGGGCCTTGGAGTTGAGAGCACCATTCTCGTGGTTCTGGAACGCAACTTTCATCATGGTCTCGCTGGTGGCACCATAGCGGTCCATGTAGGCGGTAGCCAGGGCGGCGTACAAACCAGGGAAGGTGAAACCCGCCACGTTCTCATACAGGTTGTCGCTGGCCGTGGCCAGGATCTCGGTGACCTTCTCGGTCGGCTGATCGGTCTCCTTCTCATAGCCACCCACTAGCACCATGTCGGCAATCCCGGAGGCGATTGCCATCCATCCCAGGCGGATAGCACTGCCGCCGCTTGCACAGGCGTTCTCGGTGCGAATCGCGGGTTTCGGATTCATCCCCACCGCGTTGGCGACAAAGGGGGCAGTGAAGCCTTGTCCCTCGAATTGGCTGCTGCTGTAGTTACCGAAGTAACACTCCTCGATATCCTTCGGGTCGAAGCCCTTGTCTACCGAGGCCTTCATATCTTTGAAGGCCTCGATGAACAGATCGCGGCTGGTCTTTCCGGGGAAGACCCCGAAATCACTCATGCCCGCCCCGACCAGGGCGACACCGCGATTGAATCTCTTGGTTGCCATCTTGAATCTCCAGGGTGGTGGTCAATTGGTTATTGTCGGCAAACGACGCTCCGGCCGCTCACGGACGCGGGACCGCAACAGCACGTCCTTGCGGCTTTTCCGATGCGGGTTGTCGCAGTCGATACTACCGGTGTATCCCTGTTCCGGGCACTCGGTTCTACTCATTATTCAACGCAACCCAAATCTAAACTTTGATGACAGTGCTGAAGACAAACGTGCATAATCCACCCACCTCCAACACTGGAGTTCGCTCGGGATCAACATGGTTCAGCATGGCTGCAAGGGGTGGCAGCTGTTCCGTTTCGTTTATGACCACGCACTCACCGTATGTCGACAGGCCCCATGAGTCCGTTCGATCCCGCGCATGCTCGGTCGTTCGTATAGCGCTCTCGGATTCAAGTACGCCGTAAGTACCACAAGTTCTGCAATGATATTGCAGATTACCACACCCACTTTGCGCCATTTTTGACACTTTCCTTGCTGTGGCATTTACGGCAAGTATGTACATTAGTTCCAATAATCATCATTGAAAACCCTTTGGTTGAATTAAAATTGAAGATGGTCGTTCAAACTCTACTGAACTCTACTGCGTTCCTCTGCAGAGAAATTGTTGGAGTTCAATACCAAGTAAATAGTAAAAACCGTATAAGGATTTAATGATTAAGAGTGAGCTACTTTACTCTACCACTCTGAAATATACCACTACCAAAATTGCAGGCTTAATGCTAACTCTTTCGAGATGGTCTCCATTTCTTTAATCTTAGCTAACAGTCAAGTTCCGTAAGATCATATTTCGTTTCAGGGTGTTGGGCACGGGCACCACCAAGGCGACGCACCTTTGCCCAACCTACCCGCTTAACGGTATTGCCCTTCAGGGAGATCATACCGCCGAATATCAGGCCCGCTCTCGCAACCATTTCGCAACGCCCGGTGCCAGCATTTTCTGCGCCTTGCCGCCGACGTAGATACCGATGTGACCGGACGGGATGGCCATTTCTGTATAGTCGTCAGTCCCCGCCTTCTCCCCGAGTATCTTTGAACAGTGCGGCGGTACCAAGTGGTCGGCTGTCGCATAGCAGTTTAAGATCGGCATGGTGAGATTGCCCAGGTCGACGAGTCGGCTACCGATCATTTTTTCGTTCTTGACCAGCTGGTTATCCCGCATGAAATCCCGCACGAATTCCCGGTAGGCCTCACCGGCCGCGTCCGGACCGTCGAACAACCACTTCTCCATGCGCAGGAAGTTCATCATCGCCTTCTCGTTGTCCAGGATATCCAGCATGTCATGGTACTTACCAAAGTTGAGCGCGAAGGGCTTGACCAGGAGGAAGGTGAAGTTGAGGACATCTGCAGGCACGTTGCCGTAGGCATCGACCATCAGCTCCACATCCACGCCTTTGCCCCAGTTGAAGAGCAGTCCGACCTCCGGATTCTGCTTATCCCAGCCGGGATGGAAATCGATAGGGGTCACGGTCAGAACCAAGTTTGCCACCTTGTCCGGGTGCAGCGCCGAGTAGCAGGTAGCGAGGGTGCCACCCTGACAGATCCCGAAGAGATTGATCTTGTCGACACCATGCCGCTCACGCAGGAAATCGACGCAATTATCCAGATAACCGTTTACATAGTCGTCCACGGTGAGGTATCTGTCCGCCGGTGCGGGATCGCCCCACTCAATCAGGTAGGTATCTAGTCCCTCATTGACCAGGTTGCGCACTAGGGAACGGTCTTCCTGAAGATCAGCTACCAAGTAGCGATTGACCAGGGCATAGACGATGAGCAATGGGGTTTCGAGCAAGTCATCTTGAGTCGGCAGGTAGTGATAGAGCTTGAGCTTATCTTCCGTGTACACGGTCTCCTTGGGCGCGGTACCGATGTCCACGTCCTCGTCCTTGAGGCTGCTCAGGAATTCGAGGCCCTTGGTGATCTTGTCGTTGATCTCTTTGATCTCTTTGATGGCATCCTTAGGTTGAATATCAATGGGTAGTGACAACATGGATCTTCTCCGGAGGGTTTGGGACTTGCGTTTCGGTAGGGCACGACTCAAACAGCGGGTTCCACGCGCGCTGCCGCTTTCTTGCGGGCGGTTACCTTCTTCGCCGTCTTCTGCGTTTCTACCTGCTTAATCGCATTCTGTGACGTCGCCTTAGCTTCCATGGTCGGCTCGGTCTGCCCCTGCATGGCCTTTTTCAGCGCCTTGACCTCTTTGCGCAATTCGTACAGCGTCTTGTAAGCATCGTCGAGCTCGCTGCGGGTCGGCAGGTTCAGGCCCTTCAGAACCATCTCGACCACTTCTTGCTGCATGAGCTTGTAGGACATGCCGGCCGCTGACAACTTGCGCTGCGCCTTCAGATACTCCTCGGACGCGTACATCTCGGTGAAAACCTTGTCAGCGGATTCGAGCCACAGGCGATTCAAATCGCGCACGCTACGGATCTTCTCGCCCTTCTTGCCCCTCTCCATCAGAGCTTCCATCACGGCCTCCACTGCCTTACTCAGGGCCCCAGTTGTCATCTTATTGAACTCAAGCATGATCTTGCGCAGATCGACGAAGGCGTCGAAGGCCCGCAGGATTTTCGCCTGGTGTTCGCGGGTGACGCCGATACTGGGAATCTCGGCAAACCCGACAAAAGGCCCGGTCTGGAAATCGTCCTGCCCCATCATGAGTAAACGGTCCAACCCCGTCGATCCCCCCAGTATCATCTCGCCCAGATGCCCACTCCCAGTCACCCCGATCGCTGAGGAGAGCCAAGGTTTCAACAGGGGACCCCATTCGCTCAGGTAGGATTGCCAGAGGGTCTGGGTGTCCTTGGTCATCTCGAACAGGTCACCGGACGCCCCGGTGACCTGTTGAAACCAGTGGGTCATGAAGCCCGACAGCGAGGAGTGCCAATCCTGGCCGGTATCGAGCTTGGGGGCGACTAGCTGCCAAGCTCGGGTCAGCAACTCCAGGTTGCGCATCATTGAGAACTGGCTGCCGAAGACCTGGCGACCGGCATCCCACGCAACCCCAGCCGGATCCGTCCACAGCGACATGGATTGCTGAAACCATTCCATGGGATTCATCCCTGCGGCTTGGGGTTTCGGTTGGGTACCTACGGCGCTACCAGCGAGATCTTGCCAACTGTCCCAGACATTCTTTTGAGCCTCGGTCCAGATTTTCAACATTTGTTCGGCCTGTTCGGTCCAGTCCGCCATAGGGTTCCTCCTAAATTTGGAGTTATTGGTAATATTCTAATCGAGCGAATTATCCATATAATGACTTGCGTAATACTAACCGTACCGAAACTAAAGCCATTGGCCCCCTCACTCCAACCCTCCCGCAAAGGAGCGAGGGAGCAAACGTAGCATTACTTTCGATTCTCTTAAGTATCGCACGCGGCGCGGAACGCAGAGATCTCTTATAGGAATAGAGGCTCGAAAGTTAAGTGATTATTTATACTACACTGCCGACTGAGCTGCAACCGACCAGGTGGTGAGTCCTTATTGCAGAAGATCTGCGATCTGATAATCTTTACGCGCAAACTGCAGGTGTAGAACATCCTCGTTATCCTGGGTGCTCCTCTTGTAGGAAGCTTTCTTCCACCATAAAAAACCTAAGGAGGCATGGAGTGGACGTAAAGGGCAGTGTAGTCGTCATCACGGGCGGTGGTACCGGCATCGGTGCCGCGGTGGCTAAAAACCTGGCTGAGGACGGGGCCAAGGTTGTACTCGCTGGCAGGCGTATCGAACGTCTGGAGCAAACGGTCAAGGAAATCAAGGAGACGGGCAACGAGGCAATCGCGGTGCAAACCGATGTCACCAAAGAGGAAGACCAGAGCAAGCTGATGGATAAGGCGATCAAGACCTTCGGTTCCCTCGACGTGGTCCTGGCGAACGCGGGGCGCTTTGCCGACAACCTGATGATCAACACCGACAAGAACACCGGTAAGGTCAAGAGTTTCATGACCACCGAGCAGTTCAAGTCGGTCGTCGACACCAATCTCACCGGCACCTTTCTCACCTTGCGCGAGGCCGCCCGGCGCATGGTGGACAGTGGCAAGGAGGGTCTGCTGCTGATCACCTCCTCGATCAACAGCACCGGCCAAATCGGACAACTCAACTATTCCTCGACCAAAGTCGCGCTCACCCTGTGGCCGAAGATCCTGGTAGGCGAATTCCACTTGAAGCACCTGCCGATCCGGGTCGTCGGTGTCTCACCGGGCTATACGGCCACGGAAATCCTCAAAGGCATGAACGAGACGGCCCTGGAGGCAATCCTCAAAGACGTCCACGTCGGCCATCTGGTCGAGCCGGAAGAACTCGCTGGTACCATCAAGCATGTCATCACCAACGACTCGATCGACGGCACGACCATCGAAGTGACCGGCGGTCTGGTCTACGGTCCGAGGGCACGCGCGAAGTAGCCCTCCGACGCGGGTATCGCGTCCCTGATGAGCTCGGCGCGGTACCTGCAGCTGTGGAATAGTCACCTACAGAGGTTGGTAGCCGGCAGCCGGTGACTGGCAGCTATTAGGGGCCTTGACATTCATCATTCACGGTGCGGCTCGTCAGCACGCAGAATTTCCCCAGTCATCCGCGCTCAGATAAATATCAACAGCCTCTAGCATCGGATCCCTCGGCACTTGCAGACCATCTTTGTAACCTGCCCGTATATGTCTAAAAAGATTAGTTCCACATCTATAACTGTTCCAGTATATTCAAACAAACCAATCCCGCCCAATTCCCTTCTATATCGGGATGAATGTGGAACCGTTCCCCGGCAGCATCCCCCAAAAAGTCCATTTTGGATGGCTCCCGTAAAGCTGTCAGGAGGTACTGATAATTTTATGCTGGCCAACTCACTGATCTGAGTTATTACCTTGGCGTTCGTTCTTTTCGAACTCCCGAGTGTAGTAAAAGATGTTTTTAATCTATAGTCTCTTGCAGAGATTCTTACCTGGCGGCCTTGAGATTGAGGTAGAAATCATCAATTATGATAATCTCCCCCTTACTCACAACTCTCGCACTGGGCCTTACAATACCCACACCGTCTGATTCCAGACGCTCGTAAGATGCAGGGTCACAGGCAACATCTGCTAAAAACTAACGGTTCTTGGCGGGACTAAAGGAAACGGTTCCATTACCTGCAGCTTTAGGCGGTTTCAGGGTAAGCCGCTTCCATGTAATATGGAGGCTTGGATTCTCTCCCTATTCCTAGCTTCTTGGTTTCGCTTCCATAACGGCAAGTCTTCAAATTATAAACATGCAGTTTTCCTCCGGCGTTATTCATAGTTGTGTGACGGCTATGACTGTTTTCTCACCCGTTGCCCCATGTCCCCATCGAGTGGAAACGACACTTGGTGCGTTACCAGGCCTTGACGTGATTGTAGATCGCGAGGTAATGGTGGGCAGGATGGTTCCAAGAGTAGTCATAGACCATGCCGTTGGAAAGCAAGCGCCGGAATTCTTTCGGAAATTCATACCAGAGCCCGATGGCGCGGTCCATGGCCGATTCGATGGCAGGGAAATCCGTGTTGTCGAAGACGTAGCCGTTGCGATATTCAAAAGGTGTGGATGCGTAATCCCGATCAAACACAGTATCGGCGAGACCACCGACCGATCTGACGATGGGGACAGTGCCATAACGTAACGCGATCAGCTGGGCGAGACCACAGGGCTCAAAGATGCTGGGTACGACCAACATATCCACACCGGCGTAAATGAGATGGGCGAGCTGCTCGTTGAATCCGATCTCGATATGGACATCCGGGTTGTCATTGAGATGGTTCTTGAGACCCCAGAACTCGTTGTTGATACCCTGGTCTGGACTCGAGCCCAGGAGCACGAATTGAGAGCCCCGCTGGAGGGCATAGAACATGGCATGACGGACCAGATGCAGACCCTTCTGATGGTCCAACCGACCGACATAGGCGATAAGGGGTTTATAGTCCTTGCGCAACACCAGGCGCTCTCGCAGCGCCTCCTTGTTCGCGTATTTCCCGTCCAGATGCCAGACATCATAGTGGTAGGGCAGGAAGCGATCAATCTCGGGATTCCACACTTCATAATCGACGCCGTTAAGTACGCCTCCGAACTTGTCCCCGTGGACGGAGAGCGTGTGACCGAGCCCCTTACCCTGGTCGGTATAGCAGGCCTCCCAGGCGTGCTTCGGGGAGACAGTGGTCACAAAGCTCGAATAGACGATGCCGCCCTTCATCATGTTGATGGCCTTGGGGTTATGATCGTCGCCCAGGCGGTCACGATGAAAATAATAGTCCAGTCGATGCAGGCCGGCCCCGGATAACACAGGTTCTCCGTGGACCCCCTGATGCTGAAAATTGTGGATGGTGTACACGACACGCTGATTGTGCATACCTATACGATGATAGATTTCCCACAGCAGAACCGGCACCAAGCCGGTTTGCCAATCGTGACAGTGAATAATAGTCGGACGCTTGCCCGATTTGAGCAGAAACTCGATAGCGGCCTTGCTGAAGAAGGCAAATCGCAGTGCGTCATCATGCGATCCGTAGAAGGATCCGCGATTGAAGTAATTCTCGTGTGAGTGGGACTCGATGAAGTAACACCGGCGCCCGTAGACCATGCCGAAATAAACCGTGCAATGGATGCTATCCCCGCCCCAGGGCACCCAGAGATCATGATAAGTGACGTCCAGCCCCCAGATTTCGCCATACCAGAGACAGTCGTATTTCGGGAGTATGATCTCCACATCATTGCCGCGAATCTCAAGCTCGCGGCTCAAACCGAAAACAACATCAGCCAACCCGCCCACCTTGGCGACGGGTGCAAGTTCGGACGAGATATGAACGATGTACATAAGGATGGCTTAGTGAGACTCCAGCTGAGCTAGGGGCGGTTAAAAAAGCTCTTCGATCCCGCGTCTCCCATATCCTATGGGGAGGCCGCTCCCTCCCGATTCCGCAGGCACCAAGCGCTCTATTATGGTTACGCAACCGAGTGCCGTCTACTGATAACTGACTAGCTGACCCGCTCCCGGGCTCCGATCTCTCTGGCGCGGGAGCCGGGGACCAGCGACAAATGCGGTTATTTCGGTGGAAATGTGGGGGATTTCAAACCCGCGTGAGGACTCCCGGATGGCGACGGAACTCATTGAGCAGGTGGAAATTGAGCTTGGGCTCGGCTTTGAGACCACGGGCAGGCTCTTCATCGCCACACCGACCCCAGTAGCCGTGAGGAGATCGAATCATGAGCGAACTGCACCTCTACACCGGCTGCAGCCACCGCGATCCCAGGGCCACAGACAAACTGCCCATGGTGGATCCGGCCGCCTTACAGGCTCCGGAGGATTATCGTGTGCACTACCTGCACAACGGCGGCTGTCGAGGTCAACCTGGCCCTTGGCATGCCGCTGCTGGTGACCGGCGAACCGGGCTCGGTCAAATCCAGCCTAGCCACCAGGCATCGCCTGGGATGCTGGGCCTGGGCAAAGTGCTACGCTTACCGGTCAAATCCGATACCGAGTCCCGCGACCTCTTCTACCGCTTCGATAGTAGATTATATACATAACAGCGCAACCATCGGTCATGGCAGGTTGCGCTGTTATGTATATAATCCCCCTTCGATACGCTGGGGCGCTTCCACGCCGCCACCACCCTCAAGGAGAGCGGTCCAGGCACCGACTCGTTCTCGTTCCCACCGTTCGAGGCAGATCTACCCAAGACGAAAAGGAAGCCATCCGAAGATCAGGTCACCCCGTGGAATCCATTGTCTACGCCCGCCTCGGTGCCCGTCATCAGGGCCAGGACGAGATATCCTGGCGCATCAAAGACGCGGTGGGCTTCTTTCGCTTCCTGCACGATCAACAGACGGGCTTAGAGCGCCGCCTGACCCTGGCGGAGCTTCTGGACTGGCTCGACTATCTCATGCCCCAGCACACACCGGTCTCGGAGTGGTATGCCCTGGCCAACTTAACGGAGTCCGGGAAAGGGACAGGCGATGCTATGCTGCGAGCCAGCATCGAAGATCTGCTGCTGAGATTCCCCGGCGATCAGGATTGGATCGACAAGCTGCTGAAAGACTGCGCAAAGACTGGTACAACCGTTCCACCGCTAAGCGCTGACAGCCGATCATGACCCCGCATCAGGCCCCACTAGCACTGCCGCCCTCACCGTCGTCCCCAAACAAGCAGCTCTCGTCGCCTCCGTCTGCGGACGCTCAACTCCCTCCGCCACCGGAGCCTAAAGAGGCTAACACCAGGCCGTGTTGACATTTAAGCTAATAGACTACGCGCAACTCAGCTGTTTTAGGGGAGAAGAAATGGTTCGCTTGAAATTGTGTGACGACCAATGGGAACGGATTCAGCACCCGTTGCCAGGCAAGGCGTCAGACCGTGGGCGGACCTGCACTCTGTCCACCGTGCCCGGTTGGAAACCCTGGGTGATCCGTTCTTGCTCCTGCCGGGCGGTCTGGCCTTGATATGGCTGTTCATCTGCTGGCTGACCTGGAAGACAGTGTTGGAACGCCACCAGAGCGATCCGAACGATCCGCTCACCCACCCCGGTGGGTGGTGCCGACCCGACGCCCCCCGGCGGCCGATCGGCCGTGATAGCCGTTGGCGTCCTCCGGTCATGGTTGCCGGACGGCCCGCAAGGGCACGGCTACTCCTGATGGGCGAACCCGCAGCCTTGATCGACCCCTTCTCCGACGCCACCTTAGTAGGATGCCCAGTGCTGGACCCAGCCGGTGGCTCCAGCGCTTGATAAGCAGGCTAGGCTGCTGTCCGTGCTGGACGATTACCTGGGACGGACAGTAGTCGGCTGCTCAAGGTCGCGCGCTTGACTTGGAGCCGTGCCGGTTGGCTGCCGGACTGGCTGCATGTCGATCTGCTAGAGCGCCTTGATCACAGCGGCAAACGCACACTCCGCCAACTATTTGAACCCCAAACCGGAGACTGGTACCAGGGATTCCAGTTGCCCGTTGCCTTGCCGCGCGCTGTTGGGATCTGGACAAGACTCCGGGACTGGCCGCGCCAAAGAGGCTGGCAGCTCGACCGCTGGCTGTCCGCCGAGTACGGCGCCCTCAACGACGTCATCTTCGCCGGCGTCCTGTTCAGTTGGCACCCACAGCTTCTTGATTTCGTTCCGCCCAGGCGTCTGCTGCCCCCTATCTGGGCGGAACCCTGCACCGGGCCCTGCTTGGGCACGCGGTGTTCGCCATGGTGCTGGCCACCGCCGATGCCTAGCTCGCTAGGGTCGCCTAGCACCAGTGGATCCGGGAAGCGATGAGGGTCACCTCTGCTCGATATGCAGGAGGCCGCCCATGCCGAATACTGGGTCACCATCCGGTACCGGAAAGAGACCGCCGCGTTGCACAAGCACTTTCCGAGACCCTGAAGACCAACGGCCTCGGTATATCTATCATCGATGGCAGCATCGGAGCCCCTCAGGGAAGAAGCCGAGCCACCACCGTTAGTCAACCGGGTCTACATAGAGCAGTCCCGCCGCCGAACCCATAGGACCCATATCGCCCAACGCCTGCCCTACCTCACCTGGGGCTAGGGACCCCTGAGGTAACTAAAACTTACCCCAGCCATCGGATACCAAAGCCCTGTGGATATTGCCCGGACCCCTGGCAGAACCGGTAGTGAGTTCGCGGACCCGCTGGTGAATCCCCTAACTCCGGAACAGATCGCCGAGCTGCTGACTCCATCCGAGCCGCCGCCGGAAACGCCGCAACCGGAGACAAAACAGGAGTCGGAGTCCCTTGGTCAGACATGCCGTGATCCCCTGCAGATCGGCGGCGTCGGCCCCGAGATAGTTTCGCCCCCAGGCGGTAGCTTTCTGATAGGCTCACCGGGCGGTGAACCGGAACGACACACCAGTGATGAAGGCCCATAGCACCGAGTGACCATCTGGTCCTTCGCCATCGGCTACACGGAGGTCCGCTCCGCGGACTATGATCGCTTTGCCGAAGTCACCGGGAGCGAGGAGCCGGACGACGAGGGTTGAAGCCGCGGCGACCGGTCAATGGTCAACGTCAGTTAGCACGACGCCTAGGCCTATGCAAATGGCTCAGCGAGCAGACCGGCTGCAGCTACCACCTACCCACCGAGGCCGAATGGGAATATGCCACCCATTTACTTTGCCCCTTTCTCTGGCTCCCACGCTGGAGCGTGGGAGCCAGCCTCAACGCCCAACGTCGAGAAGCGTTGAGACATGCTCGAAGGCCCAGATAACAGCAAACTATCGGAGCGCCCACTATTACCTGCCCGGCGCATGATCTATTGCAAGCCATGGCAACCTGAAAACGCTATCTGCATGGCGAGGCCCGGATCGTTTGGTACAGCTCGCGTTGATCCGTGCCGAATTCGAGGCACTGCCCCCGCTCCTCGACGGCGACGGTCGTCTGGAGCGTCTCATCGCACCGTTGTTTCTATTCGAGCAAGGATTGCTCTGCCGAATTTCTACCTCAGCGAGTATCTGGAGCGACACCGGGATAACTACTACGAACAGCTTCTAGCCGTGTCACGTGATGGAGACTTGAGTGGCTGGGCGGCACTTTTTTACAAGCCTTAATCGCTCAGGCGGAAACGAATCAGAGCCGTACCCAGCAAAACCTAAAGTTGTACAACAGTACTAAGGACTGAATCATGAGGTAGACCCACTCGCAAACGGAAAAGTAGAATCCTGCGTGAGGTGTGAGATACTGGCTTGCCGGTCGAGCAGCGGCCCTTCAGAAGGAGGGCGTGCCGCAGTGTTGGCGTTTTCCGGGCTGGTCAATATCGCCGAGGGAAATCGGATACGTGATCAGTAAACTCTAATGCCGTTGTCGGTGAGGACCTGAGCGATGGTGGAACGGTGCCGTGTCGATCAGGCGCAGGAAGAAGTCGCTCGCGGAGCGTGCTGACTTATGTTCTGCATACACCCAGCGGGTGGTGCGATCAACGGCGGCATCCAGGTCGCTGCGTTGGTCATGGTCCGGCATCTGAGGCAGGTACTTCACATCAATACGCATAAAGCCTGTTGAGGCTCTTCATCGGCGTCTTGGCACCTCCTCAGGAGGGCCTCACGCAACGCCACCACCACACTGAGGGTCGTTGGAGCCGTTGCGGGCGGTGCAAAGCACTTTCCATTCCCGCACGTTAACGCCATTTCGCAACCGTGTGGCGGTTGAGGTTGTAGGCTTGCGCTAACTCCCTGGTTGGTAACCGACTGGGACCGGACCTATAATTCCAGACGATTACCGACGTGGTTCGTGCATTCTGTGTGGAGTTGAATGTTCATGATGGGTGGCGACGGTGGCCGCACATCAATCCGGCATCAGGCGCCGGATTGATGTGCGGACGCGTCTCCTCACCAGGGAGGACCAGGCCCAGGCCGGACAAGCCCATGCCGTAACCGAGATCGCGCCAGTGGGGCACCGAGATGTCAGCAACGGCAGCCGACAGGACGCGCCCGGCGTTACTCTCGTACAGGCAGTAGAGGCCTGCCGCACTTCTCTGGCCAGTGCCCGTCTGCCGGAGTAGTGGTCAGCATGGACATGAGTGTCGCTCACATGAGCAACCTTGATATCCTGCTGCTGCGCCTCGGCGAGGAACCAGTTCTCGTCGCCGAGCACGGGATCAACGGCAACGGCTACATGGCACCTGCCGCAGCCGAACAAATAGGACAATGTGTCCTCGCTTGGCAGCCAGTTGATGGAAAAATACGTTGTTTAACTCCCTCGGTGAGGATGAACAATCATTTAGACAGCCTTTCGGGTAAAATCACATCAACTTTACGACAGGCAGGCCACCGCCTATGAGGCCACCGCCTATGAAGCCGAGCCGTCGCCGATTCTGTAGTCCTTGTGGTCCTTAGAAGTTTCGCTTCCTGAGCAGCGCCACCGCCTCCCCGGAGATCAGGCAGAGTGGCCCGCGGTGGTAGGCGATGTTTTCTTTGTCTCTGGGCAGTTCCCCGAGATGGCGCTTGAGTCCCGCAAGCGAATTGGACAGGGCCGCCCGGTGCTTTGCTATGATGGGGGACACTCGAAACTCCCCATGCGGAGGATTGGAATGAACCAGGACGAACTGAAAAAACTGGCTGCTAAGGCCGCTCTGGAGTACGTGGACGAAGGTGTTATCGGTATTGGCACCGGCTCCACCGTCAATCACTTCATCGACTTTCTGGCCACCATCAAGGGCCGCATCCAGGGGGCCGTCTCCAGCTCCGAGGCATCGACGGCACTTCTGAAGAAGCAGGGGGTCTCGGTACTGGATCTCAACGCTGCCGGGGAGCTCGAGCTCTATGTCGACGGCGCGGACGAATCGAACCGCCAGCTCCATCTGATAAAGGGTGGCGGCGGGGCCCTCACGCGCGAGAAGATCATCGCTGCGGCTAGCAGGCAGTTCGTCTGTATCGCCAGCGATGGTAAGCTGGTGGATGTGTTAGGTGCATTTCCCCTGCCGGTGGAGGTCATCCCCATGGCCCGCAGCTACGTGGCACGACAACTGGTCAAGCTCGGCGGCACACCAGTCTGGCGCGAAGGATTTGTCACCGACAACGGCAACCTGATCTTAGATGTTCACAACCTGGATATCATGGAGCCAGTGAAGCTAGAGCAGGAAATCAACAACATCGCCGGGGTCGTAACCGTCGGTATCTTCGCCCTGCGACCGGCGGATGTACTGATTCTGGGGACCGGGAAAGGCACCAAGATCATGACCACGTAACTCGTATCTCACCAGAGAGCCTTGCCCCAGCTGCATTCTCGGGACCATGAACACAGACGGGTCAACAGCGGCTCTCTATTTAGCCCTCGCAAGAAACGCTGGATTAAGAGGCAGTGCGTTTTCGGGCGTTCGCTATCCTTTCGGCCTCACCGCGTCATTCCGGTAACCGGTCGGAAAATGCCACCGGAACTTAGGACGTTGCTTTCAAGACGAATAGCTACAATCAGATGCGATGGTTGAAGATCGGTTACCACCCTGAAGCGCAGTACCATTAAGCTAAGCGTCACCGACGCTATTTGTGGTTGTTTGAGCGCTGTTTTTCGTTCGTCCCTCTCCGGTCTCTCGCCGCGTTGAGGCAAGCGCTCTCCCGTTAGAGCCAACTTCATGGAATTGGTACAAATATTGCTTTATCTTGCCTAGGCCGTGCAGTGGCGCTATTTCGTAACAAATCAGAGTGTGGTGCTTGCAGTATCATTCTGATCTAACTATCAGTTCTGCCAATCTCGAACGGTGGCCGGCTTCCGGTTCTAGGAACTGGAATGGAGGTGGCCATCGCCCCAGTGATCTATCGTCCCGGTGCATACCGGAGTGGTGGTGTCTTGAGCGTTCACCGTCAGCAGCGGTGGCTTACCTACCCATGCGTTGTAGGGCACGGACCTACCAAACCCCATAGCGAGATATAACCAGCCGTCCAACGGCGGCAGAGGAGTACAGCATGTATCAGGCCGAGGCCAAGATTTTGCCGCAGAAACAGGAGTTCCCGACAGTCGGGATCGGCACTCGAGCGAACCCCGACAACACGCGGGAAGGCAAGGAGCGCTTCAGATTCCCGGGTACCGAAACCGTCATCCACGGCAACGGGGCGATTGCTCATGTCATGGGGCATGTCTGCGGCGGGGTGATCGGGTATCCCATCACGCCGTCCACGGAGATCTCCGAGCTGTTCGAGGCCTATCGGGCCAGAGGCAGCTGTAATGTCTGGGGCAAGCACCCCTTCTTCTTTGAGCCGGAGGGCGAGCATTCGGCTCAGAGCGGCGCTATGGGCGCTGCCCTAACCGGTGGTCGCTATATCTCGAACGCATCTTCCAGCCAGGGCATTCTGTATGGGCTGGAGTCCCACTATGTAACCGTGGGCAAGAAGATCGGGGGTTTCGTGCTGCAGATTGCCGCGCGTTCGGTATCTCGGCACTCCTTGAACGTGATGGCGGGGCACGATGACGTTTATGCCCTATTACCCTCCGGGTACACGATGCTGTTCGGGAGCAACCCCCAGGAAGCGGCCGATCTGGCCACCATCGCTTACAAGGTGAGTGCCCTTTCCCTGATCCCGGTCGCCAATGCCATGGACGGCTTCGCCACCAGCCACATGCAAAGCGAAGCCCGCATGCCGGAGCCAGAGCTGCTCAAGGCGTTCCTGGGCGATCCGGCTAGCAGGATCAAGGCACCGACGGTGGCCCAGGAGATCCTGTTCGGGGCCAAGGGGCGTGTCTTTCAGCTTAAGGAGTATCTCAAGCGTCACGCCGGGTACATCGTGCAGGAAACGCTCACCGAGCTCTGCGCCTTCCTGGAAACACGCAGTGCGGATGTCGAACAGGACAACGTTGGTGCCTTGATCGCGGAAACCCTACCTTGGGTCCCGGAGGAATTGCATGAGCAATGGCGGCGCCAGTGGCTCAATGCCTTCGAAGAAGGGACCCGCCAGCGGGTACCGGCGTTGGTGGATGTCCTAGACCCGGGGTTGACCGGCGGCGTCCAGAATCAGCCGGATTTCCAGGCCGGATCGGTGGATCACCACACCCATTTCGCGCGTGAGGTGCCGCGCTTCGTCACCCAGGCGATGGCCGAATACGGTGCCTTAACCGGACGCCGTTACACGCCTGTCATGGGGTATCGGGTCGAGGACGCTGAGCATGTGATCGTCGGTCTCGGATCCGTAACCGACGATGCGGAGGCGGTGGCCGCCTATCTGCGCGCCCTAGGGAAGAAAGTCGGCGTGGTCTCGGTCAAACTGCTACAGCCCTTCCCGGAAGGGGAGCTGATCATGGTCCTGGCCGGGAAAAAGGCGGTGACCGTGCTCGAGCGCTCCGACCAGACGGCGCTGACAGATCTGGTGATGAAAGCCCTGTTCAAAGCCCGCGAGAACGGCGCCATGATTCGCCACCAGGGCATTCCAGCGATCACCAACCTACCGAAGGTGAGTACTGGCATCTTCGGTCTGGGGGGCCACGATCTGCAACCCCGCGACCTGATCGCTGCCTTCGAGAATATGGAGAGCGCACTCAATGTCCCCTTCTTCTACCTGGGCTCGCGGTTCTTTACGGACGATCCACCGCCGGGCGTCGCTGAGCTCCAGGCTAAGTTAAGGGCCGCCTATCCGGAGACCGAATTCATGGCCCTGCCGACCAGGGACAATCCGCGCCTGCTGCCACCGCAGGCCTTCCGGGTCCGCTTCCATTCAATCGGCGGCTATGGGACCATCGCCACCGGCAAGCTGCTGACCGATATCCTGGCGGGAGTATTGGGCCTCCACTCCAAATCCGCGCCCAAGTACGGCTCCGAGAAAAGCGGTGCCCCCACCAATTTCTATATCTCCTTAAGCCCGGAACCCATCAAGATCACGAACGCGGAGTTGGAAGACGTCGAGATCGTCGTCTCTCCCGACCACAAGGTCTTCAGCCATACCGATCCCTTACGCGGGCTTGCCCCCGACGGTACCTTCATTCTGCAGTCGCACGAGACACCGTTGGAGGTCTGGAAGCAGCTCCCCGCCTATGCCTGCAGGATTATCCGCGAGCGCAAGATTCACCTCTATTTAGTCGATGCCTTCGGGGTCGCCAAGAAGCACGCCCCAGCCCCCGATCTGGAGATCCGGATGATGGGTGCCGCTTTTATCGGTGCCGTATGTGGGCACGTACGCCAGGTAGTGGCTGATGCCTCGGAAGAGGCTGTCCTCACCAAGATCCGCCAGCAAGTGACCAAGAAATTCGGAGCCAAGGGGAAGGCGGTCATCGAGAGCAACATGGCGGTGATCCGCGAAGGGTTGGAATCGACGCGCAAGGTGGACTACGAAGCGGCCGATTTCAAAGCGGCTGAACAACTAGTTGTCGTGTCCAATGGGCCCGATGTCGCCGTATCTGCCTCCATGGTCAAAGCCAGCAGTGAGTCGGCGACCTCCGCGTGCTTCGACATGGATTTCTACCGAGCAGTCATGGCCGACCGCTTCCGGGATGGGACCATCGGCGATGCGCCGGTTATCCCTGGCACCGGGTTGTTCATGCCGGTAGCGAGTGCGGCCTGGAAGGACAAGGGTCTGTTCCGCCTCGAGGTGCCTAAATACACGGCCTATCTCTGCACCGGCTGCATGGATTGCGCCTTTGTCTGCCCAGATGCGGCCATCCCGAACAGCGTGCACGAAATCCACGACCTGCTGCTGACTGCGATTCGGGGTCTCAAGCTGACCGACCACCAAAAAGACGCAATGACGGGCTATGTGTTCGATCTCTCCAAGATCATCCGCGACGCCTACCGCAAGCTGCCTGGCAAGGACCCCAAGCCCTTCCATGAGATTACGGCGGAGGTAGTGACCGGACTCAAGCTCGGGAACGCCACCCTAGAGCGCGGCTTCGCGAGCATGGTCAAGGCCCTGTCCATCTTCCCGGTGGCCAAGACCAAGCCCTTCTTCGGTGCCATGGAACAAGCGGTGCCTGGTACCGGTGGGCTCTACTCGGTGAACATCGACCCCTGGAAGTGCAGCGGTTGCCTAGAGTGCGTCGATGTCTGCGGCTCCAGTGCTCTCAGCGCCCGGCAGCAGGATGCCGAGGTGCTTGAATCCTTGAAGCAAGAGTTCGAGTTCCTGAGCAGGACCCACAACACGCCCATGCGCTTCTGGGAGACGGCAACGGAGCGCGGCGGCGACGCCAAGCGGCTGATCCTAAATCGCGACAACTATTACACCATGTCCGGTGGGCACGGTGCCTGCCGCGGCTGCGGCGAGGTGACCGCGCTGCGCATGCTGATGGCGACCAACCGGGCGATCCACGAGAAACGGCGGCGGGACCACGTCAAGGAGCTAGAGGATCTGATCGAGCGGCTAACCGCCAAGCTGGATACCGTACCCTACGATGATCATGATCCGGACCGCCTGGAACGGATCTCCCAGACAATTGATCGACTCCAGTCGCGTCTGTATCGCTTCGAGAGCGGCCCCACGGGTCTCGGTCCCACCGGGGCGGTAATCGCCAACGCCACCGGTTGCAGCAGCGTCTACGCCTCGACCTTCCCCAACAACCCCTACTCGGATCCCTGGGTAAATAGCTTGTTTCAGGATACGGTGCCGGTAGCTAAAGGGTTGTTCGAAGGCCTGAGTGCCGGTGCCGTCGACGACTTCCGCGCCTTGCGCACCGCCAAGCTCGACCTCGAAGACCACTACAATCCGGAGTTCCATGCCAGCTTCTTCCACACCTTCAACTGGGAGCAGTTCTCCCCAGAAGAGCTCGACCTATTACCTGCCGTCATCAGCATCGGCGGCGACGGGGCCATCTACGACATCGGCTTCGGTGCCCTGTCGCGCCTGCTGGTTACCCACACCCCGCTCAAGATCATGGTGCTGAACACCGGCGCCTATTCCAACACCGGTGGCCAAGCCTCGACCGCCAGCTTTACTGCCCAGGACTCGGACCTGACTCGCTTCGGTGTCGCCCATATTGGCAAGCACGAGGACCGCAAGGAGCTGGGGTTGATCGCGGCCTTCCACCCCAAGGTGCTGGTGATCCAGACCAACGATGCCCTCCAGGGCCACTTCATGAAGAACGTCATGGAGTTCCTGAACTACAACGAATCGCCCGCGGTGTTCGACACCTATACTGCCTGCATGTCCGAGCATGGAATCGCCGACAACGCCGGGAGCCGACATGCGGAACTGGCTGTACAGAGTCGGATGAGCCCGGTCTTCGTCCATGATCCGCGTAAGGGCGACACCCTGGCCGAGCGATTCGTCCTGGATGGCAATCCGGACATCGGTAAGGACTGGACCACTACCACCCTGACTTATGTGGATGCGGACGGGCAGGCCCAGCTCATGACCATACCCTTCACCCCGGCGGATTTCGCGGTCCACGAGGGTCGTTTCAAAAAGCACTTCCAGCCTGCCGCGGTGGACGCCGACCTAGTCCCGGTACCTGAGTACATCGATCTGAACGCGACTGAACGCCACGGCATGACGCCTTTCATCTGGTCGACAGACGACAACTGCAAGCTGATCAAGCTGTCCGTCTCGCCGGCCATCGTCGAGCTGACCGAAGAACGCCGCCGCAATTGGCGGATGCTAGAGTATTTAGGCGGTCTGTATGTGGATCGCATGCAGGAGGAGCATCACCGAACGCTGGAGCAGTGGCAACACAAATGCGAACAGGCGGACGCCCAGCGGGAGGACACCATCGATGCCATCGCCAGAGGCATGGCCGAGCTCGCCTCCAGCTCGGATGCACCGGCCACGACGGCTGGTCAGTCGGTGGTCCCCCTGGACGGGATCACCGTGGGCCCGAGCCCGAGCGTCGGTACCGGTACCATGCCCGAGACCGACCCCAAGGTCAGCGATGCGCCGCTGGTGCAGATCACGGAAGAAGATACGCCCAAGTGCACCAACTGCAAGACCTGTTACCAGGATCTGAGGGAGCTGTTCGAAAAGGTCACCATCATGGTCGAGGGTGAACCGAAAGAGGTGAGCCGCGTGATTCCCGGCGTGCTCGACAAGACTGATCTCACCCCCGAGTTGATCCGAACCGCCGCCCGGGTTGCCAATGACTGCGATGCTGAAATCATTCGTTTCCAGCGGCCGAACGGTGGGAAATAAGCGATGGAAACGGTGGGATCCGCGGCGCAGACTAGGTCGTAAGGCCCTCATCACGAACGTGAGGTAGCACTCGTCCAACTTATCGTAAGTGACTGTAAACCTGGGGATCGAACTCGCGTAAGTGTTGACTATTAGCGCGAGGGGAACTTACCGCCTGCACTCCGTGATCGTGGATCATCTCGATCTAAGGCCCGTGAATCGTAGACTTTGTCGGCAATCACCTTCTCAACCTCAAGGCCGAGCTTAGCAATGGCTAGGCCTTGGTCACAACCAGATTGATTCCCAAGTCCATCTGATGATGGGCCTGAAGCTTGGTGATCAACCCACCACGAGAGCGACCGATTGCCTAGGTGCCGCCGTTTTTTATGAGTGCGCTAGCCTCGCGCCGATGGATCCCGATCACTGTACTACCAATGAAAATTTCTTTGATAGTCAGACTCCTTTGCTAACTCCTCGCGCACTCCCGGCCAGTCGTGGCGAACCAGAATCCGCAGGGTGCAGTCGGTAATCTTGAATCTCCGATCCTGGGCCTTGCGATCTTGGCAACCAGAAAGCGTGCCAGCTCCGGCATTTCCTCGCGGCGCTCCCGCAGGGCGGACATGTAGATGGGCATGACATTGAGCCGATAGTACAGTTCCTTCCGGAACTCCCCCGACCTTGACCCCGGACTCCAGGTCCCGATTGGTGGCGGCGATGATGCGGTCATTGGCCTTCAGGGTGTGGCTTGACCTGAAAGACCCGGCTGATCTCGCCGATCTCGTCCAGGAACAGAGTACCGCCGTCGGCCTGCTCGAAGCGTCCCTTACGCTGGGTACTGGCATCGGTGAAGGCCCCTTTTTCGTGTCCGAACAACTCGGACTCCAACAGATTGTCCGGTAAGGCGGCGCAGCTGAGTTTGACGAAAGTATTGTACCCCCGCGGGGAGTTGTAGTGGATGGCATTGGCGACCAGCTCCTTGCCAGTACCCGACTCGCCGTGGATGAGGACCGTGGTATTCCATTTGGCTACCTGGTGCACCTAATCTAAGGCCAATCGCATGGCCTAGGAGTACCCGTATAATACCGTTGAATCCATGATCCCCGCACACCTGCCGCCGCAGCGTGTCACGCTCGTTCTGCAACACCCGGCGCACCGTATCGACCATCTGAGACAGACGCACTGCCTGACCGATCAGGTTGGCGACCATCTCCATAAACCGGGCATGCCAAGACAGGAGATCATCCACTGCGAGCGGCTGCGCCGCGAAGACACCCACAGCCCCCTCCATACCGATGCGGATCAGCACACCGATGAAGGGCAGCTGCGGATCGTAAACGCCCAGCTTGTCGAGGAAACGGGGCTCATCGGCGACACGCGGGACGATCCAGAGCCGATTACGCGCGAAAAATGCCCCGCGCGATCCCCGGACCATTGTCTTGAAGTGTCACCTCCACGCCGACGTCGAGCGCCCGGGTCATCAGATATAGCATCCGATGTGTCCCACTGGTCTCGTTCAAGGCCACAGCGGCCCTCGCAGCTGGTAGCAGGCCGCCGACAGGGCCTCCCGCACGCCGTGCGTCATGTTGTTCCGCTAAACGCGCGCGCAGGTTTTCCAGTTGCGCACGTTCGATCTCGCAGCGCCGGATAGTGATGCCGTTGGCAAGCAGGAGCAGGTGCCGCCTGCCGATCCGGTGGCAACCGGAATGGTTGTGCCCGCTTCCGTCCACCTCACCAGCAGAGGTGCCGGAACAGGAAAACCTGCGGGGGTCCGCCGCCGGAAATCTCAATACTGATCTCTACGTCCTTGAAGCTACACCCCGCCCGCAGCACCTCCAGGGGATCGAATCCTGCCTACTCCCGGAGCGCCTGACGCAGGACTTCGATGAGCGCTTGTCCGCGCAGATCGCCCAGCATCTTCCTGTACCCGTAGTTGTCAGACATACCTCGCTGGACTCGTCGAGAGAAACTACCAGCACCGGGGCCGCATCAAGCACTGCTTCGAAGCAGATTCTCGGCGGTAAGGACGCGACCAGGTCACCGGTCATCAGGGGCCCCAGCCGACGGGTCCCCGCCAGGAGCCGGTTCAAGGCGTTTGCAGCGCCGGATAGGCTATGAGCGGAATGTACTCGATGTTGCTAGCTGCCGTCTGCGCCGATTTCCAGACCCTTGCGGTGGGTCTCGTTGATCTGTTTGAGCAGAGTATGGAACGGGATTTCGTCCGCGTAGCGCTCCGCCAAATCCATGAAAGGCAGGTCTTCGCGCCCGAAGCCATAGGTCCCAGCCTGCATGGAGCGGTAGATGCCCTCGATGCCCTCCTGCAGGGGATCGAGGAAGGTCGGGAAGCGGTTGAGATCCTCCAGCTCGTACTCCAGACAGTCACGCAGATCCCCGACCTCGAAGACCGCTTGGCGCACCCATTCGACGTACTCGTCGATGCTCCTTGCCCGTCTCAGGTTCATAGCGTCTCCAATTCCTTCTCAAAGAGTGGATTGAACTCGATAAGCTGGCCGCGCTGCATCAGGAATACGCCCTCGCCACCCCGTTCGAACTCGATCCAGAGAAACGGCAGATCCGGGAAGCGTCGCTCCAGTCCCACAGCGGCGTTCCCGACCTCGACCACTAACACACCGCCTTCGTTAAGATAGGTTGGCGCATCATGCAAAATGCGCAAGATCAGATCCAGGCCAGCCTCGCCACCCGCTAACCCCAGCTCCGGCTCTTTGCGGGATTCCTCCGGCAGGGTAGCCAACTCCGCGGTACTGACGTATGGGGGATTGGAGACGATGATGTCATAACGTCGGTCTCCGATATGCTCGAACAGATCCGATTGCAACAACTGTACCCGCTCCTCCAGGTGATGGCGCGCCCGGTTAATGGAGGCTACTTCCAAGGCCGCCGGTGAGACCTCCGCGAGATCCACTTCCACTTCGGGCAAATAAACCGCACAGGCGATACCGATGCAGCCGCTGCCCGCACCCAGGTCCAAGACGCGATGCAGTCCTTCCGCCCCAACCCAGGGATCGAATCCCGCCTCCACCAACTCAGCCAGGGGCGACCGGGGTACCAGCACGTCCTCGTTGACGTAGAATTCCAGCCCCGCGAACCAAGCACGATTGGTCAGATAGGCAGCCGGTTTGCGCTCTTTTACCCGTCGCTCCAGAAGATCACAAACCGTCCTTCGTTCGGGAAGGGTGAGTCGGCACTCACGGTAGTCCGGCGGCAGGTCTGGCGGCAAGTGCAGGGCATGCAGCACCAGCTGGGTCGCCTCGTCCAACGCATTGTCGGTACCGTGGCCGAAGAACAGACCTTCCGCGTTGAAGCGGCTGGCCCCCCAGCGTATGAAATCCTGAATCGTCAAGAGCCCTTCGGGTGAGCTTGCCATGTAAACTCAACTCGCACGATTTACCAGCGCCGCGCAAGAATGCGGCAAGTAAGGTCAAGAATAACATCTTCGGCGGAACCGCAAGGACCCAGTGGGCACTTGTCTACTCGACCTGCCAGCAAGCAGTTCACCCCACAAGATCCTGTTTCCGATAAGCTTTATGCGCGCTTGCGCGGATGATTTAAGGATATCGGAATCTTGCTCGGCACCATCGCCACGGCTGACACTCGGTGAATTCCTCAAAGGTCTTGCAGGACAGATATGATTTTTTGAGAACACGCTATCTGACCCTGATGGGTACGGACGGCAGTCGTTCCATTTTAAACCTCAAAAGAGTACTCAGATCATGACAAATATCTTAGCGATGTTCCCCGGCCAGGGATCGCAATACGTGGGCATGGGTAAGGCACTGTGCGACAGATTCGGGGTGGCTCGCAGCACTTTTTCGGAGGCTGATGAAGTACTGGATTTCAGGCTCAGTGAACTGTGTTTCAATGGCCCGGAAGCGGAGCTACGGCTGACCGCCAATCAGCAACCGGCCATCCTTACAACCAGCATTGCCGTCTGGCGGGTCCTGACCCGTGAAACGGATCTGCGCCCACAGCTGTTTGCGGGTCATAGTCTGGGTGAGTATTCGGCATTGGTTGCGGCCGGTAAGCTAGATTTTGCACGGGCGGTCAATCTGGTGAGGATGCGTGGTCAGGCCATGCAAAGGGCCGTTCCGGAAGGAACTGGAGCCATGGCCGCGGTAATCGGCTTGGACCCGGCAGCGCTGATTGAGAAATGTAAGGCGATAGACACGCGTCTCGGCACCATCGAGGTCGCCAATTTCAACGGTCCGCAACAACAGATCGTCTCGGGACATAAAGCGGCCCTGGAGGCCCTTACCAAGGCCCTCGCCGATGAAAAGATCCGATGCACACCGCTACCGGTATCCGCCCCCTTCCACTCCAGCTTGATGGCACCGGCACGGGAAGAAATGGCTCCCAAGCTCAAGGACACGCCACTGAGTCCCACCGAGCACCCAGTCATCGCCAATGTGATCGGACAACTGACGCAGTCCTACACCATCGACAATCTGGTTAAGCAGATCGATAGCCCGGTCCTGTGGACCGATACCCTGGCGACGGCCCTTGCCGAAGGGTGTGATACCTTCTTTGAGGTTGGCTCCGGCAAGGTATTGTTCGGGTTGGCCAGAAAAGCGGTCCCCAAGAGATCCAAGATCATTCACAGCGACGCCATCGACAAGGCCATCAAGGATGCTCGCATGCTGACCACCTGGTAATCCGGAGCCCTATCTCGAACAATTCAAACAGGATTTCAGAGGCACCCGGGGGATGGTGTGAAAACCTGTCTGCGTGCAGTCTAAAAACTGTTTAGTGGTCTTTCCAGGAACCTTGAGAAATTGCCTTCTTAGTAATTTCTCAAGGCGCGAACTTGAATTTTTCAGAACCTGTTTGCGATCTTAGCCTCAAAATGAATATTGACCCAAAGTAAAGAATGATGAAACATTCCCATTCGACATCGAAAACCGGTTACTCAGCCAGTTGGGCGCTCCGTTGGAGCGACGATTCCTTGGGAGAAGTTCCGTTCCCTGCTGGAACCGGTGCACGAGAAAGATCTGTAGGTCCAACGCCGGTCACAAGCCGTTCGACGTGGTTTTGATGTTCAACATCCTGGTCTTACCGACGCTATACAACCTGGCCGCCGAGTAGGTCGGAGTATCAGATTCGTGACTGGTTTTCGTTTGCCCGTCTTCTGGGTTTGGGAATTGAGCATGAGGTTCCCGATGCACCGCGGTGTAGCGCTTTTGTGAGCGACTCTAAAGAGTCGGAGTTGCTGGAGCAGATGTTCAATCGCTTCGACGGCTTCTTAGCTTCGCAGGGTATCCATGCCAACCGAAGACAGATCATTTTGATGCGCTACCTGCAGACCAAAGCCAGAGTAAAGTGCGCCTGCTGTCGCCTAAACAGGCCAAACACAGGCTGAGTCGGCCACCTGGCATAGCCAATCACAGGAAATTGACCCCATTGTCCTCTCTATTTCGAGATGCGTGCGTAAGTTGTTCATCAACTACCCATTAAACCGTACCGAGAAACTGGATTTTTCAAGATACGCTTAAGTCGAGAGCAGATCGAGTCTATCCAAGCTTTATTGGAACAAGCTAAGAAGAAGACCAAAGCCACGAATTTTTGATTTATATGACATTTTATGCGCTATTCTGTATGTATTAAGCAGTGGTTGCCAATAGCGAATGCTACCCCGTGACTTTCCGAAATGGCTAGTGGTGTATAGCTACTCCTGTCACTGGAGTCAAAAACCACTGACGGTGAACTAAGCCGGCTTGAGCAGGAATTAGAAAAATGTGGTTGGCGAGGTCCGTATCGACAGTAGTCGGGGCGAGAAGACAATCTTCGTGATCGTTGCTGCACAAAGCGTGAAGTATACAGATACCGCAGAACAGAAGGGTTATGACGCGGGCAAGAAGGTATTTGGCATCAAACGACACATCACCGTGGTATACGCAAGGGCTTCCCCATGCGATAGCGGATGTCGCCGACAGCTCAGGCGACTCGGTGGCCTTCTCTAACCATCGAGACAGCTTGTTGGCAGTAACGAACGTGTTGGTTGATGGCGGTTATACAGGACAACAATTTGCCGATGCCATAGAGAACGTTGCCATAGAGAACGTTTTGGGGGCTACGGTAGAGACCACCAGGCGAAACGAACTGCGCACCTTTGCAGTAACTCCCAAACGATGGGTTGTCGAATGCTTGTCTGCTTAGTTGGGAACGTGTCGAAGGTTATGGAAAAGAGGTCACGCTCAAATTCAGACATCCGGACCGCTACATTTCCCAGGATAGAGAAATGGTTTCTGCTGACGTTGAGAATGGTAAAATGGAATTCGAAGGAGGATTCTAAACTTTTATTCACCAAGATTTACAGCTTCTCTACGAAGCAGCCAATAGCGGATAGCAAACATCTAAAAAAGTTGAAGGATCATGCGAAATTATATTCGGACCTGGAAAACCGGCTGAAATCTTATCTGTCAAGTCCCGCCAGATTATAGACCTGTTCTATTTCTATGAATAGGTTTGCTACTTTATGAGCCAGCATGGTCCGGAGGGTGCTTTAATGTGTCCTACATCCGGTGCGGTTCGTTACACTCACCGTACCTTACGCACACTGCACGGCGGCAGGCAAATCGACGCCTAAGAGGCTCCCTAAATAAAGGGCCGTGGACCCTGGCAGCAAGTAGGCTGGGTTGAGGAACGAAACCCAGCGTTTACGGGCAAGCTTGGTAGGTTGGGTCTCGTCCCTCGACCCAACCTACTTGCTTAAAATCAATGGGTTAGTTTGTAGACAGCCTCTAAATCCCATGGCAAGGATAGGGATAATTTCCAGCACCCAATCCTCCACTCCCTAGTTCTTAAACAACTACAGTGATCGCTCCCGTAACCTTGCCCATCGCCACCGCCGCGGCTAACATTAAGGATTTATCCTGTTCGGCATGTTATTGAGCTTCGCTTCAGGTTCTCTATCAGGTGCCTGCGAAAGCTGGAAAACCGCCAGAAAATGTAGAAACTAGTAACAATAAAAATGCCCAGAACTACCAGAGAGGAATGCCTGATGGCCAAAGACAAGAAGAGCCGCACACTCCTGCCTGAGCCGTTGCTGATCGATGAACGCAAGTTGGGGATGGATGCGCCCAGCATCGTTGCTGACATTCGCCGTCATTTCAATCATACCTTGGGTTGTGACAAGCACTCGATCTCTGTCCACCATGTTTATGAGGCCTTGGTCATCGCCCTGCGGGACCGGCTGATGGAGCGATGGAAGAGCACTCACTATTCATATCAAGACGAGGAGTGCAAACGTACCCAATATCTGTCGCTGGAGTTTCTGATGGGGCGCAGCCTAGGCAATACCTTGCTGAATCTGGGCATTCAGGAAGAAGTTGAGGAGGCGGTAAGTAGTCTGGGGTTGCAGCTCGAAGACGTCATGAAGGTCGAACGTGACGCCGGTCTGGGAAATGGGGGTTTGGGACGTCTGGCGGCCTGTTTCCTGGATAGCTGTGCCACCTTGCAGCTGCCGGTGATGGGTCATTGCATTCGCTATGACTATGGGATCTTCAAGCAGAGGATCGAGCACGGCGAGCAGGTGGAGCAACCCGATCACTGGCTGGCCTGTGGTAACCCCTGGGAGCTGGAACGTACCGAGTTCATTCAGCGCATCAAGTTCCGGGGGCGGGTAGAGATCGACCAAGGTGGCAACAGGGAGCTCCAGGTGCGTTGGGTAGACACCGACGATGTGCTGGCGGTGCCCTATGACATCCCGATTCCCGGCTATCGCAACGGTACGGTGAACACACTGCGTGTTTGGAAGGCATCCGCAGTCGAGGAGTTCGACCTGGCGCAATTCAACGCCGGCAATTACGCCGAGGCCGTAGCGGGACGTATGCATGCGGAAAACATCAGTAAAGTCCTGTATCCCAACGATGCAAGCGAGAGCGGCAAGGAGCTGCGTCTGCGGCAGCAGTATTTCCTAACCTCAGCGGCACTCCAAGACGTCATGCGGCGGTGGATGCGGGACCAGGGGGAGGACTTCTCTTCGTTTGCGGAAAAGAACTGTTTCCAGCTCAACGACACGCACCCGGCGGTAGCCGTGGCTGAGCTCATGCATCTGCTGATGGATGGGCAGGGTATGGGGTGGGACCCGGCGTGGGCGATTGTCACCCGCTGCATGGCCTATACCAACCACACGCTGCTACCCGAGGCATTGGAACGCTGGCCGGTGCGCACCTTTCGCGAGCTCTTGCCGCGGATCTTAGACATCATCTTCGAGATCAACGCGCGGTTTCTCTCCGAGGTGGCCAGTCGCTGGCCGGGTGATACCGAACGCCAGTCGCGGATGTCGATTATCGAGGAGGGCATGGATCCCCAGGTACGCATGGCGCATTTGGCCATCGTGGGCAGCTTCTCGGTCAACGGCGTCGCGGCGCTGCACACCAAGCTGTTGAAGGAAGGCCTGTTCAAGGATTTCTACGCACTCTGGCCGGAGAAGTTCAACAACAAGACCAACGGCGTGACCCCACGTCGGTTCCTAGCTCTTGCCAATCCGGATCTGAGCGAGCTGCTCACTGAAACCCTGGGCGCAGGCTGGGAGGTCGATCTGACCAAACTGAAAGGTTTGCAACAAAAGGCCAAGGACGCGACATTCCGGCAGCGCTGGCAGGCGGTCAAACGCCGGGACAAGATACGCTTGGCGGAAATGGTGGAATCGGACTGCGGGGTACGCTGCAATCCCGATGCAATGTTCGATGTTCAGGTCAAGCGGATCCACGAATACAAGCGCCAGCTGCTCAATGTACTGCATGTGATCCATCTCTATGACCGGATCAAACGGGGCGATACGGATAACTGGACGCCGCGTTGTGCGCTCATCGGGGGCAAGGCTGCCCCTGGTTATTGGCTTGCCAAGCGGATCATCAAGTTCGTAAACAACGTGGCCAAGGTGGTCAACGAGGATCCCGCCGTCGGTGATTTTTTGAAAGTGGCCTTTATTCCAAACTACCGGGTCTCGGCGATGGAGGTTATCGCACCGGGCACCGATCTCTCATCCCAGATCTCGACCGCTGGCAAGGAAGCATCGGGTACCGGCAATATGAAGTTCATGATGAACGGAGCAATCACCATCGGGACCCTGGACGGCGCCAATGTGGAAATCCTGGAGGAAGTTGGCGAGGAAAACTTCTTCCTCTTCGGCCTCACGGAAGCGGAGGTCGCAACCAAGCGCAAGGCCTATGATCCGGAACGGATCCTCCAGGAGGACGAGGACCTGAGCCGGGTTATGCAGCTGATCGACAGCGCCCACTTCAACCAATTTGAGCCCGGGGCCTTCGATGCTCTCATCGGCTCGATGTGCAGCCCCAACGACCCCTGGATGACCCTGGCCGACTTTCGCAGCTTCGTCGACGCCCAGAAACGAGCCGCAGCAGCCTTCCGGGATCAGGACCGATGGGCCAGAATGAGCATCATCAATGCAGCCTGCTGTGCCCGTTTCTCCAGCGACCGTACCATCACCGACTACAATCGGGATATCTGGAAGCTCAGGCCTATCGTACCCAAGCTTCCCGACCAGTCTCTCTAAGGGCACTTTGGAAAATTCGAGATGTCTGTGTGGGGCATGGATGCCCTAGCCCGTAGATACTCTATTCCCGGGCAAGTCCAATTTAGGTGGTGATCGACAGATTGGCTTAATCGGCAGTTGCCTTGGTCGGTATGCAGAAGCGATGACTGTCGAAGAGTGTTCGAGGTTTGAGCAGAACGTGGATGGCATTCAGCAGCCTACGCATTAAGGTTAAGTTAAGCCATGCGTTGGGATCGTGATGTACAGCACCTGAGCGGGCATATAGAGGGCGATGCGTAGGTAGCGATTGTCGGTCTCTTGGAAGGGCGGTTTTTTGTTGACACTGGAGCTAAGCTAGAGCTGGGAGCGGATCAAGCTTAGCCGTGGCACCCCACTCCTCGGGTAAGAGCAGCAGTTCAACGAGGATTTGAATGGTGCTGGCGTCGGCGATACCGGTGACGCCGATGAGCAGGTCCAAGGTATCTTGGAGCGGCTCACCGATGTCGATGAGGTCGCAGGCCTGTTGGCACGGGTGTTCGAGCTAGGCGTCGAGTTGGGCGATACTGTGTGCAGATCAGGGATCAGGAAGTCTGGTACCATAGCGGTGAGTTAGGCGGCCTGCAGCTGCAGCTGGTTCTTAGTCTGGGTTTGGAGATCGACGGCATCGGTCTTGGTGCGGGTCTGCATCAGGTACTCGCCATTACTTCCCTTTATACCTGATCCTTGGTTTTCCCTCGGAAACAGAACATACCCTGCCTTATCATTCCGGCAGGGATTGCCGGGATCCAGGGCTAGGGATGGCAAAAACTGTGGGGACCTGAGCGATTATTGTTGGGCATAGGCCATCAAAGATGCGGTTCGCGCGGGGAAAACATGCACTGATCAGCAAGCTCAGAACCACCGCGCCCGCCAACATCCTACGGCTTTGCCCAACCTATCTGGCTATCGGCTACCAGTCGCCAGCATCCAGCAGTGGCGGAGATGTATTTTGAGATCACGGGAACAATAGAGGACATTATCTCTGGATAGCGGGTGTACCCAATTGGATTGACGCCGATGAAAGCCGAAAAACACACTGCTGATTTTGCCCTTTGCATCGAGAACTAGGGATTGTGAAGATTTGGAACAAGGAAAGGCGCACCAGGTTGCCATTATCCGGCAACCTAACTTTATGCCCCTGGATCTGCCACAGGAAGTCCGAGATACCCTGACCAGGGTTACAAAGGCGACGGCCTGCCCCTTTCCTAATCCTTCGTTGGCTGCCGCGGGCCTTCACCGAAGGATACACCCCCCACACCCCCCACCGACCAGGAGAGCGCCCACTATGAGTTTCAAGACCATTCCTGTTCGCACCCAACGCCTAAGCCGAAGCATGCTGGCCGTACCCGGCTCCAAGCCGCAGTTTTTCGAAAAGGCGACGACCGGTGAGGCAGACCTGATATTTTTCGATCTGGAGGATTCGGTCCCGCCGGATAAGAAGGCACAGGCACGCAAGGAAGTAACCGCTGCCTTGAATGAACTGGATTTCCGCGGCAAGAATGTTTCGGTGCGTATCAACGGTCTGGATACCCACTATATGTACCGGGATGTGGTGGATGTAGTGGAACAGGCCGGCAGCCGTCTCGACCTGATCCTGATTCCCAAGGTCGGCTGTGCGGCGGACATCTATGCCCTGGATATGGTGCTTACCCAGATCGAGCAGGCCAAGGGCATCAAAAAACGGATCGGCCTCGAATTACTCGTCGAGACCCCCCTGGGGCTCCAGAACATCGGCGAAATCGCCGTGGCCTCACCCCGTAACGAGAGTATCGTTTTCGGTTCCGCCGATTATGCCGCTGCCGCCGGGGCTCAGACCGCCAGCATAATCGGAGCGCCCAATCCAGACTATCACGTCTTGACGGACGCCGATAGCGGGGGCGGACGTGCACGGCATTGGGGCGACATGTGGCACTATCACCTAGCACGGCTGGTGGCAGTGGCGCGCGCCAACGGGTTGCGCCCAATCGATGGGCCCTTCTCCGATATCAAGGACCCGGACGGCTGGATAGCGGGTGCAAAACGGGCGCGGACCCTAGGCTGTGAAGGCAAAATGGCGATCCACCCCAGTCAGGTAGGGTTGGCAAACGAGCTGTTCAAACCCTCCACCGACGAGGTGGCCCAGGCACGCCGCGTTCTGGAAGCCCTGGAGCAGGCCGAACAAGCGGGAGCAGGTGCCGTGACGCTGGATGGCAAGATGATCGATATCGCCTCGATCAGACAGGCCGAAGCGACGGTAAAAAAAGCCGACCTGGTCGCCGCAAAAGCGGTGCCTTGATGGAACTCCTCGATTCCCTATGGAAGAGAGGGATTACTGTGAGCTGATAGCTGTCGGGTTGACACAGTAGCTCTTCGAGCTACACTGAGGATGTTTACTTTTTATTAAGATCATGCAAACTAATCGGTGCACCGTACACCCAACCTCCATTCTGCATAACGGCCAGTCGGCTGTCGTGTTGGTTGTCCCCACGCGATTATGCGCACATGGAGGGACAGGGCGAGCGCGCGTGGGCTCCTGGAGGCTATCCGCCGCGAGGCGGGTGCCAATGGGCTGACGCTGGCGATACTCCATGGCCTGCTCGCGAACGAGTAAGGGTTAGCATCGTGTCTGCGATACCAATGTCTTGATCAGCGGCCTTCTGACCGTCGGCATTTCTTCCGGAATCCTTAACTATATTCCTGCTGGATGCCGGGAGGCTAGTTTTTCCCGAGTCGACGGCGGTTGAACTGACCCGGACCCTGATGCGGAACAAGTTCGATGCATGCGATACTGTTTTCATCGGACTTCGTTGCACACGTCGAATTCAGGACCCTCTGCCGTGACCCGAGTGACGATCCGTTGCTGAACGCGGCGGTTGCGGCACGGATCGATTGCCTGATTTCGGGAGACGAGAATTTGCAGATACTTGGGGATGTCGAGGGGACCCCCATCGTGAGTCCGGCGGAAGTTTTGCGTAGGATAAAAAACGATCGACTACTCAAAAATACTATGCCTCTGAAAATCAGAGGATTGATTCGGGATCGTGAGGTAGTGGATTCGTAAATCGAGGCGGGATAAGGAAGTCACAGAAACTTTGAGCACCCGAAAGGCATGCGCGTTCCTATCTCAGGTTAACCCAGAGCAGATGCCAACTCATATCAGGAACGCGAAGTGCAACGAGGAATTCATGAATTGCGACAATGTAAAGAGAATGCCTGCTACATCAAGATTGTTGAATGCTCCGAGGAAGATGAGAGTTTTATCGGGCTACTAATGCCCTGGCATAATTGGCCCATGCTATCATGCTTCTGATGAGGCAGAAGTTTATTTAGAGTTTTGTGAGATTATTGATGAATGGATTGGGCTTATGAAAAGAGATGGAGAAATGTTGACACTACCGACTACTGGAAGAAATGTGGCTAGTCTTGATAGATCAAGACATAGCGTATTCTGCCGAATACCGGCAATGCATTAAATTAAGAATTACCAGTCGGAAAAAAGAAGGAAAACCACGAATCACATAAATCCTCGCGAATTGATTCGCGTAGATTCGTACTTTGCGCCTTATACAGATCCAATTGCCGAATCTGACGAAGGTCCCTTTGAAAATGAGCAGAGACAAAATTCGATGAAAATACCCGCAAACTTTTTCAAGCCACTTGCTATCGGTGCGCCGGAGCCCATCCGCGAGTTGCCGATCACGCTGGAACGCACCATTCACTTTCTGCCTCCCCACGTCGAAAAGGTACGGGCCAAGGCCGGTCAGATCGCCCAAAAGGTAGACGTGCTCCTGGGTAATCTAGAAGACGCTATCCCCACTGAAGCCAAAAGGGCAGCCCGGACCGGATTCATCGAGGTAGCCAAGACAGTAGATTTCGGCTCCACCGGGCTCTGGACCCGGGTCAATGCCCTGAACAGTCCCTGGTTTCTCGACGACATGACCGAGATCGTCGGGGCCGTTGGCAACAAGCTGGACGTGGTGATGGTTCCCAAGGTAGAAGGTCCCTGGGACATCCATTTCGTCGACCAGCTCCTAGCGTTGCTGGAGGCTCGCCATGAGATTCGGAAGCCGATCCTGATCCACGCCATCCTGGAAACGGCCCAGGGCGTGAAAAACGTCAACGAGATCGCCCAGGCCAGTCCGCGCATGCACGGTATGAGCCTGGGACCCGCCGATCTGGCCGCGTCGCGGGGCATGAAGACGACCCGCGTAGGCGGCGGCCACCCCTTCTACGGCGTCATCGCCGACCCCTTAAAAGGCAAGGAAGGGGAGGAGAGCAAGCAGGAACGGGCATTCTACCAACAGGATCTCTGGCACTACACGGTGGCGCGCATGGTGGATGCTTGCCAATCCAATGGACTGCGTGCCTTTTACGGCCCCTTCGGTGATTTCGAGGATGGCGTAGCCTGCGAGGCCCAGTTCCGCAACGCTTTCCTGCAAGGCTGCGTGGGTGCTTGGACCCTGCATCCGAATCAGATAGAGATCGCCAAACGGGTCTTCAGCCCCGAGGTCGCAGAGGTACGCTTCGCCAAACGCATTCTCGCCGCCATGCCGGACGGTTCAGGCGCGGTGATGATCGACGGCAAGATGCAGGACGACGCCACTTGGAAACAGGCCAAGGTGATCGTCGACCTAGCCCGGCTGGTGGCCGCCAAAGACCCCGAACGGGCCACGGCCTACGGATTATAAGGGCCAGTATCGAACTCCCCATAACATGGGAATCGTTTTTTGCCGCCAATCAACGCAAGCTGGTTGCAAAAGATCATATGCTCTTTTTTGTCTACAGATGACGCAGATTTTCACGGATTGTTTTGTTTTTAATCTGAGGGAATCTGCGTCATCTGCATGATGGATCGAAGCGACCTAGTGGTTTCCCCATGCTCAATCCAAATCTCGGCGACTCCGCTATCACCGAAGCCACTATCGCAGTGGATGCGCTATCGCGGGAAAGCTAGACAACTTGCAGGCTCTTTCGTGGCCGATCCAGGGGCTTACACGTGCCCTATCAGCTTTGCGAGCAACAAATGAATGCGCATTGCCACCCCAAAGAGCCTTTTGCTCCGGCAAGTACTTGGAAATAGCGATTCCTTTCGAACCCATAACTACTGATTCCGAACACGAATCACCACAGATTGATTGCAATCGGCTCACCATCAGCGACGGGGTTTGATCCATTTGTGTTCATTTGCGGCTAAATCCTCCGTGAGGATCCTGCCAGCTTACTGTTATCTCTTGTTGAGAGCATCTGTATGAGTACTGGAGGGCATTCATGTTCAAGATTCTGGAAAGTCTGCGTGTGGTCGAGTCTTCGGCCTTCGTCGCCTGCCCCCTCGGCGGCATGACCCTGGCGCAACTCGGCGCAGACGTCATCCGCTTCGACCCCATTCGCGGCGGGATCGACGCCCGCCGATGGCCCATCACCAAAGCCGGCAAGAGCCTGTACTGGGTCGGTCTCAACAAGGGCAAACGCTCCCTGGCTATTGATACGAGCAACCCGGAAGGACAAGAACTCCTGGGCGAGCTAATCGCTGCCCCCGGCGCAGGCAAGGGTATATTCTCGACCAACCTGCGTGCTGACAAGGGCTGGATGAGCTATGGCGAGCTCAGGCAGCGCCGGGAAGATCTAATTATGGTCAACCTGCTCGGCAGCTCCGACGGGGCCTCGGCCGTAGACTATACGGTCAACTGCGCCGCCGGATTTCCCTTTGTGACCGGTAATCATCACGCCGCGGGGCCACCGCGACCGGTCAACCATGTTCTACCAGCCTGGGACGCCCTGGCCGGGGTTAGCCTGGCCCTGGCGATCCTGGCTGCCGAACGTCACCGGCGTCTGACGGGCGAGGGCCAGTTGGTCAAATTGGCGCTGTCCGACATCACCTTCGCCATGACCGGGCACCTGGGGTTCATTCAGGAGGCCCAGATCAACCAGGAAGACCGCAAGGGCTACGGTAACTACCTCTATGGCACCTACGGCAGTGAGTTCGAGACCAGCGATAGGCGTTGGCTCTATATCGTGGTGGTGACCAGCTATATGTGGCAGGAACTTCTCAAGGTCACCGGCCTGGGTGACGTGATCGATGCCATCGAAGCCAAGCTGGGGCTCGATTTCAGAAAAGAGGGCGACCGCTTTCTCGCCAGCGAGGAAATCTCGGTACCCATTCGCGCTTGGTGCGCCCAACGCACCTTGGGGAAGATTGAAGCGACCTTTAAGGGCACCGGTGTCTGTTGGGGGCCCTACCGCACTTTTAGGCAGATGCTGGCGGAGGACCCCCGGGTCTCCACCGCTAACCCCATGTTCTCCGAGATCAAGCAGCCTGGTATCGGCAGTTATCTGGTCCCCGGCTCACCCATCGACTTCGGCGCTTTCACCCGGGAGCCCCCGCGTCGGGCCCCGCTGCTGGGCGAGCACACGGACGAGATCCTGAGCCAAGATTTGGGATTGAGCAACACCGAGATCGGCCGCCTGCGAGACGCAGGCGTGGTTTCCGGACCTGTGGAGATTCCATGAAATTCACACGAATATTCCCAAATGAGGAGATCGAATCGGTTCCCACTAAAATTTACCCACCACCTGAGATTTCATGATGGGCGATCAAAATAAGCCATTAACCGATTGGATCGGGTCCCAGGAAATCCGGGAAGAGACCATCTCCGAGTTTCCTGCCCAGGCCGCGGCCGCCATGCTGGATGTGGACGGGGAACCCATGACCCATGGCGGTCCCCTACCCCCGCTATGGCACTGGTTCTACTTCCTACCCCAGGCCCCCCGTTCCCAAATCGACCACGACGGTCATCCCAAGCGCGGTGGCTTCTTTCCACCCGTCAAACTACCGCGGCGTATGTTCGCCGGTGCCCGGACCCGATTTATTTGGCCACTCACCATCGGAGAGGCAGCTACTCGGGAGGGCGAGATTCTCAACGTGGCAGAGAAATCCGGCAGGGCTGGGAAGCTGGTATTCGTCACCGTGCGCTATCGGCTCCGGCAGGGCGGCAAGGTCCGTATTGAGGAAGAGCAGGATATCGTCTACAAGGAGCCCGGCCCGCGGATTCCGGCGCCGGTACCTCTCCCATCCCTGCCCGCCGCCCCCGCCGGGTCCTGGGTCGAGGAGGTCACGCCCGATACCGTCCTGCTGTTTCGATTTTCCGCCTTGACCTTCAATGCCCACCGCATCCATTACGACCGACCCTACGCCCTGGATGAAGAAGGCTATCCGGGCTTGGTCGTCCATGGGCCCCTGACCGCAGTCATGCTGGCCGGACTCACGGTCAGACGCAACCCCGACCGACGCATTACCGAATTCAGCTTTCAGGGCCGGGCACCACTGTTCGACCCCTACCCGTTCCGGCTCACCGGTCACCCGGAGGGCGATACGGTCGCCCTGGAAGCCCAGGGACCGGACGGCAAGACTACCATGCAGGCCACGGCGGTGCTGGGCTAAGAGGCTGTTGACTTTTATTTTTTAACTACAAATCACACGAATCGACGTGAATGTTTCTATGGGCATAAAAGGTCTAATTAGCGCAAATCCACGTGATTCTTAGTTTATTCGCAAAGGCGTTCGGGCGTATTTAAACATGGCAACTCAATACCTATCAACGCCTAACTACCTGTTAGGCAAATAAATAGCGAGGCTTACCGTGAGTGAGAAACTCTCATGTCAGCTGTTGTGACTATAATCAAAGGTGGAAAATTAAACAATAAGGGATCTACTACTAACCAAAGGGCACTTAATACCTCAAGAATTACTTGATGACGTAACGATGTTTGGCTTGATATGTTTGAATAACAACGTGCTTCGGAAAATCCCAATCTCATTTGCCTAGCCTTTATGAATTTCCCCTACCCCGCGGATCAAAAAAGGAGAAACCTTGGGGATTAGCAGAATAGTCTGGCTTGGAGATATTGTTGAGAAGCCCTGTGGAAACATAGAAACAAGCCGCCTTTTTTGATATAATCCAAAATCAGAGGTCTATTAAGTAGATGCTTCATATATACCCAGAATAGACGTGCGATTGAGTGCTCGACAACCCACTGTTTGGGAGTCACTGCGAAGATGTGCAGTCCGTTTCGCCTGGCGATCTCTGCCGTCTCTACCGTCAACCAGCACACTCACCACCGCCGACAAGCTGTCTTGTACGGTTAGCGAAAGCTACTAAGGCACCTGTTCTATCGGTGACATCCATTATCACATGGGGGAACCCATGCGTATCCACGGCAACGTGTCGTTTGATGCCAGATACCTTCTTACCAGCGTTATAGTCCTTCTGTTCTGCGGTATCTGTATTCCTCACGCTTTGCGCATCAACGATCATGAAGGTTGTCTTTCATGAAGGTTGTCTTCTCGCCCCGACCACTGTCGATATGGACCTCGCCAACCACATTTTTCTAATGTCTGCTCAAGCCGTCTTAGCTTACCATCAGAGGGTTTTTGACTCCAGTATCGAAAGCAGATATACACTACCTGCCACTTCGGAAAATCACGGGGCAGCATTCGCTATTGGAATGCCATTTCTCAATACATACAAAATAGCGCAGAAATAACATCATATAAATCAACAATTCGTGGCTCGATCTTCTTCTTGGCTTGCTTAAATAAAGCTTGGTGGACTCGAACCGCTCTCGGATTATATCACTCGAGTAGATATGTTCACCGATGATTATTCAGATGTGCCGTTGACGAGAACCGTACTTTACAAGACTGCTTTTGGAACAGCCCCCGTGTCTAAAACCACTTTGACACTGAATCCGAGATATACTTCCATGCATCACAAAACCATCACCGAGCTGGCGGCCTGTCTGCGCCGGGGCGAGTTCACGAGCACCGACCTTACCCGTCATTACTTGGCACGGATAGAACGTCTGGATCCGCACCTCAATAGCTACATCAGTGTCGACGCCGAGGGCGCCCTAGCGGCGGCTGGATGCGTGGACGCGCGGCTGAGCCGAGATGAAGGCGGTCCCCTTGCCGGCATCCCCATCGCCCACAAGGACATATTCTGCACCAAGGGAATCAAGACCAGCTGCGGCTCGCGGATGCTGGATAACTTCGTCGCGCCCTACGACGCCACGGTGGTGGAGCGGCTGGAGCAGGCCGGGGCCGTGGTGCTCGGCAAGACCAACATGGACGAGTTCGCCATGGGATCTTCCAATGAGACCAGCTTCTACGGGCCGGTGAAGAACCCCTGGGACCTGCAACGGGTCCCCGGCGGGTCCTCCGGCGGCTCGGCGGCGGCGGTGGCCGCTTGCCTATGCACGGCAGCTACCGGCACTGACACCGGGGGTTCTATCCGGCAACCGGCCTCGTTCTGCGGGGTTACCGGCATCAAGCCTACCTATGGACGGGTGTCACGCTACGGCATGATCGCCTACGGATCTTCCCTCGACCAGGGTGGCGTCATCGCCCGTACTGCGCAGGACTGTGCCCTGCTCCTGCAAGCGCTAGCTGGGTTCGATCCCAGGGATTCCACCAGCGTCAAACGGCCCGTGCCTGACTATCCCAGCGGCCTGGATATGGACATCACCGGACTGCGCATCGGCGTCCCAGAAGAATGGCTCGGGGTGGGTCTCGACCCAGGGGTCGGCACCGTCGTCACGGCCGCCTTGACCCGCTTCGAGGCCATGGGTGCTCGGGTCAAGCAGATCAGGCTCCCTCATAGCCCCCTGTGCGTCGCCGGCTACTATGTGATAGCCATGTCCGAGGCCTCGTCTAATCTAGCCCGCTACGATGGGGTACGCTTCGGGCACCGCTGTCAGGCCCCCGCTGACCTAACGGACCTCTACCAACGCTCACGGGCGGAAGGCTTCGGTGCCGAGGTCAAACGGCGCATCATGATCGGTACCTATGCCCTCTCCGCCGGCTACTATGACGCTTACTACCTGAAGGCCCAGAAGATCCGCCGCCTGATCGCCGACGATTTCCGCCGCGCGTTTGAGGAGGTCGATGTCATCATGGGGCCGGTGGCCCCGACCCCCGCCTTCCCCCTGGGTGCCAAAACCGACGACTCGGTTCGGATGTATCTGAGCGACATCTACACCCTCTCTCTCAACCTCGCCGGCCTCCCCGGCCTGTCCATCCCCACCGGATTCAGCGCGGACCTCCCCGTGGGCCTGCAACTTATCGGGAACTATTGGGACGAAACACGCCTACTGGCCATCGCCCACCAGTGGCAGCAGACCACGGATTGGCATCGGGCTGCCCCTGATTTCGGCCCCTAAAGGTGTAAAGGGTAAAACTTTGATCCGCAGATTTTATGCAGACGAAAAACGAAACACCACACTGGTTCGGACCTGACCTAACAGCATAGGAAAAGTTATCCTTCAATCCGACTTGGGCGACTCCTGACCGAGCGTGCCAGCCGGCTGAATTCCTTCGTCTCTATTGGTTTGGAATCCGTGTGTGGCGAGGTCGGAGTCCTCTCATACATAGAGATCGCGGAAACCAGACCGACTGTGATCCGAAACCCGGAGGAGTAGACGTCGTGATGTAACCGGAACAATCCAGCCGAAACAGGTGTCATTGAAGATCCACTTTGCCCTGATAATGTTGGTGTCCAGGCTTTCAAGCCTGTCCAGGATCTAATCGATCAAGGTACGGGGTGGAAATTCATCATCATCCAGGCACAATATCCACCAAGCATCGGTATAATAGGGGATTAATATTGGTATAATAGGGGATTAATCGAATGATCGCCTCGACCCTTGGAAACTCAGCAACAACCCAGACGTATTCGATATGCTCGCGTTCGAGCAACTCCTTGGTTCCGCCCGCGGAAGGACTATCGAGCAAAACCATAAGCATGGAGAATCTCTCCGAACCACCTGGCGCTGTATCTCGATTGCGATGCAGAATCTGTACCCGTTCGTGGGAAACCTGCTCGATTTTCCGCACCCGAACTCTGCGTAAGACCTATCGCCACATGAGAGAGATCAGATTACCTAGCCGGACATCTATAAGGATGTCCCTTTAAGAAAATCTTTGCGTCCTTCACGTCTTTGCGGTTCATAAGTCGCCAGCTTTCAGTTGGCTGGAAGCCGGTGACTGGAAACCGGAAGTTAAAAGCTTATAGCTAGTGCCGTCGATTTACCGGAGAATAGCAGTTTTCCGTGCCAACAGCACTGAATTCCGTGAGGAATCATAATTCCGTGAGGAATCATCAATGGCGATGACGACCTCGGTCCACGGCATGTGGACAACCAGGCTGGCGTTTATCCTGGCAGCAACAGGCTCGGCAGTCGGTCTCGGCAATATCTGGCGTTTCCCTTATACGGCGGGAGAGTATGGCGGCGGCGCCTTTGTTCTGATCTATCTGCTGTGCGTAGCCGTGATCGGCATCCCGATCATGATGGCGGAGATCATGATCGGGCGGCGTGGCCGCCAGAGCCCGATCAACACCATGCGCACGTTGGCGCTGCGGGAGGGTAAGCATCCGGCCTGGCAACTACTGGGCTGGATGGGCATCGTTACCGGCCTTCTGATTCTTTCCTTCTACAGCGTAATCGCAGGTTGGACCATAGCCTACACCGTGCGTTCCGCAACCGGTGTTTTTCTCAATATCGACACCGCTGGCGCGGAGGCGGTATTCAGCACCCTGACTGGAGACGCCGAGCGCCTGTTGGCCTGGCATACTATCTTCATGGTCATGTGCGTGTTCGTGATCGCCCATGGCGTCGTCGGCGGACTGGAAAAGGCGGTGCGTTTCCTCACGCCCACCCTGTTTCTGCTGCTGGTGCTATTGGTGATCTATTCCTTCAGCACCGGGAGCTTCGCGCAGGCCATTGATTACCTGTTCACCCCAGACTTCAGCAAGCTCTCGGCAGCGGCCATCCTTAGCGCCATGGGGCAGGCCTTTTTCAGTCTGAGTTTGGGCATGGGCGCCATCATGATCTATGGCTCCTATCTGCACAGTGAGGCCTCGATCAGTAGCAACTGCCTGATCATCGCCGGGATGGACAGCTTGGTCGCGATCCTGGCGGGACTGGCAATCTTCCCGATTGTCTTCGCCAATGGTATGCAGCCGGAGCAGGGCTCGGGCCTAGTGTTCAAGGTGTTACCGATCACTTTCGGCAGTATGCCAGGCGGGGTTTTGTTCAGTACCCTGTTCTTCGTGTTGCTGGTGTTTGCAGCCTGGACCTCGGCCATCTCCCTCCTGGAACCCGTAGTCGCCTGGCTGATGGAGAATCTGGGCCTCAGCCGCACGCGTGCCGCCATGCTGGCCGGCGTGTCCGTATGGCTGCTGGGTATTGCCTGTCTGCTTTCCCTCAACGAATGGTCCGACATAACCATCTTCGGCAAGGGATTCTTGGATCTATTCGATTTTCTGACGGCGAATATTCTGCTACCGCTGGGCGGTCTGCTGATCGCGGTCTTTTCCGGCTGGGTGCTGTCCCAAGCCGTGTCGGTGGATGAGCTCGCCATGAGCGAAGAAGGCTTGGCCTACCGTCTGTGGCGGATGCTGATCCGTTATGTGGCACCCCTGGCAGTAGCGGTCGTATTTGTTGCCGGGTTCATGTAAGCCCCTGGGCGCTGCGGATGCCGGTCATTGTCAAGAGTGCCTTGGTTACCTTTTCCGCCTCTCGGATGTTTGATCTGGTGGCGAAGATGGAAGATTACCCCAAGTTTCTGCCCTGGTGTGCGGCCACCGAGGTCCTGTCCCATAAAGACGACTGGATTTGTGGTCGCATGGAAGTGGCCCGGGTTGGTATCCACCAGGCCTTCACCACCTGCAATCGAATGGTTCCCGGAGAGCGGATTGAGCTGAAGCTGGTGGATGGACCCTTCCGCAGGTTCCAGGGGGCCTGGACCTTTCAGCCCCTGCGCCGGGATGCCTGTAAGGTGGAGCTAGTGCTCGACTTCGAGTTCTCCAGCAAGCTCATCGACAAGGCTTTCGGTGGGGTGTTCAACCAGATCGCGAACACGCTGGTGGATGCCTTCTGCAAGCGGGCCGAGGAAATCTACCGTGACTGAGGATCTGAATCGGGTCGAGGTTGCCTATGCCCGCAAGGACGAGCAGGCGATCCTTTCGGTAGCAGCGAGCGTGGGGCTCACGGTGAAACAGGCCATCGAGCAGTCCGACATTCTGCAACGATTCCCCGAGATTAATCTCAAGGTCAACCGGGTGGGGATATTTGGCAAGCTCGCGCAACTCGACCAAGTCTTGGAACCTGGCGATCGGGTAGAGATTTACCGGCCGCTCAGCGCGGACCCCAAAGCGATGCGTAAGCAGCGCGCGGCGCAAGGAAAGGCTGTGTCTAAGCGGCACGACAGCAAATGAAGAGACCTGACCGTGCCGTATTCCGGTTGACAGACGAAAACTACGAATCACGTGAATCTTCGCGGATCGATTCGTAGTTTTCCTTATACTGGAGCATGCGTTATATTTGATTTGCTTGTTGGCGAGGTCTAAGGCCAATCGACTACTGCGGACGGTCGTGTCCAGTCGTGTCCAAGGAGCCAAACCCCCTATTTCGACTCCGCAGGATCCTGCCGAATAATCCGCGGTCGCCCTCCCAATCAGGTACTGTGACCAGCGGGTCGGCGGGCTGGCGCTGGGCCGTGCGGTTGGGGTCCGACTGCAGATCGCCTTCCACCTCCACCAGGCGGTCAGCCTCGAACAGTAGGGTAAGACGCGTCATCGCCATCTTGTCGTGAGCGCGCCGTACGGTATAGGTATAGTCCCAACGATTGGTGTGAAACGGGTCGGTAAGCATGGGAGTACCGAGCAGGAACCTAGCCTGACTTTTCGTCATGCCCGGTTCCAGACGGTCGATCATCTCTTCAGTAACGATGTTTCCCTGCTGCACCGTCATCTTGTGGACAAACGGTAGCTTCTCCAACACCGAGGGCTTGGGTTGGTAATCCTTCTTACCGGAAGCGCATCCTGCCAGGTCCAAGATTGCGCCGATGACGAGATAAGCAAGAACCTTTTTCATCCTGCCCTCAAAACAGATCATTGATAACCCGGGGTGCACTTGGTTTCGCCTTAGGCGGAAGACACGCGTCCCCTTTTCTTGCCATGGGTTTTCTTGCTAACTTTCCCACTGGACTTCTCGCCACCGACGTAGGCTGTGGGTTGGGTCCCTGCAAGGCATGTGCATACTCGGCCCGGACCCATTCCACCACCCCCCGATCTGATGCGTAGACCCATCCCCCGGAGCAGCTTCAGGGTCGCTTGGGGCTTGCCTTTGAAGGCCTAGCGCATGAATCCACCCACATTCCGAGGCCCGCCTGACTGCCAGTCTCCCGCTTGCCCAAGGGGCGGAACTTGTCGTAACCCATCCAGGACATGGTTACCATGTCCTTCTGAAAGCTGCAAAATCAGGAATCACGCACTTCGTTGGTCGTCCCGGTCTTGCCGGCCAGATCCTTAGAATCTGGCCGGTGTGTCCAAGCAGCCGGGCCTTGCGACCGGTCCCACGCTTGATAACATCCATGCATCATGGATGTTATCTCGTACACCAGACTCAAGGCGAGTAAGAGGCCCCGGGGCAGATCTTCTGAGGGATAAACCCTAAGCGTTGGATGTAATTCCTAGCTTCCTTCACCCCGACTCGCTTGAGGAGATGGATGCCAGATTGTGGGACAGGGTCAGCGCGACGCGCATGCGGATCCGTCCCAGGTTCCGATGATCGGCGTTCCGTGGCCGCCACGTCAGCCCCCGACCGTACCGAACGAAAACGGGCTCGTCCCGGACCAAGCTGGCCGGGGTGTGGCCCTTGTCCAGGGCGACCGCACAGGCGAAGAGCTTGAATCTGGAACCAGGCTGGCGGCGGGCGTCGACCGCCCGGTTGAACTTGCTGTCATAGAAATGGTATCCCCCACCACGGCTTGAATCGCCCCTCCAGCGGTGCCAGCCCGACCAGGGCCCCTACCCTAGGTGACGCCGGGTGCTTGCGACAGCTCCCAGGTACCCTGCTTATTCTGCCTGAATCGGATCAGATCACCCACAGCCACGCATGGCACCCACCCCCGCCAATTCTCGTTCCTGAACGGACGCGCCCACCTGACCTGCCTGGGGCCCGGGCCCCAGGGGGATACGCTTATACCGCCTCCGACATAGACCTGGACCGCTTTGGCACTGCCCTGAACCATGATAACCATGATGCCGGCGGTGAGGTTCGGCAGATGAGTTACCCCCTCTAGGAGCAAGGCGAGCTGCTGTCATCGGTGCCCGCGACCTCGTACTCGGTAGCAGACGGGCCCCGGTCGACGAACTTGGAAGCGGTCTGGAACTGCGTTTGGGTAATAATACATTCGAGATCGCGTATCCGCCGCAGAATGTAGGCGCGGCGTCCCTGGACACGCTTGGGGTTAGAAACCGGGTCATTCTCAGATGGGACCTTCGGAAGGCCAGCCAACATGGCTATCTTGGAGAGGTTCAGCGCCTCAGCTGCTTGTCATAATAAAGGGCCACCGCGGCCAAGACGCCGTAGGCCCGATGGCTAAAGAAGATCTTATTGAGATAGAGTCCGAGAATCACCTCCTTGGTGAACGAATGTTCGATGTGTATCGACAACAGCAGTTCGGTGAACTTAACGCCGGAAGGTCCTCTCGAGGGCCGGAAGAAATTGCGCACGACCTGCATGGTGATGGTACTGCTGCCCTGGTTGTGCTCGCCGATCCGGACGAGACTCATCACCACCCGTGCAATACCCTAGAAAGCGGCGAGGGCAGGACCCCTACCACCGTCAGATTAAGGATACCGGTCAACATCGCAACCATGGCAGCACCACGTGAGCACGCCGAGGATCAAACGGCGGGGATTACGCGGATCTGCTTGGCACGACGCCGTCTTCGATAGACAGCTCGGATTTCAGACTCTTAGACGATGACAACTCGACTCCCAGATCTCTCTGCACGCAGAACTCCACCCGTTTCTTTACTTCGCGTCTTGAAAAATTATCGAGAAAGCAACTTTTTAAGGTAGTTGGATTCTACAACATCGCACCTCAGGCGACCAGGACCTGCCGGTTCCCGAGTTCGCCATGCAAGAATGGCTTGGTTTACATGCCCAGACCGCGGAGGATACACGCTCTGTTGTGCGAACGTCAGACTCTTCCAAGTTCTGGGATACCCTACTGTCGGCGTGCATGCGCCTCTATTCCGGTGCACCCCATGGCAACCTGAATAGTAGGTAGATATGAAGCAACCGATTGTGTAATTTGAACCATTCAGATTATGGATCCATAGCCGATAATCCAGCTTGGATTAAATGCAAAACGTACCCGCCGCTTCCGATAGTCTTTCCCTCGTCATCCCCATGTACGAGGAGGCGGACAATGTCGCCCCCATTCTAGCGCAGGTCCACGCAGGCCTGAGGGAGTACAGTGGTCCCTGGGAGCTGATCTGCGTGGACGACGGCAGTCGGGACGGGACAGGTGAGCACCTGCGGAAGCAGGCGGCGGACTATGGGAACCATGTGCGGATCATCGAGCTAAGGCGCAACTTCGGGCAGACAGCGGCCATGCAGGCAGGGCTCGACGCAGCCCGGGGTAACCTGATAGCGACCTTGGATGGGGATCTGCAGAACGACCCGGCGGACATTCCACGCATGGTGCGGGAGCTCATGAGGCGGGATCTAGACCTGCTCCAAGGTTGGCGTCTCGAACGCCGGGACGGGTTGCTGCTGCGCAAGATCCCCTCCCGTATCGCCAACCGGCTCATCGCCAAGGTCACAGGTGTCCATCTGCACGATTACGGTTGCAGCCTGAAACTCTACCGCGCGGAGGTTATCAAGCCAGTGCGCTTGTTCGGAGAGATGCATCGCTTGATCCCGGTGTGGGTAGCAGGCGTGACTGATCCCAGGCGGATCGGCGAGACCGTGGTGCGCCACGAGGCGCGTCGTTTCGGGGCATCCAAATACGGCATCTCACGCGCCTTCCGGGTGCTTCCGGATCTGCTAGCGGCCTCCTTTTTCCTGCGCTACAGGACCCGACCCGGACACTTTTTCGGCGCCATCGGCATGGGCCTCGGCTTCATCGGGACCCTGATCATGTTGCACCTCCTGGTCGTCAAGTTCGGCCTGGGGGAAGACATCGGTAATTGCCCCCTCTTGTTTGTAGGTATCCTATTTCTGGTGGCCTCGATCCAGATCTTTACGACCGGCATGTTAGCGGAGCTCCTGGCGCGGACCTTCTTCGCGTCCAGGGATCAGCCCGATTTTACCATCGCCCGGCAGGGCGATCCAGACCGAGCCGGCTGGAGGCGATCCGAATGAGCCGGGACGCGGAGCTCCCTACGGCGTTCCCTACCCCTACTTGGTTGCTGGTACCGGCGCTACTGCTCGGCTTCTATTGGATGCTCGGGTCCGTGCCCCTCTACGACTTGGATGAAGGCGCCTTCACCGAGGCCACGCGCGAGATGCTAGCCAGCGGCAACTACATCACGCCCGCTATGGACGGTGAGCCCCGCTTCGACAAGCCAGTGCTCATCTACTGGCTGCAGGCGGCATCCGTAAAGCTGCTGGGCTTGAATGAGTTCGCCCTGCGTCTCCCTTCGGCCCTGGCGGCGACCGGGTGGCTCCTAGCCCTGTGGATCTTCGTGCGCCGACGCCTGGATCCGGCAACGGCGACGGTAGCGGCCTTGGTGATGGCCCTGACCCTGGAGGTCTCCATCATCGCCAAGGCGGCAACTGCCGACGCAGTGCTGAACCTGTTCCTGGCCTTGAGCTTCTTCGACATCTACCGTTGGTATCTCAAACCCGAGCGCGGCACCCTGCTGCGTGTCTACCTCTGGATCGGACTCGGCTTCCTGACCAAGGGGCCGGTAGCGATCCTGTTTCCGGTCCTGGCGAGCTTCCTTTTCTTCCTCAGTGCGCGCTCCCTGAGGGATTGGCTGAGGGCAATCCGCCTTCCCTGGGGTTGGATCTTGTTGCTGGCGGTCGTACTTCCCTGGCACCTTGCCATCTACCTGAACAGTGGCCCCGGCTTTTTCGAGCACTTCTTCCTACGCCACAACCTGGGTCGCTTCGGCGCTGCCATGCACGGACACCAGGGCTTCTTCGGCTACTACCTGGTGGTATTACCGCTGACCATGCTGCCCTTCACTGGCTGGTTCCTGCGGCTGCTGCCAGCGCTCAAACGGACCTGGGCCGATCCCCTGGACCGCTTCCTGTGGCTCTGGTTCTCCGTAGTCTTAGTCTTCTTCTCGTTCTCCGGGACCAAGCTCCCCCACTATGTGCTCTATGGCGCAACCCCCTTGTTCATCCTGATGGCCCGACACCGGAAGCTACTTGCGAGCCGCTGGCTGGCATTCGTACCACCAGTGCTTTTTTTCCTGCTGCTGCTGTTGTTGCCAGAATTTCTAGAATCGGCCTCCGGGTGGACCCAAAAAACCCATCAGCTCGCCACGTTCGAACTGGGCAGGACAGTGCTGGACGCCCCTTACCGTATCGCGGTAATCTTAGGGTTGGTCCTGGTCTCAGCAATCGCCCTGTGGCGGCGACTGCCACCCTGGCAGGGGCTGATACTCGTAGGTGTGATACAGATGGCTGTCGCCTCCAGGATACTGGTACCTCGGGTGATGGAGGTCTTACAAGGCCCGGTAAAGGAAGCGGCCTTGCTGGCCCGAGCACTGGATCTGCCGACTGTAGCTTACCGCACCAACATGCCCAGCTTCAGCCTCTACCGCCGAGCGATCACACCCGCTCGTGCCCCCGAATCCGGGGACTTGGTGTTCCTGCGGGTAGACAAGCTGAGCAGACTCGACAAACAGCATCCCACCTTGGAGCAGGAAGTGGTCTTTCGGCGCGGCGCGGTCGCTCTGCTCAAGGTAACGGCGCAGCGGCCCGATGGCTGAGGGTCTTCTCGCCTTTCTCAGGCGAGACCTAGGTGAGGACCTGGTGGCAGGCTTACGCACTCCGGCAGTTCCTCCCAATGGTGAAGGGTGTCGCAAAAGCCCCTCTCTCGACCAGGAGAGGGGTTGGGTTGAGGGGGTCATCATGCCTTTTGCGATACTCTCCGGTGGCCCATGGCTGGCCCGCTGGGCGACCATCAGTCTGTTCGTCGGCCTGATCCTGTTTCTGGCTTGCGGCTATCACGGGGGCTTTTCCCGGCTCAATACCCTGGCGGCTGAGCTCCCCGAACCCCTTTGGCAGTGGCTCACGGTGTTCGGTGACGAGCGCGTCGTCTTTACCCTGACCTTGTTCTTCGCACGCCGTTGTCCGCGCGTCTTCTGGATCCTGGTCTGCGCTGCGCTCTTCGCCGTCGCCTTTACCCATCTCCTCAAGCCCCTGTTTTCTACCCTGCGCCCACCGGCGGTGTTGGAGGCAGGGACCTTCAACCTCATCGGCCCCGACCTCCGAGAGAGAAGCTTCCCCTCCGGACATACGGTGACAGCAGCGACCTTCTTCAGCGTCTGGGTCTACTCCGTCCGCGCCCCTTGGCTGCGGGTGCTCCTGGTCCTGCTGGCCGTCACCGCTGGTCTCAGCCGGGTAGCGGTCGGCGTGCATTGGCCAATAGATGTGGCGGTAGGACTGGCAGGCGGAGCAATGGCTGCCCGGCTGGGGGCATCCCTAGCGGCGCGGAGTGAACGGCTCGGATCAGCGCCCACCACACACCTAATGCTGGTGACAGTGGCTGCCTGGATGGCCATTATGTTGCTTCTATGGGACGGCGGCTACCCCAAGGCCGCAACTATGCAACAGCTGCTCGCCGTCACTGCCCTGAGTTTTACGGCCTATATCTACCTGATTGATCCGATACTGCGCTGGTCGGCGTTGAAAAAGGGTACCGGTTGACCACGCGCCTTCCATTACTCAATGTATCTTTTACGCCAAGGGATGCCAGGCATTCTCATTATCTACAGCTTGGTCCAGGGCAGTCGCGTTCGGCTCAATAACTGCCCCCCGGCGTTCCTGGTCCAGATACCGCATCAGGGCCCGCGCTAGGCCCCTCGTACCCTCGCCCGTGGCGGCGGAAATCCCGAATACCGGGTCGGTCCAGCCGAGCCGAACCAGGATCTCGGTACGCCGCCGCTCAAAATCCACTGGTTTCAGCAAGTCGCGCTTGTTGAGCACGAGCCAACGCTCCTTGCATGCCAGGTTCCCATCGTAGGCTCTGAGCTCACCCTCGATTTCGCGTACCTGTTGCACCGGATCTACAAGATCGTCCAGGGGAGCAATGTCCAGCAGGTGCAACAACAATCGGGTGCGGGCCAAGTGCTTGAGGAAGCGAATGCCCAGCCCTGCCCCTGCGGCCGCACCCTTGATGACGCCTGGTATGTCCGCGATGACGAAGCTGCACCCGTTTTCTGGGTTGACCACACCCAGATTAGGGTACAGGGTAGTGAAGGGATAACCCGCTACCTTGGGCCTGGCGCTGGATAGCTTGCGGATCAGACTCGATTTGCCCGCGTTCGGGAGACCCAGCAACCCAACGTCCGCGAGCAGAATGAGTTCCAGGTGGAGCTGGCGCTGCTCTCCAGGTATCCCCGGCGTAGATCGACGCGGTGCGCGGTTGGTGCTCGACCGGAAGCGGGCGTTGCCGATACCGTGGAAACCGCCTTGGGCAACGAGTAGACGCTGACCTTCACGCAACAACTCGCCGATGGACTCCCAGGTATCTTCGTCTCGTACTCGGGTGCCGACCGGGACACGCACCAGCAGATCCTCACCGCTACGACCGATCATATTACGGCCCCTGCCGCCCTTTCCACATTCGGCGCGGAATCCTCGCCGAATGTGGAAATCCACGAGGGTACTGAGATTGGCGTCCGCAACTAGAAAAACACTGCCACCGTCCCCGCCGTCCCCACCATCCGGGCCACCTCTGGGTATGAACTTCTCGCGCCGGAAACTCACGCAACCGCGGCCGCCGTCACCGGCCTCGACGTGGATACTGGCCTCATCGACGAACTTCATGCTTGATTTGCAAGGACCTGTTATTGCCTCTGGTCGCCTGACCCTCAGACGCCCTATCCCTCCGGAGCTTGACGGGGACCATAGCTGGAGACATCGCAGCACCGGAAAAACGCAAAAAGCCTCGTCAGTCGACGAGGCTTTTCTACCTAAATAGTGGCTTAGGACCGAAAACAGGCAAATTAAGCGGTCTCGACGCTGACGTATTTGCGGTTCCTGGGACCCCTGACCGCGAACTTCACCACGCCCTCCGCCAACGCATAGAGGGTGTAATCTCTACCGCAGCCCACATTCTCACCATTGTGGAACTTGGTACCCCGCTGACGGACAATTATATTGCCGGCTCGGACCGCTTGGCCGCCGTAAACCTTGACGCCGAGGCGTTTAGACTGTGAATCACGACCATTGCGGGAGCTTCCGCCTGCCTTTTTGTGTGCCATGGTGTCATTCTCCTCAACCGGTGTTGATGCCGGTAACCTCAAGCTCCGTGAACCATTGACGATGGCCTTGGCGCCTCAAGTGGTGTTTACGCCTGCGGAACTTGATGATCTTGACCTTTTTGCCACGACCATGGGATTTAATGGTAGTCGTGACCTTGCCGCCATCCAGGTAGGGCTTGCCAACCTTGACCTCCTCCCCGTCGGCAACCATGAGTACCTTGTCGAGCTCGACAGCCGCGCCGACCCCGGCAGCGATTTTCTCGACCTTCAGTGTGTCGCCCTCGGCGACCCGGTATTGTTTGCCTCCGGTTTGGATCACTGCGTACATGAAACTCGCCTCTCCAACAATCTGCCTGGTTTGCGTCCCTGTTAGCGGGACAAGCCAAGAACCTGAAGAATGTTAGCCTGAGCTGCCGATCGAGTCAAACCATCCAGATGTTCGGTAGTGCGTCAGTTTGAATTTTCACGCAGCTTTTTTCTTGTATGGCCCTCTTCTCTTCTTCGGCAGCGGCTTCCGTGCGTCCATCAATCCCACGATCCATTCCGCATTTCTAACTGTATCAGATAA
>Ga0209680_1000007_pt1 | contig 100172 bp, 79 predicted proteins | sample WorMetLIZISLAND1_FD_187413 | JGI IMG/M metagenome (GOLD analysis project Ga0209680, IMG submission 187413) | Marine gutless worms symbiont microbial communities from Max Planck institute for Marine Microbiology, Germany - Olavius loisae LIZARD... ... | reverse complement strand
CGGGTAACAATAGCAGATGTCTATCCTGGGACCAAATATGAAGACACAGCCATTCATTTTTGCATCACTTACGATCATACAATAGTTCCTTTATTCCCGTGATGGCTAAGCTGCCAGTGAGAAGTGGATTTCCTGCCAGGTAGGCCGAGGGACCTCGCTCCTAAGCAGAACACACGTTATTGTCAGCCAACTGCTCACATGGCGTTGGCGGCTCCCAAGATGAGATGGGCACACATAATCGCTTTAGCTGGCAGTTTCTAAAAGGGCCGAGGCACTCCTAGTTCGGCGGCCCATATCTTCCGCTGAGTCACCCTATTTCTTAGCTCGAATTTCAGTTTTCAGCAATGCCTTGAAGCTTTGCATATATTCAGTTAGTCAACCCCGGATTCACTGTAGATACGTGGCTTTTTGAACTTAGAGGGTTAACTCTCAATTGCAGCTTTCATATCCTCGAGATCGGACTCAAAGGCCTTGATAACGGATTTTTTCATCATCGTTCCGAATAGAAAGGCGAGAATTCTGGCGCCTAGGGTTTGGGGAATGGATTGAAATTCCTGGATGAGGCGACAATGGCCGGTCATTTGCTCGATGCTTAACTCAGTTATGTAGCGAGCGCCGTGGCTTTCGGCGTTAACAGTGTAGCCCTTGTCGGGTTCGGCCGCGGTAATCCACATAATTTCCGTTGCGGGCTTGCCGAAGAGAATTCTAGTTTCTTTCCACTTCAGGCCCACTAAACCTTCCTTGGGTTGGTTAAGAAATTCAATTTTTTCGATCCCCCGGATCATGCTCTGCCAGGCGTTGACATCGGTGATGGATTCCCATATTTTTCGGGGACTGGCGAGAATGTCGATGGAAACCTGTATTTTCATATTGTTACTCCCAAGGAGCAATATAACTTGAGAATAAGGAACAGTCCAGGGGGTTGTGATGGGTTACCGAGGGCTTGGCAGGGAAGCCCACTGACGCGGAAACTGATGACTACCGGTGCGATGAACTAGACTAGTTTGCGTGAGGTGTCGGAATTTAACCAAGGTTTTAGATGACACATTGCTGTTGAGAGGTGGATATGATTGTTGCTGTAGCTAGGGAAGACTCAGATAGCAGGAGCGCGCTGATTCCGGATGCCGTGAAGAAACTCGTGGGAATTCAGGGCATCGAGGTTCATGTTGAAACTGGTTTATCGGCACACTGGACGGATGCGGAGTATCAGGCGGCGGGAGCCAGGGTGGTAAAAAACCGCGAGGACTTATTTAGGCGGGCCGATGTGATTCTTCGGATAAATCCTTCTGATTCGCGGGAGATTAGGCATGCCAAGAGGGGCGCTTTACATATCAGCCTTCTAGACCCTTATAACAACCGGAACCTGGTGGAGGCATATGCAAAGGTTGGTTTAGACGCCTTGAGTTTGGAGATGATTCCACGAAGCACCCTGGCGCAGAAGATGGATGTACTAAGCTCACAGGCCTCACTCGCGGGGTATGTTGCCGTGATAAAGGCGGCTGAAAGACTAGCCCGAATTTTCCCTATGATGATGACGCCGGCCGGAACGATAACGCCGGCCAAGGTTTTTGTTATTGGAGCGGGTGTGGCCGGTTTACAGGCTATTGCCACGGCGAAGAGGCTGGGCGCTCGGGTTGAGGCCTTTGACACGAGGCCGGTTGTAGAGGAGCAGGTGCAGTCCTTGGGCGCCAAATTCCTGAAGGTGGACTTAGGAGAGACTGGACAAACCAAGGACGGCTATGCCAAGGCCCTTAGCCCAGAGCAGACAGCCAAGCAGCAGGAGGCGATGGCCAAGGCGATTGCCGCCTCGGATGTCACTATTACGACGGCGAAGCTCTTTGGACGTAAGGCTCCAATTCTGATTACTTCCAAGATACTGAAATCGCTTAGGCCGGGTTCGATTATTGTCGATCTTGCCGCCGGCTCGGGAGGCAATGTGGAGGGTGTAGAGGTGGATAAGGAAATCGTTGTGAATGGGATACGGATAATCGGCATCGATAACCTGCCTGGAGAAGTGGCGATGAATGCAAGCCAGATGTTCGCTAGTAATATGGTAAATTTGCTCGAGCATATCTACAACGCGGATAAGGATGCTTTGAAACTGGATGAGAACAGTGGCGCCGATGAGATTGCTCTTGGCTGTGTTATCGTTCGCGGCGGCGCCGTGGTTCATAAGGGCATTAAAGCTCACTATAAAGGAAAATAAATATGGGGATTATGCTGCTCTTCGTTTTGGTGTTGGCTACCTTTTTGGGTTTTGAGCTTATTGCAAAGGTTCCAAGTCAATTGCACACACCGTTGATGTCCGGCTCGAATGCGATAAGCGGGATTACGATTGTGGGAGCGCTGATAAGCTTGCTTGGCACCTGGAGTGCCGGGGATGATGTTCTTCGTACCGTGCTTGGAACTCTCGCTGTTATGTTCGCCACGATTAACGTGGTTGGCGGTTACCTTGTTACCGATCGGATGCTTGGTATGTTTGCCGGGGGGAAAAAATAATTATGCCCGATCCACTGGTGAATCTTCTGTACATCGTTGCGGCAATGCTGTTCGTCTTCGGACTTAAGATGCTTAGTCGGGCAAGTACTGCCCGTAAGGGTAATGGAATCTCCGCAATTGGCATGCTGCTGGCTATTGTGACGGCTTTGACTTCGGATAATCTGGTTCACTGGCCTTGGATTTTGGTTGGCCTGACGCTTGGTTCAGTCATAGGGGCGCTAGCCGCGCGGTTGATAGCTATGACTTCAATGCCGGAGATGGTGGCGCTTTTCAATGGTTTTGGAGGTATCGCGAGTCTACTCGTGGGCTGGGTGGAATTCCAGCGCCTCTATAGCGATGGCATTCTGGCGAGCGCCCCATGGAGCGATTTGCTGATTATTGGTGTAACGGTTTTAATAGGCGGAGTAACCTTCACGGGGTCTATCATTGCATGGGGGAAGTTATCGGAGAAGATAAATTCCAAGCCGGTTCTCTATAGGGGACAGCAGGTGGTGAATAGCTTGGTAGTTATTCTGGTGCTGACGGCGATTTTATTGATTTCAATTGGACGACCACTGATTGGTTTTGGCAATCGACTGGAATTTCTCAGCGTTTACTCAATTCTGGTGATTCTCGGGGTACTTAGCTTTGTTCTCGGAGTTATGGTGGTTATTCCGATTGGCGGCGGCGATATGCCGGTTGTGATTTCGCTACTCAATTCATACAGTGGTATGGCTGCCTGCGCGGCGGGTTTTGTTATCAGGAACAATGTTCTGATTGTTTCGGGGGCGCTTGTTGGATCAAGCGGCATTATACTTACGAATATTATGTGTAAGGCGATGAACAGATCGCTTTCGAATGTGCTGTTCAGCGGTTTTGGATCGGGCAGCGGAGTGAAACGCGGCGTTGGTATTATTGGGGAGGCGAAGCCCATTTCGGTGGAGGATGCCTACCCAATCTTGGAAGCGGCACAGAATGTTCTCATTGTGCCTGGTTACGGTATGGCGGTTGCGCAGGCGCAGCATGCGGTTCAGGAGTTGTCTTCCATTCTTCAGAATAATGGGGCGGAGGTGAACTTCGGGATACACCCCGTTGCCGGACGCATGCCGGGGCATATGAATGTGCTGCTTGCCGAGGCGAATGTGCCTTACGATCAACTTCGTGAGATGGATGATGTGAATCCCACCATGGAGCTTGTCGATGTGGCGCTTGTTATAGGTGCAAACGATGTGGTTAATCCCGCTGCCCGCGGTGATGAAAATTCACCGCTCTATGGCATGCCTATTGTGAATGTGGATAAGGCCCGGACGGTGATTGTATTCAAGCGCTCTCTGAATCCCGGCTTTGCCGGCATCGACAATCCGCTCTTTTTTGGCGAGAACACACGTATGCTTTTCGGAGACGCCAAGTCTTCCATTCAATCGCTGGCGGCCGAGTTCAAGGGTTAATCTCATAGGTGCGAGGCGGTTGATTTCCTCGAACTTACCGATTTCGTAGTCGAGGAGCCGCGGCTCCCGGATGAACGGCTAGTTCGGGGCGCTGTCAAAGCTCTCCAAGTAAGCGGGAATAAAATCGGCACAGGAGAGGCATGGATGGACGTCTGGTTCGCGGTGAGCGCTGGAGCTCACTTCTCTGAGCTGAATACTCTGTCGATGGAATCTATTATTTTGTTCAGAGTTGGACTCGGCTGCATTATGGCCCTCAGGGCGCTTGGATTTGGCATATAGTAACCACCTAGGTGGGCGGGTTTGCCCTGAACCTGTGCGAGTTCTCCGATGATTTTTCGTTCGTTTTCGAGCAAGTCGCGGGCAGGATTCAGAAAACTAGCTCTTAATTCAATGTCTTCGTTCTGCTCCGCAAGGGCCTTTGACCAGTAGGCGGCCAGGTAGTAGGTGCTACCTCGGTTGTCAAGCTCGCCGCATTTTCGCGATGGAATTTTCCGTTTTTCCAAGAGTCTGCCGATGGCGATGTCGAGAGTTTTAGCCAGTATCTCGGCCCTGGGTTTGCCTGCCGTGTCGGCCAGGTGTTGGAAGGAGGCGGCCAGCGCGAGATATTCGCCGCATGAGTCCCAGCGTAGGTGATTCTCGGCTTGCAGCTGCTGAACATGCTTCGGCGCGGAGCCTCCGGCTCCGGTTTCGAACATCCTGCCGCCATTCATTAGCGGTACGATCGATAGCATTTTGGCGCTCGTGCCGAGTTCGAGTATGGGGAAGAGATCGGTAAGGTAATCACGTAGTACGTTTCCGGTAACCGATATGGTATCCTTTCCCGCGGCGGCGCGTTCCAAAGTTATCCGACACGCCTCGGCGGGATTGGCTATTTTGATATCAAGTTCCTCCTCATTTTGCATATAGCTACTAACCTTGGCTATCAGCCGCGCATCATGGGGTCTATCTCGATCCAGCCAGAAAATAGTTGGGGTTTTTGTTCTTCTAGCTCCGGAAACCGCGAGATTTACCCAATTTCTAACGGCTCCATCCTTTGTTTGGCACATCCGGAAAATATCTCCTTCCTCGACTCTTTGTTCCAGGAAGGCTCTCCCGTTCGCATCGACGGCTTGAATAACGCCCGCGGCGGGAGCGATGAAGGTTTTATCGTGCGATCCGTATTCCTCGGCCCTTTGCGCCATCAGGCCTATATTGGATACGCTCCCCATGGTGGCCGGATTGAAGGCGCCGTTTTTACGGCAGAAATCGATGACGCACTGGAATACAGGGGCATAGCTTCTATCTGGCACTAGCGCCTTGGTATCGCTGAGGCTTCCATTTTTACCGTACATTTTCCCCGAGGCGCGGATTAGCGCCGGCATGGATGCATCTATAATCACATCGCTTGGTACATGTAGATTCGTTATTCCTTTTTCGGAATTCACCATCGCGAGGGGAGGACGATTTTCATAAACAGCCTCGAGATCGGCTAGTATTTGTTTTCTTTGCTTAGCTTTCAATTGAGTGATTTTGCCTTCGAGCTGCCCTAGTCCATCTTCAGGACGTACACCAAGTTCTTCGAAGACGGCCTGATGTTTTTTGAAGAGTGATTTGAAATAAACCGATACCGCGTGTCCGAATATCACTGGATCGGAAACTTTCATCATGGTGGCTTTCAGGTGCAGTGAGAGCAGCAGACCCTTTGACTTTGCATCAGTTATTGCCAATTCGAAGTATTCTCTAAGGGCTCGACGGTTCATTACCGCCGAGTCGATTATTTCACCCTTTTCAATAGCCGCGGGGGGACGGAGGCGGATGGATTGACCCTTGTTTGGAACGAAGTCGATGTGGAAGTCTGTTTCATGTGCCGCGGTGATAGATTTTTCGCTATCGTAGAAATCTCCGTGGGACATGCTGGACACGTGAGTTTTCGATGTTGGAAACCAGGGACCCATTGGATGGGGGTATTGTCTGGCGTAACGCTTAACGGCGGGTGGGGGACGCCTATCGGAGTTTCCTTCCCTGAGAACTGGATTTACGGCGCTACCTTTGATTCTGTTATATCGCGCACGAATCGACTTTTCTTCCTCATTCCCAGGTTTTTCAATGTAAGGAGGCACATTGTGGTTCTTCTCTTGAAGCTCTTTTATTGCCTGCCGAATTTGGGGCACTGAGGCGCTGATGTTGGGCAGCTTGATTATGTTGGCCACGGGGTTGTTTACTAATTCCGCGAGGCCGGCTAAGGCGTCGGGGACTCTTTGCTCTTCTTTGAGGTATTCAGGGAAGGCAGCGAGGATTCTTGCGGCGAGAGATATGTCACTTGTCTCAATTTCTATCCCGGCGGCACCACCAAAGGCCTGTATAATCGGTAGCAGGGCATGGGTTGCAAGCATAGGAGCCTCGTCGGTCAATGTGTATATGATTGTTTGCTTCACCTTGGATGGTAGTTTAAAATAGCCACGGTAATTTCGCAATCGAAAGGAGTTAAGGTTTGAATCATAGCTTCTTTTATACGCCCTCGGGCTCCCTAGCTACGGTGGTGCCTAACCCGAAAAAGGCGGGGAAGCCTGCAGCCGGCCCGTATAGATAGCTGATTGGAGGATACTGTTGTACGAAGTCTTTTTGGCAAGAATTGCGGCTTATGGAATTATTCCAGTTGTTACTCTTGGCGATGTCGGGAGCGCCAACGAACTCGCGGGAGCGCTCATCGGCGGAGGACTCCCTGTTGCCGAAGTGACTCTTCGTGCTTCTGGGGCACTTGAGATTATCAGAGAAATGTCAAAGCGGGGAAACCTCCTGGTGGGAGCCGGTACAGTGAGAACACTCGATCAAGCCAAGGCGGCTTGGGATTCAGGGGCCACTTACCTGGTAAGTCCCGGATTCAATGAAATCGTGGTGAACTGGGCCATAAAACAGCAAATTCCCATTCTCCCCGGTGTGGACTCGACTCTCGGCATCGAAATGGCAGTCGCGAAGGGCCTTAACACTCTTAAATTCTTCCCTGCCGGAGCATCCGGAGGTCCAGCGAAGCTCGATGCGCTACATGGTCCGTACTATGATATTCGTTTTGTGCCCACCGGCGGTATCGATGCCGGCAACTTAGCCCAGTGGCTAATCCATCCGGCGGTAATCGCATGCGGCGGAAGCTGGCTGGTGGGCGCGGGACTGCTGAAAAACAGGAGATGGAACGAGGTGGAGAACCTTGTAAAAGAGGGTCTCGCCATTGTCAGGCGCTGCGCCAACCTTCGTAATACTTCCATTCGGGGAGCGAAAACCGACGATTGATTAGAACAGCTTGTGAATTTCCTCCAAATGAACCCTGGATGACATATCCAAACTCAGCGGTGTGATAGCCACCTCCCCCCTGTGATGAAGAGCGGTCAAATCATCGTATGGCCGCCCGGATTTGCCGGGGCGAGGCCCCCGTTGACCAACGGTCTTGCCTATCGGCGTGTCGTATCTTGCGTTAGGCACGAATCCCCACCAGCCGGGTTCGCGGGACTGCCTGCAAGCTCGCCAAGGAGTAGTTTTGTCTGCCGCTTCCGGAATATCAACTTTGATAATATCCACATCCTTGGGCCAGATGGCGGTCAGTAATTGCCTTACCGCGCGCTTCAGCACCTCCTTGGCGCCTCTCCAATCCACATCCCCGTACCTGTAGTGAAATTCATAGGGTACCTCAAAAGAAACCGCCAATGCCCTTATGCCCCAAATCGCGGCCTGTATCGCCGCTCCAACAGTTCCCGAGGCACTAACATTGGTACCCAGATTTTCACCGTAATTAATCCCCGATATCACCATGTCCGGCCATCGTTCGGCGCAAAGACATTGTAGCGCATGACGAACCGTTGTTGCAGGCGAGGCATCGAGACACCAGGCCGGGAAATTCACTCCCGCGACATCGAGAGTACGTGATTCGAAAACAGCCTTCGGGGGCCCCTGGAGCGCACGCCCTGTCGCGGTTTGCTGAAATTTGGGCGCTGCCACAAGAATATCCGTAGTTGGCAGCAGTGCTTCGGCGGCAGCCGCCAACCCGGGTGAATCAATGCCGTCATCGTTTGCAAGCAGTATTAGCGGTTTTCCTGCCATGGATGGAACATAGCGATAATTATCCCGATGTGAAAGACCGCCTATAGACCGAATTTACGCTCATGATAATAAAATGCCGTTTTCCCAGTATCCAAGGTTTAAACGGCTCGGATTTTTTCGCCACGGAGATCAATTTCTCTACGCTTCATTGCATGATAGATTAAGGACGGCTAGAGCCTTGTATCACGGGGGGAATTATGCTGCAGTCTTTAGAACATATCAAGGGAACGGTTGGTTTCATTGGAGGGCGTTTCCTTCCATTTCATCGTGGGCATATTTTTGCAATCATCGAGGCGAGCAATCATGTGGAAAACCTCTATGTAGTTGTCAACTCCAGCGATGAGGACGATCGGGTCTGTAAGGCAAACGGCGTACGGCCTATGCCTGCAGAGGTAAGGTTGAGTTGGATTGGCGAGTGTCTGAGTCAACTTGAAAATATACGAATACTTCATATCAATGTGGAGAATTGGGGGAAATCGGATGATTGGGATGATGGCACGAGGGCCGTGAGGAAGGCCATCGGGAAGTCTATCACCCATGTGTTCAGCTCGGAACACGAGTATGATGAACTTTTCGATAAGTATTATCCCGAGGCCGAGCACATTGTTATCGATGTTCGGAGGGATGCCGTTGCAGCTCATTCGGCCGCCGAAATTCGGCAAAACTTGTACAACTTCTGGTGGTTGCTCCCTAAGACAGTTCAGGCATTCTTTGTTAAGCGAATAGCCTTGGTGGGCACAGAAAGCGTGGGTAAAACCACGCTCACTGAGAAACTCAGCAAATTCTACAATACACCCTATGTTCGGGAGGTTGGCAGGGATTATTCGTATCAATACAGCAACCAGCTAACCGAGGAGCATTTCGATCAGCTGGCAATGGAACATTTTCTGTTAACCGAAAAGCTAGCCTTGAATTGCAACAAACTCCTGCTGATTGATAGCGAGGCGATTGTAACACAGTACTACTTGGAAATGTACTTTGGACAGCGCAGTAGTTTGATAGACCAAATTATAGGGCGGCAGAAGTTTGATCTCTGGCTATATCTGGAACCCGATTTGGAATGGGTTAGCGATGGTATACGTTCCGCTGGGGCTGAGGAAACAAGAAGGAGGAATAATGCGCATCTTAAGGAGATGCTCGCGGAGTATGGAATTAGCTATCGGGTTATCAGCGGCGACTACAATGATCGCTTTGTTGAGGCGAAGAATGCGATAGATGGACTCTTCGAATCGAACAATCCTTAAGACGGATGCCGTGTTCAGTGGTTCCAATAGCTCGCAAGCGCATTTGCGCTGAATTATCTTGTCTAAATAACCTAAGTTGTCTATATTGGGAAGGGTATAATTGATGCTAGGGGGAATTGTTGTGCCAGATTGGAAGAAGTTTGAAACCAATATCACTAAGGGAATCAAAGATGGGGCGAGGGTCATTGCAAAAAAGGCTGCCGATCTCTCTATCGAGGGGCAGAGAAAGTTAGATATACATAACTTGAAACGGGAAATCCACGATCAGATTTCCACTCTCGGCGAGGAGATTTACAAAATCGAGAAGAAAACACCGGGGACGATAAGCGACGATTCAATCCAGAAGATTGTGAAGAAGCTCAATTCTGCTCACAGGGAACTCAAGAAGCTCGAGAATCCGAAATAGCAGTTTAACTAGGATGTAACTTTCTGCCTTCTAACATAGCTAACCTCTCTATCGAATATCCCGTATACTAACCTTGGGAAAAGTTTGTAGATAAACCAGCCCAGCTTACCCATCGTTCCTGGTATGATGAGGAATTTTTTGCTTCCGAAAGCCTCTATGAGCGCTTTTGCGACGGCTCGCGGGCTCATTATAGCGGCGTTTCTGCTGATTCTTCGAGTTTCATCAGGCTTCGTTTTGTTCTCTGCGGCGAGTTGAGGGGTGTCGGTATCCTGGGGGCAGAGCACTTTCACGTCGATTCCGTCTGGCTTGAGTTCATTGCGCAGACATTGCGAGAGGCCAACGAGGGCGAATTTAGAAGCCGCGTATGCGCTGTATCCGTAGGTTCCCACGAGTCCGGCGAGTGAAGATACGATAGCGATGGTTCCTCTTCCCTCGGCTTTCATCCGCGGAATCACAGCGCTGAGTACATTCCAAGCGCCGCCAACGTTCACATCCATGGTCCGTTGGAAAATTTCATGGGGTATTTTTTCGAAGTGATTCGGGTGAGCGATGCCCGCGCCTATGTAGCACAAGTCGGGGGTTCCTGTTTTGTCAAGAAGGGGGGGTATCATCTCGTTTACCGCTTCTATGTCGGAAACATCTAGCGATAGAACGTGAATCCGCGCCTGGAGCGCATTTCGCATTGCTATTCGCTCAAGTTCCATCTCCGCCCTGGCCAATAATTCCTTCCTACGTGCAACAAGGATTACCGAGGTGCCGCTTTTTATCAGTTCAGTTGCCACGGCAAGCCCTATGCCGCTGGATCCGCCGGTTAACAGGGCCAGCCGTACTTTCATTGCCATCATTTCCCTCCATATCACTATATCATACTGGAAGCACGGTATGCTCGAATTTCGATTCAGTCCACATCTTCCAAGTTGTTCTTCTCCAGTGTATATTTGCTCAAATGTTCAAAAAACGTTCTGATGGTACTTATCTTGGAAATATTTCACCGCATACCAGACTTGCGCCCTACATAATGCCGTCACGGATTGGAGGAACTATTTTTTCAGAACAAGAAATCGATATCACCGATACCTTGTCCTTTCTGCGTAAGTTCAACAAACAGCAGGTAGCGAAGAACAAAGCTAAGATTACTTTTTTTCAGCTTTTTATCGCCGCGTCTGTGCGAGTGATTGCGCTTAAGCCGAAGTTGAACCGATTTACCATAGGTTATCGCATGTGGCAGCGTAATTATATCGGTATAAATTTCGTTGCAAAGAAGCAACTGACCGAGGATGCGGAGGAGATATGGATTTTGGGCAATTATTCACCATTTACAACCCTTGAGAATATAGGTGATACGTTCAAGGAACGCCTCAGAGAGGCTACCAGAGGTGAGGGAAATAATAGTGAGGATCTGAATGTAGCCTTGTTGAAATTTCCGCGCTTTTTCATTCGATTTTTGTTTTGGTTGATTAGAAAAGTTGATTTGTGGAATATGATGCCCCAGTTCCTGATGAGAGGCTCGCCATTTCATGGTTCTATTTGCATCACAAACGTTGGAAGCGTAGGCGTGGAGGCGCCATATCACCATCTCTATGATTTTGGCACCTGCGGACTCTTTATTTCACTTGGGATTGTCAGACGAGAGTGGCGGCCCAATTCAAAGGGGAAGTTGAGACAGAGAGATGTTGTAAAGGTTGTATACGCCTTTGATGATAGAATCTGTGACGGCATATATAGCGGACGGGGTATGATTCTGTTAAAAAATTTAGTCGAGAAGCCCGAGGCACTTCTGGAACCACCCCTGCTCAGCAAAGTCGATTTGCAAGCTCTGCTGCTAAAGGATTACCCGCCGGAACTGGCCAATTCCTAAGGAAGTTGAAGTATCGGGATGATGGAGTGAGCCGCGACAGAATGATTGCAAGCATCGAGCTAATGGTGTTAATTGATTATGAGACGTGCTCGAGACCGGCAGAGTGAGGAGATATGACTTGTTATCTTTTTCCCGGACAAGGCGCTCAGTATCCGGGTATGGGATGCGATTTTTATGAATACAGCAGGGAAGTGAGATTGCTTTTCGAAGAGGCATCGGATAATAGCGGCAAGGACTTCGCAAAGCTTCTGTTCGAGGGCTCCGAAGAGGAGCTGAGATGCACGGATAACACGCAGATTGCTGTTACCTTGGTGAATTTGGCATCGTCGCGGGTTCTCGCTGAGCGTGGAATCGTTCCGGATATCTGCGCCGGCTTCAGTTTGGGGGAGTATTCGGCGCTTTACCAGGCTGGGGTTATTGAACGAGGCGACTTGTTCTCGCTGGTACAAGTGCGAGGAGATGCGATGGAGAGGGCGAGCCGCGCCTTGGATTCTCCCGAGGGCTCCTCGGGCATGATGGCAGTTATTGGGTTGGAAATAGATAGCGTCAAGGCCGCCATCGCGGGCATCGAGTCTATCTATGTAGCTAACCACAGCAGTCCTACCCAAGTGGTGCTCTCAGGCGTTAACAGGGCCATGTCGATTGCCGAGACGAGGCTGAATGAGGCGGGAGCCATGAGGATTGTGCGTTTGAAGGTATCAGGTCCCTTCCATTCTCCGCTTATGGCCGCGGCGAGAGAGGAGTTTTCCGAGCATATAGCGAATACTCGCTTCTCCGATCCGACTATTTCGGTTTTTGTTAACGTTACGGGAGAGGCGCTGGGGAGTGGGGAGGTTGCGAAACAATATTGTCTTGAGCAGTTGGTTTCACCAGTTCAGTGGGTTGCTTCGGAACGTGGAATCATGGAGTTATCACCCGAACGTGTTCTTGAAACCGGTCCGGGAACTGTGCTAAGCGGGCTGTGGAAATCACTGCGGAATGGTCTGAAATGTGTGGCCGCGGGCACTCTTGAATCGATTAACAAGCTAACCTATTAGGGAATGCGTATGAGCAGAAGGGTTGTGATAACCGGCATGGGGACAGTGAATCCACTTGGCGATACTCTTGAAGCTTACTACGAAAATTTGATGTCCGGAAAATCCGGCATGAGAAGATGGACCTCAATTGATCTTTCGAAAGTAGAATGCAAAATTGGCGGCGACATGGGGAATTATGATGCCATCTCCGTCTTGGCGCGCTTCAAGGATTTCTTGGGCGTCGATCGATATAGAGCTATAAGGAAGCTTTTTCGACGTACAACTTTTTCGGCGCGGATTGGAATGCTAACGGCGTTGGATGCCTGGCTGGATGCGGATTTGGCGATTGGGACTGGAGATCCGTACAAAACCAGTGTATTGGTGGCCGGCCATAATCTCAATTCAAACTATATCTTCGAGTTAATCAAGCAGTATCTCGATGAACCGGAGTATATAGAAGCCATGGCTGGAGTTGAGGCCATTGATTCAAATATACCCGGCATTATCGCAGAAGCGCTTGAACTAAGGGGACCGAGTTTCGCGCTGGGGGGAGCTTGCGCGAGTGGGAATTTGGCCCTCCGCGATGGTTTTCGGGACATCATGAGCGGTGACTGCACGCGTTCGGTAGTTTGCGGCCCTCCCTTCGATGTCTCGCCTGCCGATATCTTGGCATCTACGATTATCAATGCGGTGGTAATCAAACCGGAGTATCAGGATAAACCCGAGGAAGCCTCCCGACCCTTCGATATCGATAGATGTGGTTTTCTGTACTCTCACGGAGCGGCTACGCTTATTCTGGAGAACTTGGATAGCGCTCTAGAGAGAGGAGTCCATATTTATGGTGAAGTGCTTGGCGTTAGCGCCGGTGCCAATGCGAATCATCTTCCCATGCCGGGCGTGGAAGATCAGGAAAGGGTGATGCTCGAACTTTTAAAGGGAAGCGGCGTGGAGCCCAGCGAGGTGAACTATGTGAACTGCCATGCGACTGGTACCCCTGCCGGCGATTTGCAGGAGATTAGAGCGATAAAAAGTGTGTTCGGCGAGAATTCCAAAAATTTGAGAATAAACGCTCCGAAATCGATGCTTGGTCATACCTGTTGGGCTTCTCCTCTCGTGGAAACAGTTGGAGGTCTCCTGCAGATGAAATACGGTAGATTGCATCCTACAATCAATATCCGGAGGCTCGATCCGGAAATTGATTTGGATGTAGTACTTGAGCCGCGTGATTTCAGGATTGATTTGATGCTAAAGAATTCCTTCGGTTTTGGCGGAATAAATAGTTGCTCGTTAATTAAGCGATATGAGGCTGCAAAATGAATGCGCTTGTAACTGGTGGATCGCGGGGGATTGGCCGTGCCATCGTGCTGAAGATGGTACGCGGGGGGTATAATTGCGCCTTTACTTATGCCAGAAACCAAGAAGCGGCGAATGAGACGCTGAGATTAGCCGGGGAGATCAATTCCAATCTTCGGATCGAGGCTCATCTTATGGATCAGGGGCATATAGAGCAGGTGGAAAGGGTCTCCAACAGTATTCTGGAATCTTTCGGAAATATTGACATTCTTGTGAACAATGCCGCGATTAATTGTAACAACGCGGTTGCGTTTATGACGGATGAGCAGTGGGACGAAGTGATTCGCACTAATCTCTCCGGACCCTTCTATCTCATTAGGCAGTTTATAATGCACATGATTGGGAACAGGTTTGGGCGCATCATAAATATATCGTCCTTGGCGGAGGATGGTGCCAGCGGGCAGGCAGGTTATGCCGCAAGCAAGGGCGGTCTGGTGGCTCTTTCGAAAACCGTGGCTCGGGAATATGGCCCAAAAGGTATCACTTGCAATGTGGTAACTGTTGGCCTAGTGGAAACCGAATTAACAGACAAGCATCTGTCGGAAGAACTTAGATCTGTTTGGTTGAAATACTGTCCGATAGGGAGAATTGGCAAGGCAGACGAGATAGCGGATGCGGTACACTATCTTACAACGGAAAAAGCTGGATTCATCAACGGCGAAATAATAAGGGTGACAGGGGGACTCGCCTATGTGCCTTGAGGTGTAGGAAGCACGGATGAAAATCGGAATCGAGAACCTAAATATATATGGCTGCAGTATGGCCCTGGATCAGAGGAAGCTGGCCGAGGCTAGGGGGAAGGATCCCCAAAAAGTGGTAAGGGATTTCCTAATCGATACCCGGTCGCTTAATCCGCTATGGGAGGATGTGGTTACCATGGGGGCGAACGCGGCCAAGCCGATAGTGGAAAACATCGATACCGAAAGCATTGGCATGCTGATTGTCGGTACCGAGAGCTCGGTTGATTTTGGCAAACCGATTAGCACGAACATAGCGGGCGCGCTCGATTTGGCGCCTAATACCAGAAACTACGAAACGAAACACGCCTGCTACAGCGGAATTGCGGCGATGGATGCCGCCGTGAATTGGTTGGCTTCCGGATTTAACGACGGTCGTAAGGCCTTAGTTATTTCGTCTGATTTTTCACGGGAGCACCTGAGAACTAAGGAAGAATTCGTTTTGGGTGGGGCCGCTGCCGCGGTACTGCTAAGCGATGCCCCGAGGTTGCTGGAATTTGAACCTGGGAGAAAGGGTACCTGGACAGCAGATATCTATGATACGTTCCGACCCAGCGCGACGGCAGAAGTGGGGAACAATGAAGTGAGTCTCTATGCTTATATGGATGCTCTAGAGGGCGCCTGGGGGGACTATGTACGCAGGACCAAGGGGGAAACTGATTTCGATAGGGACCATCGATGGTTTTGCTATCATACGCCATTTCCGGGTATTGCCTTTCAGGCGCATCGTACGCTGTGCAATATAAATGCGCCGCGAAGGAAGGCCGAGGTTATCGAGGATTTTGAGAGACGGGTTATCCCAACTCTGCAATTCTCGCGCCGTTTAGGCTCCACCTATGGTTCGAGCAATCTCGTGGGTATAGCCGCCTTGCTTTCCGGCGATTCGGAACTGAGAGCAGGGGATAGGATGGGATTTTATGCTTACGGTTCAGGCGCCATAGGTGAGTTCTGGAGCGCCAGGTTATGCGATGGAGCTCGAGCTGAGATGCGGAGAATGAATATTCAAGATAGCCTCGATGCTCGTAGAAGTGCCTCGGTAGAGGAGTATGAGAGAATTGAAACCTCTCGAAATCAGGCTGTAGAACTGTCTGATTTCAACCCCGATCGCGGTTTTCCCGAGGGTCTGTGGGAATCCGCCTACAGGGGCAGGGGACTTCTCACCCTGGAGAAGGTGGAGAATTACGTTAGGACTTATTCGTGGAGTTAGCACCCGTGACATTGGAAACCTTTGTAGTCTCAGGGGCCGGGGTTATAGTTATGGGCGATGGCGATGGAGGAAACCGACTGACACTCGGCCTGCTCGATTCCCTGATGGATGCTGTTGAAGCGCATGTGGATAATCCGAGTGTCCGCTTCATACTTCTGCGCTCCCGAGGCGCACATTTTTGTCATGGAATGGATTTGGAAGCCTATCTTGCCAATTCGGATAGAAAGGCTTTGGAAAGGGGAATAACAACCTATGCGGAGTTGCTGTTGGCTCTGAACGACTGCCCAAAAACCACTCTTGCGGTTCTGGAGGGCTCGGTTAAGGCAGGGGGGGTGGGTTTGGCGTCAGCCTGCGATATCGCGATTGCCTCTGAAGAGGTTGTTTTTGAATTGAGCGAGGCCTATTGGGGATTGATACCGGCTAATATCATACCATATCTCCTTACACGTCGTATATCTCCAAAGCGAGCCGCGTACTTGGTTCAAACTGCTGCAACCGTAAAGGCGCGCGATGCCTTAACGCTGGGTTTGGTTGAAGAAGTGCATCCGAGGATAGAAATGGAAAACGCTGTTCGAAAAATAGGAAGGAGATTGTCTCGCATTTCACCCACTGCGACATCGCGGTACAAGGCCTTCATTGCCGATATCCAGGATTTACCACTGGCCGAGCGTGGGGGAATCGCGGTTAAGCGGCTTATGCAGATTGCCTCTAACCCACGGATTCGAGATTCCATTCATGCCTTTTTGCAGGGGGATACGCCGGATTGGTTCAAAAACTTCAAGCCTACCAGGGCGTTGACCGAGTTCGGGGAGCGAGGATAAGTATGAGCGGAGTAGTCAAACTGCGAGTTGACGACAATGGAATTGCTTGGATGAAGATGCACGATGAGATTAAAAAAAACACTTTTACCAAAAACTTTGTGGAGGATTTTCTCGATACAATTAACGAATTGGAATCCTTCAAGGATTCCGTAAGGGTGATGGTGCTACAAGGCTTATCAGATGTGTTTTGCGCAGGGGCCGACGAGGATACATTGGTAGCTCTCACCAAGGGCCATGTTATAGTGAGGGATATTGTACTTTCTGAGCGTCTTATAAACCTTGAGTTCCCGGTTATCGCGGCGGTTGAGGGGCATGCGATGGGGGGCGGACTGGCTATGGCCACCTGTTGCGACATTGTCGTTGCCGCGCGCGAGAGTCGTTTTGGCGCGGTTTTTATGTCTATGGGATTCACACCGGGAATGGGTATGACTACCCTGTTATCCGAACTTGTTGGACCATATGTCGCTTCGGAAATGATGTTTTCGGCCAAGCGTTTCAGGGTAAGCGAACTGGAGCGGATGGGCACGAATATCAATCACATAGTAACGAAAATCAGAGTTTTGCCGGTTGCCAAGGACATTGCTCGACAGATTGCCGATAAGAATCCGAAGTCCGTTCGACTTCTGAAATATGCCTTGAGTGCCAAAAAGAAGAAGCTGCTGATTGAGGCACGTAAGCAGGAAGATATGATGCATCGAATAAGCTTCAATTATCCTGAAACCCTGGAAAATATAAGGGACGCCTATGTTAAGTAGGAGTTGTGATGAATCCGATTGACTTATCCGGCAAAACGGCGCTGATTACCGGGGGAACAGGGGGCATCGGTTTAGCTAGCGCTCTCGAGTTGGGCGCCGCGGGGGCTCAGACAGTTTTAACCTTCAAATGGGGCTCCTCGAAGGAAGCGGAAATACTGGAATTCTTTGGGAAGCGCGGCGCCCTCAAGCCAATGCTATTCGAAGCCGACGTCTCGCGGGAAGAAGATACAGTTTCCTTGATGGATAGATTGAAGGACTTAGTTGCCGGTATTGATATCTTTGTTAGCAATGTGGGTTTTGCGCTCAAGGCCGAAAACCTGGAAGATTACCGCAAGAAATCACTGTACAAAACCTTCGATTACAGCTCATGGCCGATAATCGATTATACAAGGCGCGCAAAGGAATTTTTTGGCAGATATCCCAGTTATGTAGTCGGGATTTCGTCCAACGGTCCGGATCACTACTATCGCGGTTATGATTATGTGGCGGCATCAAAGGCTCTGCTGGAGTTCTTTACTCGCTATCTAGCGGTTCATTTGTATCAAGAAGGCTGCCGGGTAAATTCCGTGCGGTTCGGCACGGTGCGAACTGCTTCATTTAGTGCGATATTCGGAGATGATTATTTCAGATGGCTCAAAGATTTCAAGGGCGTGGATGAGTCTGGTTTGCTTAGTACGGAAGACTGTGCTAAGGTCGTGCTGGCTCTCTGCAGTGGACTGATGGATGCAATGAATGGACAAATTATAGAAGCCGATCTGGGCCTTCCATTCGTTGACAACGCTATGATGGACTATATTAATATGAGTAGTAAAAAAACCCCAGATGAGTAATGATGTTTTGCGAATGTAGGAGAATAGGATGACTAGATTCGAAGTGATCGAGACAATAAAGGGAATTATTGAGGACAACTTGGATGATGTAGACGCGGAGAGTATCGATCCGCAAAAATCGATGAAAGACTATGGTGCGAACAGCCTGGATATGATTGAGGTGGTTTCCTGCTCAATGAGAGAACTCAGTATCAAAGTGCCTCGCGCCGAATTGGCCGAAATTCAAAATATCGACGGCCTGGCTGATAAGTTTATGGAATACATCGATACATAAAACGTGGCCGAGAACATCCTGAATTTCAGCTTGGCTGATTTCTTTTATAACGATAATTCCGACGTACTTGGGACACCTTCCGATTTTGAAAAATGGATAACCCACCCGGTTGTTCGGAGAAGCTTCAGTTTCTTTGAGCAGGAACTCCTGGATGCTCCCGGAGTATCAACACGAATTCGCAGCAACCTGGACGGCAAAGAAAGGAAGGTGATAAACCTTACTTCATATAACTATCTGGGTTTATCGACGCATCCGGAGGTTATCGCCGCGACAAAGGCTGCCTTGGACAAATATGGATTGGGATCTTCCGGCGCGCCGCTGCTGTCGGGAACCTTCGATATTCACACTGAATTTGCCCGACGCCTTGCTGAATTCAAGCGGAAGGAGGACTGCATCCTTTATTCAAGCGGTTTGGGGGCTAACGTTGGTGCGATTCAGGGAATAATGCGTAAAGGTGATTATCTGATCCTGGATGAAAAATGCCATAAAAGCCTGATTGACGGGGGAAATCTTTCCGGAGCCAAGATGCTTTTCTTTGCTCATAACGACATGAAGAATCTGGAGATGATGCTTGAAAAGGCCAAGGGTAGGAGAATCCTGGTAACGGTAGAGGGAGTCTATTCGATGGACGGCGACCTTCCCAAGCTGACGGAGATACTCGAACTCTGCGAAAACTATGGAGCTGGTTCGTATATCGATGAGGCTCACTCCACGCTGATATTCGGAAAAAACGGGCGGGGAGTGGCTGAGCATTTCGGAGTAGAGGATCGCATCGGAATATCCTTTGGAACGCTAAGTAAGTCCTTTGGCGGCGTAGGAGGTTTCGTCTGTGCCTCAAAACCCCTGATACGATATCTCAAGGGTTATTCATCGCCATGGAACTTTTCATGTGCCTCCTCGCCCGCTGTTATTGGTGGGCTGATGAAAGCACTGGAGGTGGCTACTAGGGATACCTCACTCAAAGATGCTCTGTGGGCGAATGTAGAATATATGAGAGATGGACTCGAAGGCATGGGGCTCAATCTCGGCGAGAGCGAGTCTCAAGTGATACCGATTATTATCGGGCATTCGGGCGAGAAACTCATGGGCTATGCCGAGTCTATGCAAAAAAGAGGCTTGTTTCTGCAACCAGTGGACTTCCCGGCGGTTCCCGCTCATTCCAGGCGATTTCGCATTTCGGTGTCCTCTCAATTAAACAAGAACGAAATGGACGAGACTCTTTCGATAATAGAGGATGTTATAGTTAGGGGCCTGAAGTAGCGGTGGATGAATCGTCTCTGCTCAGGCTGCATCGAAGGAAGTTGCTGGCAAAACCTGATACCTTTCCCTTCCAGTTCGAGTATACAAGGTTTGACATCGAGAAGCTTATCCCCCATCGCGATCCCTTTTTGTTCCTAGACAGCCTTTTTGCCCTCGATTTAGAGAACGCCGCCTTGGCCGGTCGGAAGCGTCTCATCCCTGGTTTATCGTTTTTTAAGGGACATTTCCCGGACTATCCGGTATTTCCCGGCAGTCTTCAAATTGAAACGATTGGACAATTAGGCCTTTGCCTGCGCCATTTTGTTGGAAAGAACACCCATCTGGTTGGCGACGATGCAAGCCTCCCGGAAGTTCGCGCAACGCGAGTTTGCGGTGCTTATTTCCGGGCGGAACTGCGCCCTGGCGATGATATGGTGATTCTGGCTAAGCTTGTTGAGCATGATGCATACCTGGGGAAAATTCTCGGCCAGGTAACGCTTCGCGGCGAGGTAGCGGCAGCGGCCCTCCTGGAAGTGGTTTTTCTATAGTATGCTCTGATACCGTTTTAGGATTAACACCGCGTTCAAACCTCCGAAGCCGAAGGCGTTCGAGAGAATGTGATTAACCTCCGAAGCATCGGTTGGTTTTGTAATAACGTTCAAGTTTATTTCCGGATCCAAGCGATCGTGGTTGGCGGTTGGGTGAATTATATTTTCCTCGAATGCCATGATAGCGGCGATTGCCTCTATCGCGCTTGCGCCGCCAAGCAGGTGGCCAGACATAGATTTTGTGCTGTGCACGGGAACCCGGCTACCGTGTTCGTTCAGTGCAATGTTTATGGCTATGCCTTCGATTTTATCTCCAATAGGGGTGGCTGTGCCGTGCGCGTTAACTAAATCGATATCCTCCGCCTCGAGCCCAGCCATATCCATTGCAGCCCTAATTGCGCGAACCGCTCCCTCTGCTTCCGGATGCGGAGCGACTAAATCGTGGGCATCGTTTGTAAATCCGAATCCCACAATTTCGGCGTATATATGCGCCTTCCTGCTCTCGGCGTGTTCCAGTTCCTCTAGGCAGAGCACACCCGCGCCCTCCCCTAGAACGAAGCCGTCTCTATCTGCATCGAAGGGGCGACTCGCCCTTTCCGGACTCTCGTTTCTATCCGATAGAGCCGCGATATTCCCAAAAGCGGCCAGGCCCATCTCATTCACCGCCGACTCTGAGCCACCGGCAAACATCACATCCGTCATCCCTGTTTTGATAAGGGAATAAGCCTGGCCAAATGCATGATTGCCGGTGGAGCAGGCCGAACATATCGAAAAACTAGGCCCCTTTATGCCTGCCTCCTTTGCAAAAAAAGTGGTTCCGGTACTTGGTATGCAACTGACAATGTAGAAGGGTGGAACCTCATTCATCCTATTTTCATAAATCAGGTTGGTGGCACCTTGGTGAGCAAGAACTCCTCCCGCGCCTGAACCAATAATGGCGCCACAGCGTTCACCTAAGTTTCCAGCCTCAAGTCCGGAATCCCTGAGTGCTTGAATCCCCGCGATGTGGGCCATAACAATGTACCTATCTAGTCGCCTAATCATCTTGGGCTGCTCAAAATAGTCTCGAATGTTTTCCGGATAATCCACTTCCCCGCCGAAGCGGATATGATAATCGTGAAGTTTGATGTTTTTAATCAAACGAATGCCCGAGCGCCCCTGCCTCAAATTCGACCAATACTCCTGTACGGTATTCCCAATGGGATTCACGGTTCCGAGGCCAGTTACAACCACCCGTCTTTCCTTGGCATTAACTCGGTGATGCGTCATTTTTCATCCTTTGAAAGTATAAGCGGCCAAAGGTGTTACGTCCGGGGTTTGCGAAAAAGAACCTCACAGCACCCGCTACCCTTGGCGATGGTTCCGCCGAGGGTAAAATCGAAACCCATCTGTCTGGCAATTCCCCGATCGCCATCCATGGCAATATCGCAAAGAATCTTGATTCTTTCATCGTCAATGCCGAGTTTTCGCCAGGCGCTAACGAGGGGGCAGTAATTGAATTCGATTTCGAGCTTATCCTCGCTGAACTCGGTAACCTCCATCTCGAAAAGCTTCTTGCTCAACTCGGGCAGGAATTCCTTGGCAAATGCCGGTATGTCGTTTTTCCCCTCCAGAGCTTCGAGGATGGCCTCACCACGCAACCTGCCGGTTTGGCTTACTGCCTTCCTGGCTATACCTTCCCAATCCCCGCCATTCTTCTCGGCTTCGAGACACATAAGGCCCATCCATGTAGCACGGTGTTCAATGGCCTTTCTAACGCTATTGACGGTTGAATCATCGTTGATGGAACTCGCGTTCGGATTCATGAATAACTCCTAGGGAAACGGTGATTTGCAGTGCAAGTAACTACTTCTCCAGGATAACACATATCTGTTGACGGCGTCATCCGACATGTGACAAAGTTGGGAAGCGACTTTGGATAGAAATCGGTTAGAGCGTTCCAAGATTGATTGGCCGCGGTAGGAGAGCAGCCTAAATAATGATGAAGCTACCTTCAACTAAGAAGTTTTGTAGTTCATCATCCTCATGGATTGATGCTTATAAGGAGTGGTTATGAACAAGCTTTCTAAGATTTTTATTTTCGCCCTGATACTTCTGGCAGCGATGTTCTCCGGTTGTCGAAAGAAATCGGGAACAACGGCGAGCGATGATGAGGTTCTGAAGATAGTAAATTTGATTAATGGCACCCGGGGAGATAAGTCATTCTTTGATTCATCCGCGGCCGGCATGGATTTGATTAAGGACAAATACGGCGATGCGGTGCTAACTAGGACGATCGAGATGAGTTATGAGCAGACAGTCTGGGAACCGACACTTCTGGATATCGCGGACCAAGACTGGGATATCATTATAGTGGGTACTTGGCAGATGACGGAGATACTGCAAGAGGTGGCGAAGGATAATCCTGATACAAGTTTCATTATCTACGATACGACGGTAGATTATTCACACGGTTTGGAGAATGTTTACTCAATCCTCTATAGTCAGAACGAGGCCTCATTTGTGGCGGGTGTGTTGGCGGCCGAACTTACAAAATCAGGATTGCCGCTTACGAATCCTGAGAAGCTCATCGGCTTTTTAGGGGGAATGGATATTCCGGTTATCAACGATTTCTTAGTGGGTTATGCGGAAGGAGCTCGATATGTCGATCCTGATACAAAGGTGGCCGTGTCCTATACCGGTACATTCGAGGACTCTGCTAAAGGCAAGGAAATGGCCTTAGCGCAATACAACCAAGGCGTGGATATTGGTTTCAATGTCGCGGGTCAGGCAGGATTGGGCCAGCTCGACGCCGCCAAAGATACGAACCGCTATGCCATTGGAGTGGATTCCGACCAGGCTGAACTCTTTGCAGAGAAAGACAGGGCGACCGCGATTCTGGTAGCTACCAGCGTACTCAAGCGGGTAGATAAGTCGCTTCTTAGGGCGATAGATATGCATATGGAGGACACGGCGCCATATGGTAGATCGGAGACGCTGGGATTTGCCGAGGGGGGGGTTGAAATTGCGAGGAATGAGTTCTATATGGCTATTGTTCCAGAAGAAATTCGTGCTTCAGTCGATGAAATCGAGATGAAGATTCGAAATGGGGAGATTGAGGTGGGTTCGGCCTATGGAATGAACTCGGCGGCATTGAATGAATTGCGCAATTCGATAAGTCCATAGCAGGTATGACAGGCGATGCCGTTCTCAGGATGGAGGATATCACCAAGGTTTATCCTAATGGGATAGTAGCTAACAAAGGTGTGAATTTCTCCGTCGGGGCGGGGGAAATCCATGGCCTGGTTGGAGAGAACGGAGCGGGTAAAACCACCTTGATGCAGATTCTCTTTGGTTTGAATCAGCCGGATTCGGGGAGAATTCTTTTTAACGGCGGGGAAATCAGAATCGATAGTCCCCATGCGGCTATCGAGCATGGCATAGGAATGGTGCACCAGCATTTTATGCTGGTGCCATCGTTAACCGTATCGGAAAATTTGGTGCTTGGCTTGGAACCACGCAGGGGTTTTATCTTCGATAAGGCCAAGGGAATTCGTATCACACGGGAGCTTTCGAAAAAGTACAACTTCAAGGTGAAACCCGACGCGATTGTTCGTGATTTACCGGTGGGACTTAAGCAAAAAGTTGAAATACTGAAGGCGTTGCATCGGGGCGCGAAAATACTGATTCTAGATGAACCAACAGCCGTGCTGACTCCTCAGGAGATGGAGGAACTCTTCAACGAGCTTAGGCAGCTAAGAGATAGGGGGAATACAATCATATTCATCTCTCACAAGTTAGCGGAAATAAAGACCCTCTGTAATCGCGTTACAGTGATGCGCGGGGGAGAAAACAGGGGAGTATTCAATGTAGAGGATGTAACCGAACAGGATATTTCCCGGATTATGGTGGGCCGTGATGTGATACTGCGGATTGAAAAGGAAGCAGCGCGGCCCAAGGAGCCTGTATTGGAGGTTAATAGGCTTACCGTTGTTAACAGTTTCAATAAGAAGGCTGTAGACAATGTTTCGTTTTCCCTGCGCCGTGGCGAGATTCTGGGGGTGGCAGGTGTAGAGGGCAATGGACAGCGGGAATTGGTAGAAGCCATAACTGGTTTCGGAACTTATGGAATGGGCAGCATACTGGTTAACGGCAGGAATATAAAACAACTGAGCATTAAGGAGATACGTGATTTAGGGTGTTCTCATATTCCTGAGGATCGTATGAGCTATGGCTGTGCCCCGGCTTTGAGTGTTCGGATGAATCTACTATCCTATAAGCACGATCATCGTGAATTCAATCAACTATTCTTCCTGATGGATATGGATGCTGTTCGAGATGCTTCAATGGAACTGGTGAGGGAGTATCGGATTCTTTGCACCTCGCTGGAGCAGGAAGTGGGGCGAATGTCGGGGGGGAATATACAGAAGGTAGTTGTCGCGAGAGAATTCTCCGATAATCCCAAGCTGATTGTGGCCAATCAGCCCACTCGGGGCATCGATGTTGGCGCAACCGAATTTATTAGGAAGCGTCTGGTGGAGTTGCGTGATAGGGGAGCTGCGGTGTTTCTGGTATCGGCCGATTTGAATGAGGTGATGGAGCTCTCCGATAGTGTTCTTGTAATGTATGGCGGCAAAATCAATGCTTTTATCGAGGATGTCTCCGATTTTAACGAAGAGGAATTAGGCCAATACATGCTGGGCGTAAAAACCCAAAATCCGGATGAGATTGAGAAGGCTCTGCGTGACTAAACTACAGCGGCGCTTCGAGATTTATCGTACAGGGGTAGTGATTATTATCTCTGTTCTGCTATCACTGCTTATTATTGTTTTGGTGAGTGATATGCCTGGTTTGGCGATAAAGCTCTTTCTCACGGGACCCTTGGATAGCCTCCGACACATCGGGAACCTGGTGGAAATGATGGTGCCCTTATTATTTACGGGCTTGGCGATTGCTGTGATGTTTACCGCCTCGCAGTTTAACCTGGGTGCCGAGGGAGCCTTTTTTTTCGGCGCTATCGGCGCGGCGTTTATCGCTGTGAATTGGAATTTGCCTCCAATTCTGCATCCTATGGTGGCGATTATTTGGGGAGGGATTATCGGATCCGTTTTCTGCGGAATTCCAGGAGCCTTGAAGATTAGATGGGGTAGTTCGGAACTGGTTTCTTCCTTGATGTTTAATTACATCGCTTTTTTTCTAGGACTTTATCTAATCAACTATCTGCTGCGCGACGTAACCGCGGGGGCGATGGTTTCCTTTCCTTTCACCCAGTCCGCGAGACTAGCTAGAATTATTCCTAAGACTCGGATACACACGGGATTGTTAGTAGCGGTTCTCACGATTCTTGTGATGGGTGTGTTTACATACAGAACTCGTTGGGGATATAGGATACGCGTCCTTGGCACGAATATTGAGTTTGCTCGTTATTCGGGAATAAATACGAATCTGACAATCGTGATGAGCCAGGTATTGGGTGGATTTCTTGCCGGTATGGGCGGTTCCATTGAGCTACTGGGAATGTATCGACGCTTCGAATGGCAAACCCTGCCGGGTTATGGATGGACGGGGATTATTGTGGCTATCCTTGCTCACAACAACCCATTTTATGTGCCATTGGCAGCCTTATTCTTGGCATATATGAGAATTGGCTCGGACATCATGTCTCGATCCACCGATATGCCCAACGAGTTTGTGGCGATTATTCAGGGAATAATCATAATACTAATTGCGGCATCGAGCTTCCTTTCAAAACAAAGGCATAAGATGGTAGTTCGTGAGGCGATATCATGAAAGCCGTTCTCGATATCATCTTGAATCCTCTTTTTGCCTACTCAGTGCTTAGGGTTTCCACACCCATTCTTTTTGCCGCGCTTGGCGCTTTGATTTCGGATAGAGCTGGTGTAATCAACATTGCGCTTGAGGGGATAATGCTAATCTCCGCCCTAACTGGGGTGATTTTCTCGGCAATCAGCGGAAGCGCTTTTTTGGGGCTATTCATGGCCTTGGTTTTTGGTGGCCTAGTGGCGTTCAGTTTGGGATATGTTTCTCTGAAACTCAAAACCGATATTATTCTAGCCGGAATTGCGATAAACCTTATCGCATCGGGTGGTACGGTGTTTGCGCTATACTTGCTTACCGGCGATAAGGGAATTTCCACATCCTTGGCTTCCAAGTTGCTGCCCAAAATCGATATCCCAATTCTGAAGAGCATTCCGGTATTGGGGCCAATCTTATCAGGCCACAATATTCTTACCTACTTAGCTTTTATTTCGGTTTTCCTAGTTTGGTTACTTCTGTATAGAACTCCGCTTGGGCTTCGGATAAGGGCGGTGGGAGAGAATGAGCACGCTGTCGATTCGGTTGGTATAAGTGTTATCAATACTAGGTACATAGCATTGATAATTAGCGGAATTATGGCCGGTTTTGGCGGGGCCTATATGTCTATGGGATATCTTTCCTGGTTTAGCAGGGATATGACGGCAGGCAGAGGATTTATCGCCTTGGCGGCTGAGTCCATGGGAGGCGCTACGCCGCTTGGTTCAATGCTGTCGTCTTTACTTTTTGGTTTTTTCGATGCTCTTTCCAATTCGCTGCAATTGCTTAAGATTCCATATGAATTCGTTAGCATGCTGCCGTATATCGCCACGGTTCTGGGACTCGTTATCTATACGATTCAGAAAACCAAGAGAATTCGCAGAATGAGAATCAGGGCTGAGGACGGAAGAAAGACCTTGTGAACTGGGAACGAATTCCCGTAATCATGGATTGCGACCCCGGGCACGATGATGCTGTCGCCTTGTTCTTCGCTCATGCACGAGAGGAAATTGATATCAGACTGGTTAGCACGGTGGCTGGGAATCAAACTGTTGAAAAAACCACACTTAACGCGCGAAGGATTATGAGCTTCTTAGAAGCAGGATCGCCGGTGGCCAGAGGGGCGGCGAAGCCGCTCTTCAGGGATTTAATCACCGCGGAGACAATACATGGTGAGAGTGGATTGGATGGGCCGGTGCTGCCGGATGCGTGTATTCCGGAGGCAAGGTTGCCGGCGTTTTCCATGATGGCCAAGGTGTTGGAGGAAAGCGAGAGGCCGCTGACTATAGTGGCTACAGCCGCGCTCACCAATGTTGGCCTTTTACTCTTGCTTCGTCCCGATTTGAAATCAAAGATAGAGCGAATTAGCCTGATGGGTGGAGCGCTTGCCGGCGGCAACTGGACTCCCTCGGCTGAGTTCAATATCCTAGTTGATCCCGAGGCGGCGCATGTGGTTTTCTCTTCGGGACTACCTATAATTATGAGCCCTCTCGAGGTTACTCATAAGGCGCTTGTTACCTTCTCGGATATTGAGCGAATTCGTGGAATTGGCGGCAGAAGCGCCTTATTAGTTGCCGAATTGCTTGATTATTTTTGGAAGGCATATGAAAGGGCAGGTTTTGCCGGAGCACCGCTTCACGATCTTTGTGCGGTAGCTGCCCTGACGACTCCAAAGATTTTTCAGGGGAAAATGGCGTGGGTAGAGGTTGAATGCAACGGCATTTATTCGAGCGGAGCGACTGTAGTAAGTCTGGTCGATACTCCCAATCTCAAGGCCAATGTCAAAATTCTATTGGATGTGGATAGGGAAGCTCTTATGGACTTGCTTGTAGCGGCTTTGGAAGCACTGGGCTAGGGGGCTTGTGGTGTTGGATGGCTCATACCGAGTGGCGAGTAAGCGGAAAATCATTATCGATTGCGACCCTGGTATTGACGATGCTCTGGCTATTTTCATGGCCTTGGCTTCCGATGAGCTTGAGGTTCTGGGCATAACAACTGTTGCCGGAAATGTAAATGTGGCGCAGGTGAGTGCCAATGCACTCTCTTTAGTGAGCCTTTGCGGTAAGAAGATCCCGGTGTGCAGGGGCGCGGCGGCACCTCTAATTCACACTCGGAATGAGGGAACTCGTGTTCATGGCGCAAATGGAGTTGGAGATGTAGGTCTGCCTGAGCCTGATTTCGCAGAGGATTCTCGGTTGGCGATCGACTTTCTTCGGGAGATGTTGGAGATTAACAAAAATGATCTGGATATTGTTGCCATCGGTCCGCTTACAAATATTGCCGGGGTTCTGTTAGCCTTCCCGGATTTGGCACAGAGCATCAGAAGCATTATTCTAATGGGTGGAGCAGTGGGACTTGGGAATGTCACTCCCGCGGCGGAATTCAATATTTTCGCCGATCCTCACGCCGCGGCAATTGTTTTTCGCTCATCTGTTCCGATTATTATGTATCCTCTCGATGTTACTAATCGAGCCTCTATTGGCGAGCCTCAAATGGCTGAGCTTCGGGATATGAAAGGGGAGATTCCAAGGCTCTGTTACAGAATGCTGGCAAGATATGCCGATTTTTATCGCGGTAGAGGACTGGTTGAAATCGCGTTACACGATCCCTTCGCGATGGCCTGCGTTATCAAAGAAAACCTGGCAACTTACAAGGAATACAATGTTAAGGTGGAAACCAGCGCTGGGCTAACGCGGGGCAAGACGATTGCGGATGTTGGCGGTATAACCGGAAACAGGGCAAACGCGAAAGTGGCAGTCGATTTGGATAAGGAAGCCTTTGTTTCGCTCATGTTCGAGCTGCTTGCATCGTTGAAGTAAAGGGACGGCTTCCGCCGCCCCCCGGCCTTATTCTATTACAGTGATGCGTCCTTCAATTTTTGGCGTTATGAAACCATCTAGGTGCTCTATGTAATCGATTAATACCTCCCGCTGGAACGCGGAGGTGTCGTATTGGTAGCCGTTAGTCATCATTACGTAGCTGTCGCCCCCAGCGGCCATGAATGAGTTAGTGGCCACTCTGTATGTCTTGTTCGGATCGATTGGCTCACCATTGATGCTAATGTCGCGAGTTTCGCCGGAAATGAAATCCACGGTAAATTTCACGCCTCTTGAAACCTGTGGAAATCCACCCTTGCCCCTAGGGATAGTGGGGATGAAATCAAACATCTCTTGAACCTCGGCACCTGTCATCTCCACGACTACCACTGAGTTGTCGAAGGGAAGTATCTCGTAAATGAGTTTCTTGCTGATCGGGCCCTCGGTTAGATCCGCACGAATTCCACCGCCGTTTTGTATTGCGAAATCGACTTCCAGACCCTCGGTTTCCCAAAGCATGGAGTCGGACACCAGATTTCCCAGGGCCGCTTCGGTTTTTCGAATTTCTCTGTTGCTGAAAAATGCGGTTGACATGCCAATCAACTCTTCGAGTTCGATTTTCACCTGTTCTTTATAGGGAGTAAGCACGGCTAAGAGGTAGGGGTCCTCCGCATATTCGGTGCCGATGTACGTATATACATCTTTCCCATCGGCATCTTTGCTTACCTCTTTGAGATTCACGGGAATCGGCTCCCAATCAAAGGCGCTTAGCTTGCCCTTGTCCACTGTTAGTGTTGCCTTGCCTACATATAATCCCCAATGCCAAGCCTGCACAATTGGGGTGTCATTTACCCAAACGGCTTCGTCTAACTTCGTGTCGCTGTGGCCATCGATGAATAAGTCGATACCGTCCACCATGGAGACTACTCTGCGGGAGCCGAGGGTATCATCATCGTAGAGACCAAGATGTCCCAAGGCGATGATTATGTCAACTTTTGGTTCCAGCTCGGCTACAATGCGCTTTGCCGCTTCAACTACATCTTCGAATATGAGATTGCCGGTTATTTTCGGTGAGGTGATGGTGGGAGTTTCGTTTGTGGTTAGACCGAAGATTCCAACACGAATATTGCCAAGAGTTTTAATTATGTAAGGTTCCGCGATCGGTGTACCGTCGGCGTGGCTCACATTGGCGGAGAGAAAGGGGAAACGGGCCAACTTCTTCTGGTTTTCGAGGGTTGTCAGAGGCTTGTCAAATTCGTGGTTGCCCAGCGTCATGGCATCGTACCCTATGTAGTTGTATCCTATTATATCCGGTGCGGCGTCGAAGAAGTTAGATTCGGGGCGACCGACGTTCAAATCGCCGGCATCCAGCACCAGTACGTTTGGGTGTTTGGCGCGTATGTCTTCAACGAGGGTTGCTATGGCTGGTAGTCCGCCCACGTCGGGCATTGGATAGTGAAAGAATTTAAGGGGATGACCGTGGACATCGTTCGTGTGGAGAACAACTATTTCTCCGGATCCCCTAAGGGGTACCTCTCCGCCGCCGTTTGCTATGAGCGCGAACGGTATGGCTGCCAATAGTAAGCCTACCGCAATGATAATGCGAATTCTCTTGTGCATGGGATTCCTCCAATTCCTCATTTTTTATGCTAAATATAACTATTAGCGGATGACTTTGCAAATGGTATCGAGTTTTTCTCGGGGTGAGAAGCTTGAGACAAGCCAGATGAGAGATTGCTATTTTGGAGCCATTCGGTTAATCAGGGATTCCGGATAGCCCCGCTTTTGCATTTTCTTTCTTGTCGCTTCGCGGTTCCAAGGGCAGCTTCTGAAAATGATTGTTTTTAGTTCGGGTTGGAGTATGATGTAGCGGGCGGTGGGTATGCCGTCCCTCGACTGCCCAACGCTCCCCGGATTGGCTAGGTGTGGGGCGGTTGAATAGTGATATTCCTCGTTATACTCGATTCTCAGCGGCTTCGCGCCTGCTCCCGGGCTGAGGGCCCAAAGAGCGGGGATGTGTGTGTGGCCGATTAGGGTGAGGAGATTTTTAGAGCTTGCCAGAACCCGTGTGGCCGAGATACTGTCTATCACATAGCCCCAAATTGGATTCTCCGGGTTGCCGTGAGCCATTGTTACCGAACGTCGCACTATTATTTCCGGCAGGTTTCGAAGAAAGTCTTTCGACTCTTCGGATAAGATGGACCTGTGAATTTGTATTGCTTCCTTTGCCTCGAAGTTGAAATTGCTGATGCTGAGTTTTTCACAGGCGGCGAAATCGTGATTGCCGGCTATCATTATGGCGTTATACTCGCGGAGAAGTTCTAAGCAGAGATTCGGATCGGGACCGTACCCGGCTATGTCGCCGAGTACCCAAAGTTCCTCAAAGCTCCCGCCGGCCTGGTTCAATACTGCTTTGAGAGCTTCTAAATTCCCGTGAACATCGGCAATCACCAGTATTGGTGAATAAGACATCACTCCTCCCTATTTATTATAGTTGAGCGAACAAGGATAGTTAAGTGTTTAATCGTTTTCGAACCCTAATTGGGGAGAGATTTGCGGATCTGTGGGTTCTGTTGTCGGATACCGATCGCTTTGTTTCCCGCGCTGGGCTGCTTGAAAAGTATGAAAGTCAGCTCAAAATATGGCGTTCGAATTTGCTTCAATTCAAGAATGATGTGGAAGGCACAAGGCGTATTCGCAGGGAGATTGTAGATTTCCGCCGTGCGAGGAGGGCGGAGGGATGGGAATTGAGGCTGGGATGGTTGGATGTTCAATTAAAGGGATTCAGATCGGATGATGCAACGGCGGTGGGTTTTCGTCGTTTGGTGTTATTGATAGGCGATGAGAGTGAGATTCAATTTATTGCTGGGAGCGGAAACCATATTGAGTTGGACCACGAGTTGAATTTCAAGCTTCGCGAATCACCATTTCCCGGACCTGTGGAAAGACATTATCTGTGGTATAGGCGAATTGAAGGGGTAATTGAGTTAGCCGGCGCTGATTCCGAATCGAAGGAGGCGTTTGAGCGGCTCAGGGTATATGTCGATGGGCATAAATCCAACCTGGTAAAAGCCATGCATAAACTGAAATGAGTAGTTTATCCGATGTTCGGTGGAAACGGCGTGTCCGTCTTTGCATCTGCCGGCGATCGGGATTAGACCTGTCTTCGAAGTGAACTCAATGAAGAATCACACATCCCTGTCTGCCCGTATCCGGGGTTCAGAGGGAATCAAATGCGTAACGGTTGGTTTCACTGAAATTGAAACCTTCCGGGAGGGGAAAATCCGGGGCGATCGCGATTTCATCTGGAGCCGGCGAGGATGCTATTGCGAGGATGTATTCATTGGACAGAATGTAGGATATTGCTTCTATTTGTGAGCGCTCGAAATTCCCGAAGTTTGATTCGACATCCGGATTACCCTGAGTGATTTCGGGTTTCTTGCCTATCTTAGCGGGAGGTACCATCTTGAGATTCCAGACGGACATGTTGTTGGCCTTTATGTAGGCCTCCTTGACGGTCCAATACTCGTAAAAAAGTTGGAGGGATCTAGCGCTGTTCCCGCGTTCTATTAGGATTAATTCTGGTTCATGGAAGAAGTCTCTGGCAATCGATATGTAGTGCTTTCTCTGTGCCCTGCGCTCTAAATCCAAGCCGAGAAGTCCCTGCCCGGTAACGCATGCGGCAAGCCCGTTTGAATGAGAAAGGCTGAATTGTATATTTGCCGAATTGATCGGACGCCCACTTGGATGAATCTTGATTTTGACGCTGTGGAGCGCGATACCCAGTTGTGCGGATAGCAGGGACTTGGCCAATAATCTTCCGGCCAGAAACTGTCTCTTGAGGAATTTATTCGAAAACTGCCTGAGCTTTTCTTTTTCCGACGCATCAAGAAATTTCAGGTTGAACGAAGATAGTTCTAGGCTCTCGTATTCGAGAAAACCAAGGAAGAGACTCATCTGTTGCTATAACAGCGGCAGGAATGATAGCGCCTGGGGTAATGCATGCTGCTCTAGGCGCCGTGATGCCGGATCAATTTCTTTTCTCCAGTTGCAATTATTGCTTGTGGCGGCGTGCCGAAACCCCGCGTAATCCGTATGTTGACAAATCCGGATTCTTTCATCATGGTGACGAGTTCCTCTTCGCTGAGGAATCGGAACCAGCCGTCTTCCTCAAGCGATAGAAGCCTTGCTGTTTCACCCAGCATCATGCATGTTTTTCTCAGATTTTTCTCCTGATGCTTCCCACTTTGGAACTCGTTATGCTTACTGAAGATGCCGAGGATGTCGCAATCCGGTTTCATCGTGGAAAGCAGGATGCGTCCGCCCGGTTTCAGCATTCGGGCGAATTCTCTTACTGCCTCGGCGGGCGCGAAGAGATAGGGGAGGAGAAGGCTTCCGAATATTGCGTCGAAGCTGCTGTCTTCCAGGGGGAGTTTCCCATCGCGCGTCCAGGAACCGAAATCCAACTTCCGTAGGGCGAGATCTGAGCTCCTGAGGTTCTGTAGTTGCCGGGGGCTCAGGGGTCCCGTGCCCCGGCGGAGATTGGTTTTCAAATCTTCCTGGCTAAGATTGCCGCCTATGAATCTGAAGCCACGGTTGATATCTTCGAGAAAAAGAGCCTCGTCTGGTCCTATGCTCTTTTCGATAAACTGCCCAATGGAGGCATCGATTATTCTCCCTTCTAGAATCTCGGACATGAGCTCAGTATCAAGAGCACCGAGTCTATCGAAGCATTCATAGCTAATACCTCGCACCTTGCCCTTAAGCTGTTCGATAGATTTCGCTCCGGAATGCCCTAGTACATTTCGGATGCCTGCTAGGGGAAAGGGTTCGAGATTGAGCGATTTCCATGTCACCTCGACTTCTTTCAATCCCGGTTTATCCTTGCTCAATTTGTCGTATTTCTCGTTGGCCCTCGTTAGCAGCTCCGGTATTAGATCGATTCCGATAAATCTAGTTCCGGTAAGTTTAATAGACTTGGTTCCCAGATCGAAAAGAATTGCCCGGCTTATCAAGCCCGTGCCGCAGCCCATATCTGCAATGGATTCACCCACCATGGGCTTAAGCAAGGCAAGTTCCAGCTGCACGAATTCTTGAAATTCAGCGAGTTCGCCATAAGCATCGTATCCTCTAGCGCCGATACGTTCGCCGAGCATGTAAGATTTCCAGAAGCCTGGAATGTCTAGGTTCTCTTTTGCGGTAACTCTTTCCCGCTCCCTGGCCATAAGTTCCGTGAGTTCGAACTCATCTGGCATAACCGTGGGTCCTGAGGAGCCTGTTAATTGGCGAAGAATTGCATCAGATATTATTTGAAAGCTCGCTATGCCATCGTTGCTAGAGCGCAGATTGTGGGTGCTTGGAATTTCGATTAGTTCGCGTTCTCCGGGAGACGCGATACTCATAATATCCGCTATCTCTTCCGGAGCAGTCCATTTGTCGTGGGTTCCATATATCCATGTTACGGGTGATTCGATTTGAGCCATGGCCTCCCGCGCATCAGTGGTAGTGGCATATCCCAGATGTACCATATCGGCAGCCAACCTATCCATATCGATTAGCTGTCCAAATAGATTCATTGTACCGGTGGGTATGCCCATCCGGTGATTGGCTATTACATCCAAGCCGTAGAGCATGTTTCTCAATGCGTTTTGAGCGGATGCGACGCCCATAACCGCAACCCAATGATCGGCCCGTGGATCCTCGGGTGATGCTTGGAGGCGTCTTGCTTCGAGTGCGGCCATATCGAAGGTTATCAGGACGGTTTTATCCACTCGAAACTTCTCATTGTTATAAACCCAATCCATGGTGGCTTCTAAATCGGTATATGACTGGTTGATTCGGTGTTCGATCATCTCATTGCCCGGCCGGACATCGGGATTGGAGTTAGTGCTCTCGCCGGGGCGATCTGTGCCGTCATATCTTAGCACCGCGACATTTTCACCTACCGCGGTGAAATTGGTTAGAAGTGTTAGGGCCAGGGTTGCGAATGATTCCTTTTTCCTGCCAAAGGCGGGCGGAATTATTACGACAATGGCGGGCAGTTTTGGATTGTAGACATGTAGCAGGGCAACAATTTCCCTTCCCAGATGGTCCTTATACGAAACGCGTTCGGATTGAAGCAGGTTCTGATCTCTTAGGGCTCTTGGCGGTCCGTGCCAGGTTTCAATCCAATCATCCGGGCTGTATGTGATTGCAACTGGTTTTTTGCGTTTTATGCCGGTTTCCAGACCTATTCTATAGACTATTCGGTTTTCCATGTTGCCGAGATGTTCCACAATGTGCCGAATTTCGCCTGGTATGGATCCTCCCCCTACCGCGATTTCCAATGCTCCACCTATCACCGGAATAACACCCGATAGGGATTCCGCATATACTTCCACCTGCATGCCTCTTCGACTTGAATTCAGAATTTGGACAGGCACCGGTTCCCTGACGGAGGGAATTCTCAGTTTGATTTCGCCGCTGTCAACCTTTCTCCTCTCCGCGCGTTTTTCGCCGCGATAGATGCGAACCGGAATTTGGAATTCTCCGAATCCATTGTTCCAGGTCTTGCGCCTGGCCGAGAAAAAATAGGATGCACCATTTCGAGTAAAGGAAAAGAATGCCGGATTCGATGCTTCTCGCGGGGAGGCTGCTTTGAAGATTATGCCCTTGAATTCCTCGATCCGTGTTTCGAGGATGCATAGTTTCTCTTCATCGAGGAGATTGATTGCGCGGGCCTCGTCTCTCAGATTGTGAAACATGGTTACCGCTCGGGGTCCGCTTATTTGAAATCCACCGAATGATTCTTCCTGCATTATTCGTCTGTGATACTCGAGCATGGCAAGATTTTGTGAAGTATCGCTTATGAATTGATGAAATCTATCGTGTCCCCCCTCGTTTATCTTGACTATGGTCAAACCAGCCTGAAATGGATTTCCCAGACCGCTATCTATTAGATAAACAACACGTGTTTCAACCGATATTGGCCAGGAGAAACCGGGGAGGTTCATTTTCAAAGAGAGCATATCTCCACTCTTCAGTTTACCACTGCCTTTGATTAGCATTCCTCTAGTGGATATATTTCGCGCCGAGTGAATAAGCAACTCTCTATTGGTGCATTTGATATCCGTAATTGCGCAGCGAGTTCTAGGTACATGTCGGGATGGAAGCGATGTCGACTCGCTTTGTTCCCTCTGCCTTTCGAGACTGTCGATCCAGCGTTTCACCAGAAGCATCTGGGCATTTGTTTCACCGGCGAATTCGAGCCCAAACTCCCAGCCTCCTTCGCCCCTTACGTTGCGTCTAATCAGGCAGGGGAGGCCCTCTCCACCGGCACCCGGTAGTTCTACCGAAATGCTCTTAACCTTATTGAAATCGCTCGGTTGATTAACGATAACCCGCATGCCGCCGAGACTAACATCCACCATGGTCGCGGGGATTCTTTCCCTGCCATCTTCTAATTGGACAAATTCTTCTAGATGATAGCGGTCAACTCTGCGTTTTTCCAAGGCGGCCTCAATGATTGATTTGTACTACTGCGAAATCGGCATAGAAGCCAATTGGCTAGATACAATAAAGTAGAAAATCCAAAAAAACAAGCCAATTGAGATTACTTGTAATAGCTTGCTGTTTAAATAATGATATCCTGTATTCATGAAGTCGAACGCCCTTCTAAAATCGACAGCCTTATTTTCAACCTGTACAGACAGAGATTTGGCCACGATAGCCTCTTATAGCCTCTTTACGCGGCTTCATAATGGGGAGGCGGTTTTTCATGCCGGCGATTCACCAGACAAGCTCTATATTATCGATAGCGGCGAAATAGTCATCAGAAGAATTGATGACGGGGGAGCCTCGTCGGATATCGCCCGATTTCTCTCCGGTGACTGCTTTGGCGAATTGGATATGTTCACAGGGGGAAAAAGAAATGCTTCAGCGATTGCCGTAGGCGAGGTTTCCTTACTAGCCTTTCCCGGCGGGAATGACAAATTCAGAGATGTTCTGGATTTACACCCTCGAGTTAGCGCCCGTCTTCTACATGCCTTCCTGGTGCAAATCTCAGCAAAGATTAGAGAAGTCAACACGTTGGTTAAGGATAATTCCCCCTTGATTCAAGAGCTAAGGCGCCAAGTCTACGTGGATAAACTGACAGGTTTGAATAATAGAATCTATTTTGAAGAAACTCTCGCACGGCTAATAGGCGAAGAGAAAGGGGTTGGACTACTGATGTATAAGCCCGACAATTTTAAGGAAATCAATGATGCTTACGGTCATGAGGCCGGCGATAAGACGCTTCGGCGAATCGGGGAGAAATTAAGCGGTATAGTTCCCAACAGGGATTTGCTTTTTCGCTATATGGGCAATGAGAATGCCGTTATCCTGCCGAATGCTGATAGGTACGGCTTAATCGAACTTGCGAAGAGAATCAGAAATGGCTTGCAAAATTTGGATTTGAGCGAGCTTCTGAATGGCAACGCGGTGTTGCTCACTTTTAGCTTCGGATTGGGACTTGCTCCTGTTCATGGAGAAGATGCCGCGGCTCTGATAGAGGCGGTTCACTCGCTTCCGCTGGAAGGGCGCCGGCGCGGCGGCGGGGTTATTATGTTTCCGGAAGATGTCCGAAATGATAGATAGTGAAATCAGCAAGCTCGGTATTTTCTCCAGCTTGGATTCAGGAGAGCTGAGAAAGGTGCGAAACTTTCTAAAGAGGCACAGGGTGGAGGCAGGGAAAGTGATTTTCCGAGAAGGCGACGTGGGACTTCTGATGTATATCATCCTATCCGGCACGGTTTCGATTTCTATTAGAACAGCCGATGGCGAGGAGGTGGAAGTTTCGCGGATACCCGAGGGAAGTTTTTTCGGCGAGATGTCTATCCTGGAAAAAACTACCCGCTCCGCAACTTGCAGAGCTCTTGATTCATGCCACATGCTTTCGCTCGACTGGAAGGCGTTTAGAACTCTGATGACTCGCCACCCCAGGGTGTCTATCAAGGTGATTCAACACATGCTCAATACCGCCACGGGTAGGTTTTTGAAAACGGGCTCGTTTCTTTCGGATATGCTGAAATGGGGTGAGAGTGCACGGATTCGCGCTGTAACGGATGATTTCACTGGCTTATACAACAGACGATTTTTTGATGAGGCCTTGGTGAATGCGGTTTCGGAATCGAATCGGAGCGACAAGCCCGCTTCTCTGATTATTTTCGACTTGGACCATTTCGGTAAGCTCAATGCCAGACATGGCGAGGCCGTTGGGGATAGGGTAATTCTGGGAGCGGTTGAGGTGTTCAATTCCACCTTCAGGAAGGGTGATATTCTTTCACGGTACGGGGGAGATGAATTTGCCTTCGTACTGCCGGGAACGGAAGGAAGAGAGGCCCTGCGACTCTGTGAGTCTGCCGCGGGGGCGATTCATGCTATGAACATATTCGATGAGCGTTGTAGTTCATCCGTGGGAGTTAGCACAAGCGCCGGTATTGCCCAGTGTCCTTCTCATGCTAATTCGCCGGAGGCTCTGTTGGAGAAGGCGGATAAGGCCCTGTACGAGGCCAAGGAGGCTGGACGGAATCGCTCAGTCTTGTTTTCCGGGTGATTCTTATCATGCATCCGAAAAAAACTCACTCCGGTAGCACAAATTAGGGTTATCCGGCACCATGGAGTTTGTTCTCTCTAGATTTCCCACCATTGCTGGGGATATACTCAATCATGGACGCTACTGAATTGGATTGCCATAGGCGAATGTATCATCGGGCCAATTTAATCTATCCGAGAGGTCAACTAAAATGAAGAAACTCGGTATTCTGCTTGCTTTCTCCCTAATCGCGGCCTGCGGCACGGAGCAGGATGCAGCCCAGCCTACTACTGGAAGTGAAACTCACTCCCCAAACCTCGTATCTCACGACGATCAGGATATCAATCCCGATGTCCCAGTTCCGAGGGATTCGGAGTTGCTAAGTCAGGCAGAGATGGCTCAACTGGATCTCAAGACGGTCTTCGACGAACTCTACAAAAAAGCATCCGACGAGCGGAGTTCACTGCTAAGAGATAGTGTGGACTTATCGTCCATCACAACCAACTACTTCAACATAGACGATTTCGATGCCTCCTCGATGAAGACTTCAGCCGCGGTTGGGCCTCTGGAGATAGTCGATTACGGTCCAAGCGGGCAGCTGCCCATAGAAATGAGGAAGCCCACAATCTATGTTCAGTTCAATCAGCCTATGGTGCCAATCAGTAAGTTGGGGGAACCTCTCAGGCGAAGTTCCATAATAACTATTACACCAAAGATATCCGGCACATATAGGTGGTATGGAACAAAGGTTCTGAGTTTTGAACCCGATAGCCCCCCGCATCGTAACCGAAGCTACTCTGTCCGGATCAGTAAGAAGACAAGGTCCATACACGGCAAAGAACTGGGAAAGGATTATGAGTATACATTTCAAAGCGAATCTCTGGAAATGGTTTCATTGATGTTCGGTTCCTGGAAAGATATTCATGATGCGCGGATTGAGGTTCCTCCGAAAAAAGCAAGGCGGATATTGGTAACCTTCAATCAAACTGTTAATCCAAAAACAATCAGTGAGCATATCCAGGTAGCGAGGGGAGCAACAATCTATCCCGTAACCGTATCAAGGCCTAAAAAACCTGAATCAGGTTGGTCGGACAACTTCATAGAAAGAACTATTCTGCTTGAGCTGCGGGAAGACCTACCCATGGAGAAGCGATATTCGGTGCGATTGCTGGTAGGAGCAAGAGCCAATTCGGAATCAAGTCCCCGAGAGGAAGACCAGCATCTGCGGTTCCGCACACTTTCATCCTTCAGATTCAGGAATCATAGACGTTACAGTTACGACTTTCCCAGTGATCCTGAGGGTGTGAAGAATCCGGTATTTCTGAATTTCTCCCACCCAGTCGATCCGGAATCCGCGAAGAAAAGCATATCTGCAGAGTTCGAGGGCTTGAGCATGCCGGAGCATATAGAGGCGTTCGGTTCAAGCATCCGTGTAGCTAACCTTCCGGTAGATTATGAGTCCAAATACAAGCTTGGCATCAGCGGAGAACTAAGGGATGTCTACGGGCGTTCCCTGGGCAGAGACAGCACTGTCGAAATTGAAGTTCCTCCTGCTACCAGCTATTCCAATTTCCCCGGGTATGAGGGTTTGAACAGCTTGGAAGCGCAATTTGATCCTGCTGTTATTTACGAATTTCAAAATATCGATTCAGGAAGTTTCAAAATCAATGGGCTTAGCCGGGATTCGGGGCTGGAAGAGGCTGTTAGGAATCAGGCAAATTTCAATTTGGTTGATTTGAAACCCTACATGAATTCCGAGGGTTTTGGGAAGGTTAATCTGGCCTGGAATTTTGCTCGAACATACAAAGATTACAGGGGAAGAAACAAGACAACCAGTGATGAGCACTCTATGACGGTCCAGGTAACAGATCTCGGATTGACTACAAGATATGCCTACAACAAATTTCTTGTCTGGGTAAACCGCTTGTCGACCGGAGAGCCTGTTGGGAATGCGCGGGTAATTCTCGAGGGATTTCGTGGATTCAAAAAAGAAGCGGATACCGATTCCAACGGGCTGGCCAAAATAGCGCTGGAACCGAGTGAGTATGTCCGTGGCTTCTACAATCCGAGTACTCGGCGTTATGAGATATCCCTTGCCGCCGAATCCGGCAGCGATAGGGTGGACCTGCCTGTACGCAACACCCATTTCGGCGGCAACTTCGGTATATACACCTCCTATCCTCAAAACGCCGAAAAGGCCATCCCTCGAATTTTTCTTTTCTCCGACCGGGGCATATACCGCCCCGGGGAGACTCTCACATTCAGAGGAGTAGACTGGAATCAGAAACTGGGTGTTTTCACCCCCTACTCCGGTTCATACAGCATAACTATCCTCAGACATGAAGGCTGGGATAGGAAGAAAGTAGCCTCATGGAAAGGTCAAACCAGTGAGTCCGGAGGATTCTTCGACACCTATGAGGTTCCGAAAGACATTGAACCGGGGAACTACACAATTCGCTATGAGCGAGGGGATTTCAGACAGGATGAGGTGTTTCAGGTAGCCTACTTCAGAAGACTCAACTTCCAGGTACTTCTGAAGAAGCCGGACCGCCAGTTTTTTCTGGGCGACAAGGTGTCCGTGCCGCTGGAGGCAAGCTATCTCGCGGGGGGAGCTCTTACAGGAGGTGATCTCTCCTATTTTTGGACCAGAAAGCCAGTCCGCTTCCGTCCTAGTGGAGATAGGTGGAATTATTGGGTATTCGGCCCCAAGGGATGGGAAGGGGAGAAAACACTGAGCTCAGGCGAGGGTAAATTGAATTTGCAGGGCACCTCCAACCTGGAAACTGATACTGCCGATCACAGCCTCAAGGGAATGCCCTACAGGTACCTTGTCGAGGGCACGGTTCAAGACATAGACCGTCAGTCCATTAGCGCCTCTACTTCCGTGATAGTGCATCCGGCGGCTTACTACATAGGTGCCAGAACCGGCGACAATAAGGATGAATCCTGGTGGCCCAGATTCGTTCCGATAGACAGGGAGATTATATTCAGCTTTGCCAAAGTAGGCGTGGACGGATTGCCTCGTGCCGAGTCGGGTGAGTGCGAAGTCGAGATAATCAAGGGTTCCTACAAGGCCGTGCAGCAGAAGAGCATCGGCGCGAGAATCAACACTCGATACGAATGGGTGGAAGAATCTCTCCGGAAGGATAGGGTTAGATGGAAGAATGGTTATTCCGAGTTCAGGTACACCCCGGAGGAATCAGGTAGCTACAGAGTGAGAATCACCGATCGGGATAACGAGGACCGGGAGATAGTAACGGATATCAGTTTTTATGCCAGTGGAGGTTCCTGGGTTAGATGGGCCGGACAGGAGGACATCACCCTTGAAGTGGAAAAAGATCTCTATTTCCCGGGAGACACCGCTCGCATACTTGTGAAATCGCCGATGGAAAAGGGCAGATACCTGCTAACGATAGAACGGGAAGAAATTCTGGAGGAACGTTTGATAGATATCGATCCCCTGAATCCCATTATCGAAATCCCCGTAAAAGAAGAGTGGGTGCCCGTTATGTATGTAACTCTTTCAGGATTCATACCCAGAACAGCGGAACCACAGTCCTACTATGATCCCGACTTTGGCAGGCCCAGGGCGATATTCGGAGCAACGGCCATTAAGATTTCCACCAGATCCCGTGAATTGGATATAGAAGTTAGTCCGGACAAGGCAGTTTATCGCCCAGGCGAAAAGGGGGTGATAACCGTTCGCGTTACCAGCAGAGGTGTACCTGTTCCCAATGCGGAAGTGACATACCTGGCGGTAGACAGGGGAGTTCTCGATATCATCAACTATCACATCCCCAATCCGGTTAGTTATTTCTATGATATCTACAATTTCGATATGTACGGGGCGGGAGACGATTCCAGACGCCTTCTTATGGCTCCGATTACCTATGAAACTTCAAACCTAACTGGCGGAGATGGGGACGAAGGCAAATTGCAGAGAAGGGAGGATTTCACTCCATTAGCCGTGTTTGAACCCTATCTTACTACCAACCGGGACGGAGAAATCCGTATTCCCATCGAGTGGCCCGACACACTGACTACCTATCGATCGACGGCGATCGCCTTGAAGGGTCAAAAAGTCGGTTATTCGGAAGATGAGATGTACATAAGTAATCCCATCAATGTCAAAACCGCTCTTCCCCGTCAGATGCGGATTCGGGATACCAGCCTTGCCGGTGTGATTTTGTCCAATATCGATGATAAGGATTATGAAGTCACCGTGAAGATACGTTCGAATCATATTGGACTGCCGGGAAGGGTTGAAAAGACTGTTAAGGTTCCAGCCGGAAAGAGCTATGAGGTTCCATTTGTTCTGGAAGGTAAAACAGCCGGCGAGGGGGAGATTATCTTTACGATTAGAAGTGAAGTTCTAAATGAAGAGCTAGTGGGTACCATGCTCGTGGAAGCCCCCATAATCAGGGAAAGCTTCACTACCACGGGAATCGTGTCGGGAGAAGAAAACTTAGTGGAGGAGGGACTTCTGATTCCTTCCAATATCGGAGAAGGATACGGATCGGTAGCATTCTCCCTGGATTCCAGCCAGGCACCCTTCCTGCGGGAACAGCTGAAAACTCTTTCTAAGCATGGGAACTTCAATTTCACTTTCGATTACCTCTATGCCGCCGTACCGGGGATTGTAGCCCCGGAAGTTTCTACCCTTATGGGCAGAAAATTTGAGAGGGAATCCGGGAAAAAGCTCAAAAGCTTCCTGAAAGTCGCCTCCCATCGCCAGATGCCCGATGGGGGAATCACTTCGTCAGAGAGATCTCTTTCTGAAGAAAGTGATCCTTATTGCTCTCTTGTAACTCTTCATATGCTGCAGATTCTGAAAAATCAGGGACGATTGAAGGATAGGGGGCCTAATCTGAAGAGACTGAAAGAATATGTTTCCCGAAGGTATTCACCTTCAAGTCTCTACTACCGGCTTTACACCCACTACGTTATGACCCTGGGAGGTGATTTCGACCGAACGAAAACTGATGAACTGATTGCTTATGAGGATAAACTTGGAATCAGTGGGTATGGACTGGTCGGAGCAATCTACCAGCTTGAAGGCCGGAAGAGAGATGCGAAGAAGGTTTACGACAGGGTAAAGAACTTCGTGTCCATTGGAACCAGAGGTGTCGATATCCGGGAAACCTATGAGGCCAGGTACTACTTCGATTCAGGTTATCAACAGCTCTCGCACCTTCTCCGCCTTGGGATAATGGTAAACGAAAACCCGGAGATGATTCGGCGATACACCTTTAGCCTGGATATTCAGAAAGGGCCCAGAAACTGGCTGAATTCCCACGATCGCCTCTGGATGGCAATTGCATTGAATGATCTTCTGAGAGAGGAGAATCCGGGAAAAACCAAATTTACCGGTAGGGTGACTCTAAAGAACCAAACCTTGATGCAGGAATCCTTTTCCGGACTCTCAGAGAATCCGGTAGAGACTACCTTCAGCCTTTTTGATCAGATTATTCCGGTTACCGGCCGGGACGAGTTGAGCAGCCTTCAATTCCATAAGAAAGGGAGGGGAACCCTGTTCTATGCAACCACTCTCGATTACGCTCTGCCCAATGAAGTGGCGCCCGCGAGGGACGAGGGTCTATCTGTCTATACTCAGATTGAGACCTTGGACGGAGACTTGGTGGAAGAAGATGTCCTCGAACTGGGGGAAACCTACAGGATGCGGGTTATCCTCAGTACATCCAAAAACAGGGGCTATGTGAATCTGTCCGTTCCAATTCCTTCGGGAGCTGAGATTGTCGATCCCAGCTTCTCTGTATCATCGAGCTACTTCAACAAGGACGGTAGCCAGTCCGAAACCTGGACACGAGAGACCGAATACGGTGATGAGATTGAAGCTTATGAGGAAGGATATATCTGGGGAGGCTACAGATACCCGATCAGACCGAATCAGATGATATACAACAGTGAAATTCGATATTCCTGGTCGAGCCTTTATTACGGGAAGAGGGAGATTACCTTCCTGTTTCGGTGCACCACTCCCGGTATTTATCCCACGCCTCCCGCATCCGCGAACCTCCTCTTTGAGCCGGAAGTATTCGGCAGAGACAGGGGAAGGCTCATCTTTGTCCGTTAGAGCGAAATGGTTTCTCGGTCTGCTTGTTCCGATAGCGGGGATTTATTTCATTCTGCGATTTTCCCCATATCCGGACTACGTAAAATTTAGGGATTCCAAGTACAGTCTGCCGGTATACGGCAGGCAGGGTACGCTCCTGGCTGTTCTCCCCTTGGAGGATGGGCTTAGGCGGCAAGCCCTCGCCTTGAATTCTCTGACCGAGGAGCAAATTTCAATCATCCTGGACAGCGAAGACGGCCGATTCTATTTTCACCCCGGAGTCGATCCGATGGCTCTTGTAAGGGCATCTTTCCTTTATTTGAGAAGCGGCGAGATTAAATCCGGTGGATCTACCATCACCATGCAGCTTGCTCGAATAATTGCCTCCGGATCGGCTGGATTCAAAGGCAAGCTCCTGGAGATGTTCAATGCTCTCCGTCTTGAAACCAGAATGAGCAAGAAGGACATCTTGGAGAGGTATATTACCCATCTCCCTTTTGGCCGAAATGTGGAGGGATTGGAAAGCGCCGCATACTATTTCTTTGGGAAGAAAGCCGTGGAGCTGACAGAGGAAGAGCTCATAATTCTGATGATGATTCCCCGGCAACCGTCGGACTTCAATCCCCTGAAAAACCGAGAAGCTAATAGAGAGGCGGTTGTTCGGACTATCCCCAGAATCGATGCAGAGCTGTCTTCTTTTCGGATGAACGAGGCCTATAGTCGTTTGGCGGAGCATACACCGTCATGGCCTTCCAAAGCTCCTCATTTCATCGAGTTTATCAAAAAAGGATTAACTACTGAAGATTGGCGGATGGGAGCTCCCATATCGACAAGCCTGGACTGCAATTTTCAGACCGCGTCGGAAATTAGGCTTAGGGAGGCTGTTGAATCGGCCGAGGAAAACCGGATTAGCAATGGCGCGGTGCTTGCCATCGAGAATTCAACAGGGAAGATTCTGGCCTATCAGGGATCGGTAGATTTTTTCGATGAGAAAACTCAGGGACAAATTGACGGTGTTAGAATTCTCCGGCAGCCGGGATCGACGCTGAAGCCCTTCCTGTACGCCTATGCCCTGGAAAAGGGTTATACTACCTCGACACCTCTGCCGGACATACCTATGGAATTCGGTAATCAGGAAATCTACGTCCCTGAAAACTTCAATGAAAGATATAATGGGCCGGTCCGTCTGAGTGTGGCGCTCGGTTCCTCACTCAACATCCCTGCTGCCTACCTAGCTGAGCGATTAGGAGTAGAATCTTTCATTCGCAAACTGCTGGATGCCGGATTTACCTCTCTTGAGCATCAGGGAGAGCTTGGAATCGGCATTGTTTTAGGAAACGGAGAAGTCACTCTCTGGGAATTGGTTCAGGGCTTTTCCCTGTTTTCAAGAGGGGGGGCAGTTATCCCATTGAGTTATGCTCTGAATGCCGAAAAACCGGACGGACGCCGGGTGTATTCCGTTTCAGTAGCGGAGAATATCCGGGGCATCCTATCCAATCGGGAAAATCGTATTCTGGGATTCGGAAGATCCAGCCCCTTGGATGTGGATTTCGAGGCCATATTCAAAACAGGAACCTCCAATCAGTTCAACAATATCTGGGCTCTAGGTTCGACTCAGGATATCACCGTGGGTGTCTGGATGGGGAATTTCTCCGGTGAAACAGTTATTGGAAAGCCCGGCAGCTCCCTCCCCGCCCGTCTGGTGGTCTCCCTTCTCGAGGATTTCCACCAGGAGGGTTTCTTTGATTGGCAGGTGGATTTCCACACCGAAACAATCTGCAGCATCAGCGGCTACAGAGCCAGTTCGGAGTGTATGTATACAGTACGAGAAAGGTATATAGAAGAGACGGAACTTCCGGTATGTACCTGGCACCGTGGAGAGGAATTATACCTTCCAATGGAATATGCCCAGTGGATCCACTTCCATGGTTTGGATTATAAGCTGGATGATTCTTACGCTCCTCTTAGAATATTCCAACCCAGTGACGGGGCGGTGTTTTTCCTCGATCCCACACTTCCGGAGGAATCTCAGGTAATGCCTATCTGGGTTATCGGAAATCAGGATGCGGTATTGTCTATAAACGGAGAGCGAGTTTTTGAAGGGAGGGCCCCCTTCACTTATTATCATTCTATTGAGAAGGGCAGATTTTCCATTGAGGTGAGTAATGAGGTTTTTAAGAGAGTATCTAGGGTGTTGGTGAAATAAGGCCTCATATCGAGGCAGAAGGCGAGTATGTTAGATTTTCGACTGAGCGCGTTGCCTCGAAGAGAGGCCGCTCTTAGTTGCTTCAACTAAGGTTCCATGAATTATCAGGGGAAAACTGCTCGATAGAGGTTTCGGCATGCTATCTCCGCGGGTTCAGATACTTGCAACAGCGATTTGAAGTGCTGTTGCCAGACTTTTCGTCCGACTGTATGGCTAAATCTCCTTTAGAAAGGGAACTGCCAAGGTTAGAGTTTCACATTTGCTGCATGTTTCCTTTTAGTAACAGTGCGGCAGAGAGGACTTGAACCTCCACAACGTCGCCGTCACCAGCCCCTCAAGCTGGCGTGTCTACCGATTCCACCACTGCCGCGATAGACGCATCATGGTATGATACATAGAGTATTTGGTCAACGGTATGCGGATCGTATGCCTCTCCTCTTGACAGTGGACCACTTGGCTTGTTGATTTCAATACGCGGTTGAATTTGCCCATGAGCAAGATTGGTAATTGGTTTGACACTCGGATAGCTCTTTCCGAAAGGATAAGTCGTTCAGAGGATGTGCTGTGCTCACTCATCCATGCTCTTGGACTTGGAATGGCGCTAAGCGCTGTTATACCATTGGCTTCCGAGGCCGCAGGGTCGCGCCGAGAATTCTGGGCTGTTCTGGTTTATGGAGCCTCCATATGTTTGATGTTTGCCGTTTCGGCTATCTACCATGGCTTGCCGGCCTCATTGGCGAAGCGGGTTCTTCGTTTCACGGATCACAATTTCATTTACGTGCTGATAGCTGGAACTTATACCCCATACGCTTCGCTAATGGGAGATTCAGGCCGCCTCCTGCTGATTATAATCTGGATGTTGGCGGTGCTCAATGTTGCCTTCAATATCTTATTCTGGGGTAGATTCGAATTTCTTCACCTTTCCACCTATCTATGCATGGGCTGGCTTATCGTTTTCTTCTGGAGAGACCTCAGAGAAGTCGTTTCGTTGAAGCGAATCTACTGGATGCTTACTGGTGGATTTTTTTATACGGCGGGAGTGTTTTTTTACCTTAAGACGGGTATCCCTTGGGCTCATTTCATTTGGCATTTTTTCGTAATCGCGGGCGCGGCGGGTTTACATGTGGGAATTGCGCTTCGATAACGAACAAAATCTGTTCTCGACTCCCGGGAGTCAACGATGCCGCGAAGAACCCTACCTCTAGATTCGGATCTTGCAGAGCCGGGTCCATGGGAGCGAAGTAGCTTTAATAGGATCAAACGCCGATAACTATGCTATGAAGCCCCTCCCACGCGCGAGCCTGCTTGCATTGATTTCAACTCTCCTAACCTTCGGTTTACGTAATAGCGCCGCTGTCGCTTTGGAATCGGGTCTGCTAGCCGAGGCAGCCTCTAGAGGGGATGTGAGTGAGGTGAAGGCCCTGCTCGGCATTGGTGTTCATCCCGATGAGCCTGATGGGAGTGGGCAGACGGCCCTGGGTTTTGCGACACTTTTGGGCCATGTGGAACTGATCGATGTCTTATGCATGGCAGGAGCGGATCCGAATCTTGTCGGTCCGGATGGCTTGAATCCGCTGATGACGGCTGTTCAGGCCTTTCGCTATGACTTGTCGATAATCTTGCTCAATTACGGCGCGGATGTAAATTTTGTTAGTGATTTGACCGGAACAGAAAAAGTTCCGATCTCGGCTCTCTCGCTTGCCATCAACCGCCGCGATTATGATGTGGTACGCTTATTGATTTCAGAGGGTGCGAGAGCCTCACGCCTAAGCGGATCAATCTCCGAGACGCCAGGTCCGTTGAATTTGCCCAGTGTGGAGATTCCGCTCGATTATCGGATTTGGCGGAATTTGTTTTTCTTGAGAGATTTTGCGAATTCCCCGGACTGGGATGCCGCGGCAGCGCTTGGGGACGATAGTTGGGTTCTTCACCGCGCTGCCCGCGATCACGATTTCAAGCTTCTTGAAGACAGCATCAAGGCGGGTAGCGCGCCGAACAGAATCGATGCAAGAAAAGTTAGTCCCCTAATGGTTGCCGCCTGGCATGGGAATCGAAGCGCGGTGGCCCTGTTGCTTAGAAATGGAGCAAATCTGGCTGAGATGGATGTGATGAGTCGGGATGCCCTTTGCTACGCGGTGGCTGGGGGCGATGTGACCATCGTTGGGCGATTACTGGGCGCATTGGGTAGGAATGCCACCGATGCCGCGAACGATTTCGATGCAGAACTCCCAACCATCCTACCTACAGACGAGAGTTTTACGGCCGAATTGGAATCCCTGCGGGAGCAGGGCTCCGATGATGTGCCTCCGACAACCGCGCCCTTATTCGTTACAGATTCGATGAACAAAGCGGAGACTGACACGGGAATCCTCGGGGACAGGGAAATAACTCCGATGCCAACCAATTCAATAGAGAAAAGCGATTTGCAGAGCGATGTCTACGAGGTTGGCTCTCTTGAGACTTCACCCCTTTACTACGCCCTAGCTACCGGGAATAGCCCAGTATTGGATATCTTGCTAAGCGCAAAAATAACGGATCCGATTGAAGACGAGGAGGGAGTGGACCCGCTTATGATGGCCGCCTGGCTCACGGATTTATACGCCGTAAAGAAGCTGGCGGCGCACTACTCATCCAGCAGAAGCGATCTAGCCGGCCGAACCGCCCTTGCATGGAGCGCCGCGGCCTTTGCCCGCGATCGAATCATCGCCCGTGACTCCGGATATCTCAAACTGCCCACTAGGAACTACCCAATAGTCCGTTTTCTCTGCGCGCGCCGGCGAAACCCACGAGTTTACGATCCCGAACCAACCACGGAAATCCATCCTTCGGTGATCGAGGCTTGGAATCCGGGCATCGAACTTGATGATGTCTATTATTGGCGCCAACTAGACCCCCCGCCTGTTCCATCCATCCCTGGAGATGGTGATCGCACTCTCTATCAAATTTTCCGTGACGAGGAGCATGATATTCCCAGTGGAAACTAGGTGCTCCGCGGAACCCTGAGGCACTTAGAACTTTGCTTTGATGCTTCCGGCTTGGGAGAAAACGGACCTCTGAAATAGCTCAGGTTTGGCCATGCTCCGGCCAATTTCGAATTTTCTTGGCTTTCCTACCTGGAGCCTACCACGGAGTGCTACTACAGAGGTATCAGGTGCAGGCTTGCTGTGCTACACTGCCTACTGGATGGAGGGAACGTGAGATAGCCTATTCGTCGTGCCAACACTCGCGACTTTGCCCGATAGGCGAGCATACACGTGATGCGGACAATCGATCGATAGCCGCTAATGATTCCGGGAGGAAGTACAGTGAACAGAAGAATGAATGCCCCACGATAGAGCAAGGCCATTCGATGCGGACGCCCTAGCTGCTCGGCTCGGTGAGGCTGGGAAGGCCTATTACAGCAGCGATTCGCCATTGATGAGTGATGATGAATTTGATGCGCTGGAGGAGGAACTAAAAAGACTCGCTCCGGAGCATGCATATTTCTCGGCAGTGGGATTTTCCGCTGGAGAATCTGACAAAATCGAGCATAGCGTGCCTATGCTTTCCATGGGTAAGGCGAAAAACCTGGAGGGGGTTAAGAAATGGCTGGGGCGACTCAACCTAGACCCTCGAACATCAATTGCGGTGCAGCCGAAGGTAGACGGTTTATCCGCGAGTCTTTGCTACGAGTCCGGCTTACTCCGGTATGTTAGCAGTAGGGGTGATGGCGCGAGAGGTCAGAATATCTCCCACATAGCAGGGTTTATTGAAGATATTCCGGATAGCGTTTCTTTTACTAAGGAAGCAATTGAAATCAGAGGCGAACTGCATCTTCCTAAGGACACGAAATTCGATACAGGGGGGAAATCGCTTCGCAACAATTGTGTGGGTTTGATAAATCGTAAGGATGAATATGAGGATCTGCACTTTGTTCGATTTCTTGCATATCAGGCGCTATGGCGCCAAAACGCTGTCTCTAAGGAAGCCTGGAAACTCGATCAACGCTGGGGGTCTGAATTGGGGAAGATTGACATCCTAGCGGAGAACGGATTCTATACATTCGACAAATGGCTGCTTCGACTTGATAGCTCCGACTCCGTGGGAGGGGAACTTGATCGTCTTATCGGTGAAATCGGGAAGATTTATGAGGTATACATAAGAAAGCTGCGCGACGAATGGAATTTTGAAACCGATGGGCTTGTTATAGCCGTGGACAATAACCAACTCCATGATGAGATAGACCAGCGCTGGGTGGTGGACAACCATCATCATTACGTTATCGCATTCAAGCCGCCTTCAAAAATAGCTAGAACTATGCTAAGGGATGTTTTGTGGCAGGTGAGTCGCCAGGGTAATCTAACTCCGGTTGCGGTTTTCGACCCCGTTGAAATGGGCGGAGCCACGGTGGAGCGGGCCAGTCTTCATAATGCACAGAATGTGCAAAGGCTTAAACTCGCTCCAGGCGATATAATACTTGTCGAACGAGCGAATGATGTTATCCCCTATGTCCGCGACAACCTGAACGCTGTTACTAAGAGGGATGACTTTCGTGATAAGAAAATCTGGCCGCGGCGTTGCCGCTCATGCGGTTCCCTGTTAATCGAGCGAGGCGTCAATATTGCTTGTCCGAATACTGATTGTAAGGAGCGAGTACTGCAATCAATCTTATATTGGGTTCGTCAGGTTGGCATAGAGGGGGTTGCTCTAAAAACACTTGAGACGCTCTACGATGCGGGAAAACTGAGAGAGATACGTAATCTCTACACCCTTGGATACGGTGATCTCGAGGGCTTGGAGGGTTTCGCGGAGAAGAAAATTGAGAACTTCCTCGAACAGGTGGCATCGTCAAGAAAGCTGAATCCCGTCGAACTAATCGCCTTTCTCGGCATCCCCTCGATACAGAAGAAGTCGCTCAAACAACTGGGCATATCAACCCTGGGAGATTTTCTTAACTTCACTGATTCTTCCCATGTTGCGGGCCGGAAGATTATCGAGTGGAAGAGCGAATCAGGCAATCTCGAGTTTTTAAGAGAGCTTCTGAATGTGCTGGAAATTCAGGAGGAGGGTACTACTGATGAGCGTTTAGGAACAATCTGCCTAACCGGTAAGGCGCCAATACCAAGGCGAAAATTGACGGCGGCCCTTGAAGAACTTGGGTGGACCATCGCGGACATGGTAACAAAAAACACGGTGAAGGTTATCTCTGATGATATAAATGGGAAATCCACCAAACTGAAGAAGGCCCGCGAACTCGGTATTGAAATCTTGAGTTACAACGACTTCCCGGCAATCCGGGAGATTGCCGGATTGAATTAGCTAACGCGGGCATCATGCTAGGGTTGGTGGGAGTGATGAGGCTTATGAAACCTATAATTGTTACCGCTCTCATGGTAGCGATAGTGGCAGCTATTGTTTTGCTTACAGCCAGATGTGGCTGCGTTCTCTAGCGCATCGGGGTAAATCCATCCATTTGGAAGGCTGTGACTTCCCTCGGTGCAGCACACCCCGTGTGCTTCTCGAAGGGACGAGATTTCTTAGTAAGAGAGGCTTAAAACACGCACTAGCTTAGAATACAATGAAGAACGGAAAATCCCAGGAGTTAAATATGAAAAATAGGATCGTAATTCTCTTGATTCTCGTTGCCGTATTGCTGAGTTCCTGTGCACCCGGAAGCGGTAAGTTCACGAGTGAGGAACCCGCGAATTTCTTACATGGTATTTGGCATGGATGGATAGCGCCATTTACGCTCATCGTGAGTTTGTTCAAAAGGACAATACGAATCTATGAAACCGTGAATACCGGATGGTGGTATGATTTCGGTTACTACATAGCCGTGATTGCCGGCTTCGGATGCCTATCTCTGGTCCGTGGGCACACGAGAGGAGGCTCGGGTAAAAAGGAGGATTAGCGCAGCCGACAGGACTCAGGATTAACCTCGTGGTGCTTGATCCCGTTGCATAAGAGAGCTGTAACTGCTAGTTTTATGCTATGAAAGAACTGCTGAAGCTAATGGCGCGGTACAACCAAACTACTAATAAGGCGCTCTATGCAATACTGGAAAACCAAGACTCCACTCTTATCACACAGGATGCCAAATCATATTTTGATAGCATACTGGGACTGCTGAATCACATCCTAGTGGCAGACTTAGATTGGCTAAGCGCTTATCGAGATGGAAATCTGGATTTTCCGGTACTCGATTCTCCGGTTCTTGATTTCAAGCATCCAGGTTGGGGAAAGATTCTACACGATAACCTTCCCGATCTGTGGGAACATCGCCAAAGCACTGACAACCTGCTTATTCATTTCATAGAGACTACTCCGTCGGAGCTGCTTGACGGTGATATCGATCTTGCGAATCCGAGTGGAAAGATTTACACCTTTCCATTCGGGAAGATACTAATGCACCTGTTCAATCATCAAACTCACCATCGTGGCGCGATAGCGCAGATTCTAGATGCAAGCGGTGTGGAAAGCGATTATTCGAACTTACTGGAACTCCTATTGAAGTAGACCGCTCGGAAGAAGGTTTTGCGTCTTTGCTTTTCAGCGTTATTCCACCGCCTCTTGCTCACATAGTGGAGGAGGCAACGTGTTGTCGATCGGCCAATCTGTCGCCTGTAAAACACCTAGCGCTGAGCATTCACGCTGCCAGAGCCACCCATTGGTGAGTTCTTCCCATTAACTCGGTCACGCTATAAAATACCCACAAGGCCGTGGGTGGAGGTGCTTGCCATGAAATATCGGTTATCGAATGCGGCGCATAACCTGCATGGGCAGCCCATGTTCAAAATGCTGACACGCATCCAGGAGCTTGAGCGAGAGTGACGGGAAATCTTACAATTCGAGATTGGTGATCCAGATTTTTCCACACCTGAAAATATTACAAATGTCGCGATAGAGTCATTGGTTAGTGGAGAAGTGCACTACACGAGCTCATATGGAATGTATGAGTTTCGTGAAGTTGTGGCCAGTGTAACCCAGAAGAGTCGAGGATTCACTCCTACTATAGAGCAAGTTGTGATAACCCCGGGAGCTAACATCATTATCTACTATGCTATTTGCTGTCTTGTTAATTCAGGAGACGAGGTGGTTGTCCCTGATCCCGGATTTCCAACCTACTACTCGGTGATAAATTTTTGTGGTGTTAAGCCTGTTCGCGTGCCTCTTAGGGAGATAAATGGCTTTCGGATGAATCCGCAAAACCTTCGGGATGTGATGACTGGCCATACCCGCCTTATAATACTCAATTCTCCTCAGAATCCGACAGGAGCGGTGCTTACCCCGGAGGAAATTTTCGAAATATATCAAATTGCGGAGGAATATGACGTATATATCTACAGCGATGAGGTTTATTCTCGCATGTTATTTGAGAATGCGATTTTTTGCAGCCCATCGGTTTATGATTCATGTAAACACAGAACCATACTGGCAAATGGCTTCAGCAAGGCCTTTGCCATGACTGGCTGGCGTCTAGGGGCAGTTATTGCGCCAACGGATGTCGCTGAGAAAATGGCGCTTTTACTCGAGACGACATCCTCTTGCGTTTCACCCTTTGTTCAACGCGCGGGAATAGAGGCGGCAGTCGGTGATCAGGAGAGGACACGGGCCATGGTGCGAGAATACCGGGAACGGCGAGATATCATAGTGGAGGAATTGAACAAAATTCCCGGTGTATCTTGCTTAATGCCAGGGGGAGCATTTTATGTGTTTTCCAATATTACCGGTACTGGCTTGAGCAGCGAGGAATTCTCGGAATTCGCTCTTGAAGAGGCGGGAGTTGCATTGCTGCCGGGAACTAATTTTGGCCGATATGGTGAAGGATTTATTCGCTTATGCTATGCAAATTCGCAGAGCAACATACGCAGGGAAATGGCACGGCTGAAAAAAGCTGTGAAAAAACTATTGTGTTAGGGAGAATCAGTTGAGAGTAGCGGATTATGTTGCAGAGTATATATATAACTTGGACGTGAACCACGTGTTCATGGTAACAGGCGGGGGAGCGATGTTCCTTAACGATGGAGTCGCCAAGCATCCTAAACTCAAGGCATTGTGCAACCATCACGAATTAGCATGTGCTGTTGGAGCGGTGGGATACGCTAAGTATCGAAATAGTTTCGGAGTTGCCATGGTTACTACTGGATGCGGAGGAACCAATGCTCTTACCGGATTGCTTGATGCCTGGCAAGATAATGTCAGTTGTATTTTCATTTCAGGGCAGGTAAAAAGAAAGGAAACTTCAGCGCATTGCGCTGCAAAGTTGCGACAATTTGGTGTGCAGGAGGCGGATATTGTATCCATAGTATCGCCTATAACTAAGTACGCCGTAATGGTAAATAATCCCGGCGAAATTCGTTATCATCTTGAAAAGGCAAGCTGGATGGCTCAATCAGGGAGAACTGGGCCGGTTTGGCTGGATATCCCACTAGATGTCCAAGGTTCTGAAGTCGAAGTAGCTAGCCTGACAGGATATACCCCCCGGGAAGCGGCTTGGAGTACAAGTTGGAAGCCAGCGAGGATGAAATACGGAGTTTCGCTAGCTATGTTGAAAATGCAGAGCGACCGCTTGTTATCGCTGGGAATGGAATAAAGCTATCTAGGTCGAATGATTTGTTTCGGGAATTTGTGGAGAAATGGAATATCCCGGTAGTGAGCACTTTTCTGACTATCGATATTCTCCCCAGCAATCATCATCTTGCTATCGGGCGAATTGGAATCAAAGGCGATCGTGCCGGAAACTTCGCATTGCAGAATTCAGATTTAGTCATTTCTCTGGGGAGCAGGCTGAGTGTGCCCTCTACCGGATATGAATATGAACATTTCGCCCGTGAGGCGAATGTGCTCGTTGTCGATATTGATACTCAGGAGCATAAGAAGAACACTGTTAAGATAGATTGCTTCATAAACGCGGATGTAAAAGACTTTGTGCAAAAATGCCTTACGATTCTATCGGTACGAAAAGGTTCATTTGAATCATGGATAGAACAATGCAGATTATGGCGGAGTAAATGGCCTGTTTGCCTACCTGAGTATTACAACGAGACTGAAGGAGTCAATATCTACCATTTTCTTGATGTGCTTTCTAAAAAAAATAAACCGGCGGCAGTGATAGTTTCTGATGCCGGGTCAGCATATTATGCCACAGCTCAGGGCCTTAAAATACATGACGAGCAGAGACATATTACCTCGGGCGCTCAAGCGGATATGGGATTCACTTTGCCCGCCTGTATAGGGGTAAGCATCGCGAAGGGAAACGGTGAAGTGATAGGAATAACTGGAGATGGATCACTTCAATTGAATCTTCAGGAGCTTCAAACTCTTGTCCATAACAGGCTTCCGGTTAAGCTCTTCGTGATCAATAACAATGATTACTTATCTATTAGGACCACTCAAGGCAAATTCTTTGATGGAAGAAGCATAGGAACAGATAGTCGAAATGAAGTTTCCTTTCCGTCTACGGAAAAAATTGCCGCGGCATATGGGATTAAGTTTGTGAAGATACACGGTGTTTCGGATTTGGAAGAGGGGTTGGATATTGCACTTGGATACGATGGCCCAGTTATTTGCGAATTTCTCTCTCCTGAAAATCAAGCAATAATTCCATCAGTAAGCTCCCTCAAGTTAGATGATGGACGTATGGTGTCGAAGCCGATGGAAGACATGTTTCCCTTTCTAGAGAGAGAGGAATTCATACAGGAAATGATTATATCGCCACTGCGAGAAGACTGATAATGCGCATTGCCTTACTCGGAGCGACGAGTCACATTGCCAGGGGTTTGGCGTATTCGTTCTCATACAGCGACGTAACAGGTGAATGTCATCTGTTTGCAAGGAATACCGCCGGTGTAACAGCCTTCCTGGAAGCATTGACTACTCGCAAAGACTCCATCATCTTCCCAGTCCACGATTTAAATTCACTTGAAGGTTCGGAATTGAGATATGATGTGATTATAAACTGCATAGGCATTGGAGATCCCACAAAACTGCGTCATGCCGGAGCTGAGATATTCTTCGTTACGGAAGAGTATGATCGAAGGGTGATTCATTACCTGAAGCGTTATCCCGAGTCTCGGTATGCAAGCTTCTCAAGCGGGGCGGTTTATGGCAGAGATTTTCTCTCTCCCGCAGACGAAACTACAGTTTTGCAAGTTCCTGTAAACAACCTGTCTATAGAGCATTCTTATACGATGGCGAAAGTCAATTCAGAGGCAAAGCATCGTGCATTGCATGAATATCATATTGTCGATATCAGAGTGTTTTCTTACTTCAGTAGATTCATTGACTTGGAAAGTGATTTCTTTTTGACTGATATCGCCCGGGCACTGCGAACGGATTCCGTGTTCCAGACAAACTCCACCAATATGGTGAGGGACTACGTTACTCCACATGATTTGTTCTCTCTACTTATGCTATGTGTAGAACGCACTCCGCTCAATGATTCCTTCGATCTATACAGTCGAGGTGAGGTATCCAAGTTTGATGTGCTGAATCATATGAAAAAGAACTTTGGCCTTCGTTATTGCGTTGGAGACGACTCTGACTACGCCACTATTACGGGAGGTAAATCGAATTATTACAGTACTAACGATAAGGCTCGAAAACTCGGATATCAACCTAAATACAGCTCCCCGGAGGGAATTGATATCGAGATGCGTGCCTTGCTGGAGGACAAAGATTAGCAGACAGTGGGTGAATGGCAATTCCTTTCCCAACGAAGGGATGCGCCAGTGTGCAGGATCCATAGCTAGCGCCTAGAATTCGCCGGAAGAGGACGGAAAGTTTCAAATCGCGCCACACTTGATAAATTCCATGTGCCCGTATCCCAGGTAGAAATTTCAATAAATTCATCCTTGCATTTGCTTCCCAACATACCCAAATAGGCGCGGTTCCGATTGGCAGGAGTGGATAGGGCGCTCAGATTGTCGTCGTGGGTGGCCGCCGCCGCAATGGCGAGATTAACATTTCCGCCACCCACTAGAAGAAGACGCGCCGCTGTTACATCGTTTCTAACTCCCATGGTACCGCGCATTCTATTCCGACAGTGCCTCGCCCTTGGAGGTGAGACTCCTGCGAGTCGTACGGGATTTTTCGGTGCGCAGTGCCTCGGCGGCCTCCTGCAGCGCCAGAGCCTCCACTGCTCCTCCACCCATGCTCCCGATTGAACTGCCGTCAATTCGAATTAGCATTCGGCCTGAGTTTCTCGGAACTGAGCCATTGGCTTCGGTTATAAATGCAAGCACGAAAGCCACACTCCTTTCCTCCAAGCGGCCGGCTTCCGCAAAAACCCTGTTCTTCCCGGTTATGCACCGATGATAAGCCAAACCCTATCTCTGTGTAGCAACATGGGAGTTTCCGACGCTTTCACACTTACCTGGTTCTTCGATTGATTTCTCAACCTGCCCTCTATACACGGATGCTTGAGATTTATGGCAAATCTCACCACCGCAATGCCATGAATACGGAGTTATGCGAACAGCTTTCGGTTTCCAGGCAGCCGGGAATTGCCACAATTGGAGGTGACTTATTGGATAAACTTGGAGATAATCGGTTCTCGACTGACTACTGGGTCAAGCACCTGGTGAAGCGATAGAATAGGGTAGGATTTGTGATGGGATTCATTGATGAGAGCAAATTAATAGGGATGCTGAAGCGAACTGAAGGCGCATCTGACAAAGTGGTGGAAGATATCCTGGGGAAAGCTTTGCTGCTCAAGGGGCTTCATCCTGAAGAAGCAGCGGTTCTATTGCACATAGAGGAAATGAAGCTGCTGAAAGCGCTATTTACAACCGCGAAGAAAATAAAAGATGAGATATATGGGAAGAGGATTGTTTTCTTTGCCCCTTTGTACTTCTCAAACTACTGTTCGAATAACTGCCTTTATTGCGGATTCAGAAAGGACAATGAGGAGATGAGTAGGAGGGAGCTATCTATAGAGGAGGTAAGAGAAGAGACTCGGCTCATCCTGGGACAAGGCCACAAAAGGATATTACTGCTTTCCGGGGAGAGCGAGGATAACTTTGGGCTGATTATCCAAGCCATCAAAGCCATATATTCCGTGAAGGACTCCAAAGGAAACGGCATACGGAGAGTGAATCTGGAAATAGCTCCATTGGAGAAGGAGCAGTTACGGGAAATAGGCAAGGCGAAAATAGGCACCTATACCGTCTTCCAAGAAACCTATCATAGAGAAACCTATGAGAGAATGCATCCGGAGGGAAAAAAGGCGGATTATGAGCGTAGATTGAGCATCATGGATACGGCATTGGAGAACGGTTTGAACGATGTTGGCATAGGGGCGCTCTTTGGACTTCACGATTATAAATTTGAAGTTCTGGCCCTGTTGCAGCATGCAAGACACCTTGATGCCGCCTATGGCATAGGACCTCATACGATATCTGTTCCAAGAGTGAAACCGGCGAACAACGCCTCTGCCTCTATAAACATACCGAAACCAGTTTCGGATACCAACTTCAAGAAGCTAGTTGCCGTATTGAGGTTGGCGGTTCCCTATACGGGGATAATACTTTCCACCCGGGAACCGGTGGCGTTAAGATCGGAGCTTTTCGATCTCGGGATATCACAGATAAGCGCTGGATCTAGGACAAGCCCCGGGGGCTATTCCAAGGAGGGGGGAGGGCAGTTTTCCTTAAACGATACAAGGAGCACGGGAGAAGTTATCAAGGATGTGATAGATAGGGGTTTTGTCCCTTCTTTCTGCACGGGGTGCTATAGGCTTGGAAGGGTGGGGAAAGATTTCATGGATCTTGCGAAGCCCGGCCTAATCAAGGCTCATTGTTTGCCCAATGCTCTTACTACATTGCAGGAATATCTCGAGGATCATGCCGATGCGGAGACCAGGGGAAAGGGAGAGAAACTCATAGAAGGGATGATGCGATACGTTCCCAAGGGAAGGAAGAGAAAAACGGAGGAATATCTCCATAAGATAAAAAAAGGAGAGAGAGATCTCTATTTTTGAAGTGGATGCACTGGGCCTGCTAAGAACGGATGTTGAAGAATTAAAGAAGAAAGCATATGCCGTAATGAAGGAGGCAGTGGGAGAAAAAGTATATTACAGGGGACTGTTGGAGTTCTCGAACATCTGCAAGAAAGACTGCAACTATTGCGGGATAAGGAAGAGCAACTTAAATGTGAGGAGATTTGAGCTTAGCAAAGAAGAGATAGTGGAGATTGCCTCATGGTGCGCCGGGGAGGGCTATGGCTCCTTGGTGCTGCAATCGGGGGAAAGAGATGATGGGAACTTTGTAAGCTTTGTCGAGGATGTAGTTAGAACGATAAAGAAAGAAAGTGCTTCCGAAGAGTTGCCCGAGGGTTTGGGAATAACCCTGAGTTGTGGAGAGCAGAGCAAGGATGCCTATCGAACTTGGTTCAATGCCGGGGCGCATAGATACCTGCTGAGAATTGAAACCACGAATGCGAATCTCTTCAATAAGATACATCCGGCTTCAATATCTCTACAGAAGAGAAAGGAGTGCTTAGTGGACCTAAAAGATGTGGGGTATCAAGTGGGAACTGGAGTGATGATAGGACTGCCTGGGCAAAGTGAGGAAGACCTCGCAAGGGATATAGAATTTTTCAAGGAGTACGACGTTGACATGATAGGGATGGGGCCCTACTTACCGCACAGAGATACGCCCATGAGGGATAGCAGGGGCGGTAGTATAGAACTCAGTTTGAAGATGGTGGCCGCTGTAAGAATAGCAATGAGGGATATAAACATCGCTGCCGCGAGCGCCTTGCAAGCCATAGACCCCATGGGGAGGGAAAAAGCGCTGGCATTTGGAGCCAATATCATAATGCCCCTGGTAACTCCTGCCGGAGTAAGGAAGCATTATCAGCTTTATGATGGGAAACCGTGTATCAATGAACAGGCTGCTGACTGCAAGCTCTGCCTATCGAAGAGAATAGAAAGAATGGGCAGGGAAGTTGGTTTCAATGAATGGGGGGATTCAAGGCATTGGCGATGCTAGTTGAGAGGGATCATATAGGAATTTTTGGGAAAATGAACGTGGGTAAGAGTTCCGTGATGAATTTGCTTACTCAGCAGAACACATCGCTTGTGGATGCCGCTCCCGGAACCACCGCGGATACGAAAATATCCCTGCTGGAAATTCATGGTGTAGGTCCAGTGAAGCTCTTCGATACTGCCGGATTGGATGAGAAGGGAGAACTTGGAGACAAGAAAAAGAAGAAGGTGTTTTCCGACTTGAAAGAGTGCGATCTTGTCCTCGTTGTAATAGATCCTTTCACTTACAGCTTCGAGATTGAAGAAGAGTTGATAGAAAGAGCAAGGAGCATGGACAAGCAGATACTCATTATCAAGAACATATTCTCCGAGGATAGGGAAGTTGAAATTTCCCTGCTCAAGTTCCATAAGAAAATAGCCATTAGGGCAAATGTTGAATCCTACAGGCGGGAATTGCTGAATTTTGTTATCGACAATTTTGAATCCAGGAACAAGAAGTTAGAACTTCTGCCCTTTGTGGAAAGGGGAGGATACTACGTGCTGAATATCCCGATGGATGCCGAAACTCCCTCTGGCAGGTATCTAAGGCCGCAGGCAATGACCGAGGAGTATATAACAAGAAACTGGGCCTATCCCGTATCTTTTAGGATGAATCTCGATAAGGCGAGAGGCGAAGGATGGAGAGAAGAAAAGCAGAGATTCCTGGGTCTGATAGATAATTTCAAGAAAAGGCCGGAGGCTATAATCACCGATTCCCAGGCAATGGACATAATTACAAAGTGGGTGCCTGCCGATATCAAGCTAACCACTTTCTCGATAGTGATGATTAATTACTTCAGCAGAGGGAAGCTTGAACTCTTTGTGAAGGGCTTGGAGATTTTAAAGGAACTCAAAAAAGAAGATAGGGTTCTGATTGTGGAAGCATGCAATCATTCAAGGGTGGGAGAGGATATAGGTACAGTGCAGATTCCTAATTATTTCAGGGAAATGTTTCCCGGAGTTGTCTTGGAGCACAATTTTGGAAGGGAATTTCAAGAGAACGAACAGCTTAGCGAGTATAAATTGATTATTCACTGCGGAGGCTGCATGATAAGCTTCCAGGAATTGAATGCGAGAATAAGAGATATTGAAAATTTGGGAATCCCGTTTACGAACTATGGTTTGATACTATCTTACGCCCAGGGAGCGCTCAGAAAAGTTTTGGAACCCTGGAACCTAGCGGAGCTATGCTTCCCGCTATCCCAACTTCACCGGCGTTATCGGCGCGCGAGCATGGGTAATTCCGGATTGTGTTCGGAATAGCGCTGACGCGCTATTCCCTGTTCTCCCGTGGAGTAACAGTATGGACAGCCGTGAACGCATGTGTCGTACATGCCGATATCGCGGCTAACAGTGCAGCGGCACTTGATTCGTTGTCCCGGGTCTTTCTTGGCGGATGAACGACCGCCGATGGAATTGATCAATTCACTATCGATGCAACTGCCTGCCTGGATTCCAAGTTTCGAATAGTCTTCGGCGCAGGAGAGGGGTTTCATTCCCACGGCGCTTGCTGTCTCGGCAATGCGAGATAGCAACTCAAGCATCCCAGGGGAACCGCGCTGCATTGCCATCCGTTGTATGTCCTTGTGATTTGTAAGTTCGGCCATACGCTTGCCGGTTTTGCGGTAGAGATCGACAATGCTGATAACCACTCGCCGGGTTAGGCCGCGAAGTGCATATGCCAGCCGTTCAAATGTAGATGCATGAAAATCGTAATCTGTTACCGAGCTGATAATTATAGGATCGTAACGCCAAAGTACCCTTTCGGAACCGAGCCTGTTCGAAAGTGTTTTGAAAGTGTCGATTCTGCTGTTTACGTTCGGCATCGAGGGCTCAAAGACCTTCGGATAGTCGTTCAGCGTGTATTGAAAATAGTAGATGAATCCGCGACTATCTAGTTCGTCTAGGAATTTCAACATGGGCTCAGGATTTTTCGACCAAAAGACGAATGCATCAACCTTATTCGGAAGGAGAGAAACACGGCTTACCTGCTTAGGATTGAAGGGATTGGGTACAAAGCAAAATCCCTCCCGTATCCGGTTCATGAACCAGGTAGGGTAGAACGCGGGGATATCAGTCCGTCTACTTGCCGAGATTATCAAGAATCCTAACTCTCCCAACATACGCTAATGATGCGGTGGTTTTGGAATCTGGCCCAGTTTACTTGACAACCAGCACCTTTCGAATCTGGTCCATTCTATCTGGTCCCACAAGGCGAATGAAATAGATGCCCCGCGCAACCGGATTACCCGCACCATTCCTGCCGTTCCAGGAAACAGTGTACTTCCCGGCATTTTGAAAACCACGCTGGAGCACCGCCACGGTATCCCCTGAGAGATCGAACACCTGAACGGTTACAACTCCACCCGTCCTTAGCTCATAGTATATCGATGTATTATCACCATTGTTCGGGTTGAGTATGTTGTTTAGAATCGAAACGTTTCCGGCCTGAACGGCAACATCTCTAATCCTTATCGCCCAGGGAATCACCTGCCTATACCAGTTCGAGGCTGTATCATCGCGTACCTGCGCGCAGTAGAGTTCCGAGTTTGCGAAATAGAACACAAACTCCAGGTCCCTGCCGTTCTCGAGCATTTCATCCGGCACCCTGAACTGGTATGTGTAGTTGTCATTGCTCGAACTGGCCTCTCTCTTTGTAAGCGTTTGCATATGTGGGCGGGGAACCAAGCCGGAGAAGTTGCGTGCCAGGGAGGCATTTTCGCCGAATGCCGGCAGCCAGAGCCTTCCATTTTTGACCTTGGCTGTCGCGCTGTTTGAATAAATGAGTCTGGGCTCTTCCAAGATGCCCGTATACCTATGAGCTATAATCGAGAAATCATCTTCAGGCAGAAAGTTATTCCAGGCGAAACTGGTAACAACGCCCGAACCGCTGCCTCCCACCGGCATTATGTCTCCTCGGGCGCTTATCGGCTCCATAAGTCCATTGCCCACCACGCCGAGTCCCAGATCGGAAACTCTGTGGGTACTCTTTACCAGCGTATCGGTTCCATCGACAGCATCGTTCTCATCGAAATCGTGAATACTTCTGGAGCTGTGAATATCCCTGATGCCGGCACTGGTGCTTATTTCAACTTCATCCAGTATATTCTCCGCGCTGATATTGTCGGAGCTTGTTAGAACCACCTCCCGCATCCCGCTGTGCGTTTCACTCGAAACCCGCTTCAAACTCGATACTCCACCCCCGGCCGTTGTGCTGAAATCATCCTTCGTAATGCTCGAGGAGGTGGATCTTACCACGGGCTCCGAAAAATGTACGAATATCTGATTCTTATCCGCGATGGCGAGCGTGTATCCGATAATGGGAGCCGCATCGTCGTAGGGCGTCTCATATTCCTTTGCCTTGGAGGAGTTTTCTCCCCCATCATAGAGTCGCAGCTCAAACCCATAATTATCTTTGAGACTGTCGTTTCGGATAATCTTCCATCTGGGAGTGGCCGAGGTATCCAGGTAGGATTGCTCCTCCAGCTCTATGTAGAACTGATCCGTGTTCGTGTTATGTGCTTGAAATCCCTTAACCTTATATCCTTCAACCTCAACCTCGATACCTTCGAAATCCATGTTAAGATTGACACTGCTATCAACCAAAATCTTGTCGATGCGGCCGTTGTGAACAGCAGTTGCCGAATCCCCGATATCCTTGGTCCATGAGAGCATTATGTAGGGGGGATCGAGCCAGTTAGGGCAGTCCTGAAAGGTAACGTTTACGGGTTTAGCCTGTGGATTTGGCGAGGCAGACGAATGCAAGAGGTAGACGAACTCGAGCTCCAATTCCGACGATGAAGTTCTGTTGAAGAACCAGTAATGAGTTTGATTGGCGGGTTGGGATGAGAGCACATAGACGTAGGATCGCGGAGATGGGAAAACCGGCGAATTTAGATTAAGCTGATTTCCCGGAGGATAGGTTCCCCTGCCCCTAATTGCAAACTTGGCATCGGAGTGAGCCGCTACCATGGTGGTCTTACCGCTCTGGAAGTAGATAATCTTCCCCTGAACACTGGCATCCTCGCAGATGAACTCGAGAAATTCGTTGTTTCCGCCAATATAGGCCGGATAGTCCCCGAGCAGGATAAGTTTTAGGTTTCCACTTATCATCACGGTATCTGCCTTTATGTAGGAGCCGCGGAGTCTAATAGTACGATTGGCCGTGTTAAAGAAAGTGCCGGAGGACAAGTGCAATCCAATCAAGTTGGACTCGGAAACCGGTGTGCTTAGGGTTTTGTCGGAATTGGGGTTGTAGTATCCATGAATGTCGATATCCGAGCCGAGGCGGATGCTTTGGCTGGGAGCATCTATCTTGAGATTCCAGAAATTCCCATGGCGTACCGTGCCGGCCCCAACTCCATTGTAATATCTTACGAGCCCCATATTCTTCTTGTCTGCACTGTCATAAGCGAGTACCTGCCCGGCTTGCTCGCCGGTTAGCTTAATCTCGCCATCCTCGTTATCGAGGGAGGAGCTTACATTGAAGTTCCAGTTAGTGAAATCCACCAGGGGTGCACTGGCGCCCTCCAAGATAAGATTGGCTATTTCGGCGCTGTGATTGCCTCTAACAAATTTCAGTTGCGCCGGATTATTGTTCGAAGCAATCCTGACTGTGCCGGTTGCCGTGAAATCGCTGTCTTGGATATTCAGGTTGGAGTTCACCACTTCCAGGTTGTTGAAAGTACTTCCATTTGCCTTGAGAATTGAATCCGACTGGATAAATCTAACAGTGCCCGTACCGCCATTGAATGCGTTGGCTGCCTTAACATCCATGTTCCCTGCTATTTCTATAGTCTGGGAACCCGCATTCAATGTGCCGCCTTTTATGTCCAGATTACCTCCAATTTGCATCCCCCTCTCTAAGATTATCGTACTCTGGAGAGTCAGATTGCCACCCGTGTTGATACCGACGATGGGCGTGCCGGAATTGGCGAGGTCTAAGGTTCCAACCTTGAGATTGCCGCCCCCGAGATAGTACAAGCTGCCCGTAGTATTGACGGCGATGGTGTCTACCCTATTCTCGGCTTCAGGCAAAAGGAACGGACCCGCTCCCTCTATCTGCAGCCTGCAAGTATTCCCCCCCGAGGCATCCTTGATTGAAGCAGTTGACTGTGTCGCATCGCCATCCGACTTCAGCAGCAGATTGTTTGCTCTGATGCTTCCAATCGTGAGACTCACGTTACTTTGTGTTATTCGGACATCATCCCCCCTTAGCTCCAGGAAGGTGAAGCTGTTGTTTGCGGAAGTAAGTGTTATGTCGCCCGCGCCGTTAGCCGCGGTAAGCGAACTGACAACGCTAAAGATTGGAGCATTGGCGTTTTGGCCGATGCTAACGCTCGACACAATAGAGACATCCAGGCTATTTATGCCGGTTACAGTCTCGTTTGCGGCGTCGATTGTGCTAATGGAGCCAATCGTGATGCTCTTATTGCTTCTTACAGTGATATCCCCTTTGGTATTATCCGAGGCCAGTGTTGAAATGGAATTACTATCGTGGCTCAACGTGTAATTGACAAATTCGCCCCGCAATAGGAGCCCGTGGACATTGATGAAGCTCGAGTTATCCAGGGTAACTTCCGACGGCGAGTTGGATTGCGAGCTGATGATGAAATTGCCCAAGGGTGCGTTCACGGTGGGGCACAGCCAGTCATCGCTGCTTGTTGTAGTAATCATCAGGTTGAAGGCGCTAATTGAGCCGGAAAACTGGGGCTTTGCAGCGCCGCAACTAAGAAGAAGATTGAATGCGGGACCGAAGATGGTGCTGCCAAAACTGACGCCGCTGCCGCTGAATTCAAAGGTGGAATCCCCCGTAAGAGTAATAGCGCCTAGAAATGATGTATTGCCGCTCGATCTAATAGTTCCGCTTACTCCGACTACTCCTGCAATCGAAATATTCCCTGTTTCTTGGATGTTGAGGGTTCCGCTCAGGTTCAGGTTGTTTATGCTGAAAGTTCCGAGGCCGGCAGAAACACTGACCGTGGCGTTTCCCCCTATCGTGGCGTTATCCCCGACTTGCGGAAAATCTATTCCGCCGGCCCAATTACCGGCGTCTCTCCATTCGCCATTACCGGCATTCCCAGTCCAGGTGTAATTCTCTACCTGAGCCCAGAGCCGCGCTGGAGCCAGGGCCAGTATGAGGGTAAGGATAATGGCCGAGTTCCCGTGCATCGCAACCCCCTATTTATTCTTACATTCTCCGAATGTACATTATGCACTATTTTCCTGTCTAACAAAAAAGTAGAAAAATTGCCCTCGAAAATGCCAACGCAGGCTGGCGGCGTACGCTAATGATGCGGTGGTTTTGGAATCTGGCCCAGTTTACTTGACAACCAGCACCTTTCGAATCTGGTCCATTCTATCTGGTCCCACAAGGCGAATGAAATAGATGCCCCGCGCAACCGGATTACCCGCACCATTCCTGCCGTTCCAGGAAACAGTGTACTTCCCGGCATTTTGAAAACCACGCTGGAGCACCGCCACGGTATCCCCTGAGAGATCGAACACCTGAACGGTTACAACTCCACCCGTCCTTAGCTCATAGTATATCGATGTATTATCACCATTGTTCGGGTTGAGTATGTTGTTTAGAATCGAAACGTTTCCGGCCTGAACGGCAACATCTCTAATCCTTATCGCCCAGGGAATCACCTGCCTATACCAGTTCGAGGCTGTATCATCGCGTACCTGCGCGCAGTAGAGTTCCGAGTTTGCGAAATAGAACACAAACTCCAGGTCCCTGCCGTTCTCGAGCATTTCATCCGGCACCCTGAACTGGTATGTGTAGTTGTCATTGCTCGAACTGGCCTCTCTCTTTGTAAGCGTTTGCATATGTGGGCGGGGAACCAAGCCGGAGAAGTTGCGTGCCAGGGAGGCATTTTCGCCGAATGCCGGCAGCCAGAGCCTTCCATTTTTGACCTTGGCTGTCGCGCTGTTTGAATAAATGAGTCTGGGCTCTTCCAAGATGCCCGTATACCTATGAGCTATAATCGAGAAATCATCTTCAGGCAGAAAGTTATTCCAGGCGAAACTGGTAACAACGCCCGAACCGCTGCCTCCCACCGGCATTATGTCTCCTCGGGCGCTTATCGGCTCCATAAGTCCATTGCCCACCACGCCGAGTCCCAGATCGGAAACTCTGTGGGTACTCTTTACCAGCGTATCGGTTCCATCGACAGCATCGTTCTCATCGAAATCGTGAATACTTCTGGAGCTGTGAATATCCCTGATGCCGGCACTGGTGCTTATTTCAACTTCATCCAGTATATTCTCCGCGCTGATATTGTCGGAGCTTGTTAGAACCACCTCCCGCATCCCGCTGTGCGTTTCACTCGAAACCCGCTTCAAACTCGATACTCCACCCCCGGCCGTTGTGCTGAAATCATCCTTCGTAATGCTCGAGGAGGTGGATCTTACCACGGGCTCCGAAAAATGTACGAATATCTGATTCTTATCCGCGATGGCGAGCGTGTATCCGATAATGGGAGCCGCATCGTCGTAGGGCGTCTCATATTCCTTTGCCTTGGAGGAGTTTTCTCCCCCATCATAGAGTCGCAGCTCAAACCCATAATTATCTTTGAGACTGTCGTTTCGGATAATCTTCCATCTGGGAGTGGCCGAGGTATCCAGGTAGGATTGCTCCTCCAGCTCTATGTAGAACTGATCCGTGTTCGTGTTATGTGCTTGAAATCCCTTAACCTTATATCCTTCAACCTCAACCTCGATACCTTCGAAATCCATGTTAAGATTGACACTGCTATCAACCAAAATCTTGTCGATGCGGCCGTTGTGAACAGCAGTTGCCGAATCCCCGATATCCTTGGTCCATGAGAGCATTATGTAGGGGGGATCGAGCCAGTTAGGGCAGTCCTGAAAGGTAACGTTTACGGGTTTAGCCTGTGGATTTGGCGAGGCAGACGAATGCAAGAGGTAGACGAACTCGAGCTCCAATTCCGACGATGAAGTTCTGTTGAAGAACCAGTAATGAGTTTGATTGGCGGGTTGGGATGAGAGCACATAGACGTAGGATCGCGGAGATGGGAAAACCGGCGAATTTAGATTAAGCTGATTTCCCGGAGGATAGGTTCCCCTGCCCCTAATTGCAAACTTGGCATCGGAGTGAGCCGCTACCATGGTGGTCTTACCGCTCTGGAAGTAGATAATCTTCCCCTGAACACTGGCATCCTCGCAGATGAACTCGAGAAATTCGTTGTTTCCGCCAATATAGGCCGGATAGTCCCCGAGCAGGATAAGTTTTAGGTTTCCACTTATCATCACGGTATCTGCCTTTATGTAGGAGCCGCGGAGTCTAATAGTACGATTGGCCGTGTTAAAGAAAGTGCCGGAGGACAAGTGCAATCCAATCAAGTTGGACTCGGAAACCGGTGTGCTTAGGGTTTTGTCGGAATTGGGGTTGTAGTATCCATGAATGTCGATATCCGAGCCGAGGCGGATGCTTTGGCTGGGAGCATCTATCTTGAGATTCCAGAAATTCCCATGGCGTACCGTGCCGGCCCCAACTCCATTGTAATATCTTACGAGCCCCATATTCTTCTTGTCTGCACTGTCATAAGCGAGTACCTGCCCGGCTTGCTCGCCGGTTAGCTTAATCTCGCCATCCTCGTTATCGAGGGAGGAGCTTACATTGAAGTTCCAGTTAGTGAAATCCACCAGGGGTGCACTGGCGCCCTCCAAGATAAGATTGGCTATTTCGGCGCTGTGATTGCCTCTAACAAATTTCAGTTGCGCCGGATTATTGTTCGAAGCAATCCTGACTGTGCCGGTTGCCGTGAAATCGCTGTCTTGGATATTCAGGTTGGAGTTCACCACTTCCAGGTTGTTGAAAGTACTTCCATTTGCCTTGAGAATTGAATCCGACTGGATAAATCTAACAGTGCCCGTACCGCCATTGAATGCGTTGGCTGCCTTAACATCCATGTTCCCTGCTATTTCTATAGTCTGGGAACCCGCATTCAATGTGCCGCCTTTTATGTCCAGATTACCTCCAATTTGCATCCCCCTCTCTAAGATTATCGTACTCTGGAGAGTCAGATTGCCACCCGTGTTGATACCGACGATGGGCGTGCCGGAATTGGCGAGGTCTAAGGTTCCAACCTTGAGATTGCCGCCCCCGAGATAGTACAAGCTGCCCGTAGTATTGACGGCGATGGTGTCTACCCTATTCTCGGCTTCAGGCAAAAGGAACGGACCCGCTCCCTCTATCTGCAGCCTGCAAGTATTCCCCCCCGAGGCATCCTTGATTGAAGCAGTTGACTGTGTCGCATCGCCATCCGACTTCAGCAGCAGATTGTTTGCTCTGATGCTTCCAATCGTGAGACTCACGTTACTTTGTGTTATTCGGACATCATCCCCCCTTAGCTCCAGGAAGGTGAAGCTGTTGTTTGCGGAAGTAAGTGTTATGTCGCCCGCGCCGTTAGCCGCGGTAAGCGAACTGACAACGCTAAAGATTGGAGCATTGGCGTTTTGGCCGATGCTAACGCTCGACACAATAGAGACATCCAGGCTATTTATGCCGGTTACAGTCTCGTTTGCGGCGTCGATTGTGCTAATGGAGCCAATCGTGATGCTCTTATTGCTTCTTACAGTGATATCCCCTTTGGTATTATCCGAGGCCAGTGTTGAAATGGAATTACTATCGTGGCTCAACGTGTAATTGACAAATTCGCCCCGCAATAGGAGCCCGTGGACATTGATGAAGCTCGAGTTATCCAGGGTAACTTCCGACGGCGAGTTGGATTGCGAGCTGATGATGAAATTGCCCAAGGGTGCGTTCACGGTGGGGCACAGCCAGTCATCGCTGCTTGTTGTAGTAATCATCAGGTTGAAGGCGCTAATTGAGCCGGAAAACTGGGGCTTTGCAGCGCCGCAACTAAGAAGAAGATTGAATGCGGGACCGAAGATGGTGCTGCCAAAACTGACGCCGCTGCCGCTGAATTCAAAGGTGGAATCCCCCGTAAGAGTAATAGCGCCTAGAAATGATGTATTGCCGCTCGATCTAATAGTTCCGCTTACTCCGACTACTCCTGCAATCGAAATATTCCCTGTTTCTTGGATGTTGAGGGTTCCGCTCAGGTTCAGGTTGTTTATGCTGAAAGTTCCGAGGCCGGCAGAAACACTGACCGTGGCGTTTCCCCCTATCGTGGCGTTATCCCCGACTTGCGGAAAATCTATTCCGCCGGCCCAATTACCGGCGTCTCTCCATTCGCCATTACCGGCATTCCCAGTCCAGGTGTAATTCTCTACCTGAGCCCAGAGCCGCGCTGGAGTCAGGGCCAATATGAGGGTAAGGATAATGGCCGAGTTCCCGTGCATCGCAACCCCCTATTTATTCTCAGTGTATCACATTTCTATCAAAATCAATGCTATTTGCTTAGGCCGGTGCCGCAAAGCGCCTGGTTCCGTGGCACGTTGCCTTGATGAGTGCGTTGAAACCGATAACGGTAACTCGCTTCCCGGAATCGATATAAGATTCCAACCGTGCTGCATCGCGGGCTAATTGGTAGAACAACTTGGATATTGAAGGTGCGCTACGGTGCTTTATAAACTGAGAGTGAGAGCAGGAAGCTCTTATAACCGGGATTATTTAAGCTAAGCAATCGAATACAATCTAAAGCGTGAAGGATTGCAAATCCGGTGCGCTCTCACGGGCCGGGAGGCGCTCTCCCGGCTGCTTAGAATCCAATTCCCAATCTTGTTATCCTTAACTTGATGCTCCCTGATATCTCCGGCATGGAAGTTTGCCGGAGGCTACGGCAGAGAGAGTCCACTCGAAACGTATCGATTCCAATGCCAACAGCAAGGGTGGAAGAGATAGACAGAGTTGTGGGTTTTGAGCTTGGCGCCGATGATTACGTGGCTAAGCCGTTCAGTGTGCGAGAGCTCATACTACGGGCAAAGGCGATTCTTCGCCGGACGTATCCGGAGAATGAAGCCTCCGAACAACATGTTTTTGGTTTTCTCCGCTTGAATGTGCCGGCCCACCGTCTATGGGTTGACAATCAAGAGATACGTATCACCGCCCTCGAGTTCAATTTGCTCAAAACCCTGCTGCTTCGAAGAGGACGGGTGCAAACTGGGAATGCTCTGCTCACGGATGTCTGGAACTTCCAGGCGAGCGTTAGCACCCGTACAGTGGACACCTACATAAAGCGACTGCGCGGGAAGCTGGGTCGGGCGGGAGATTACATTGAAACCATACGAGGAGTAGGTTATCGCTTTGCGGCAAAACCCGATGGAGAGAGTACTCGAGACTGGATTCTCGTGGTAAATTCCCTCTCATTGTTCTTATCCCGGTGCTTGCCGTGTTTAGCGCCGTCTTTTTGAATTCCAAGCTCCGTCTACAGCTTAAATCGGCTCCCGATTCGAAGATGCTGCGCGATGTCGAAGCAGCCCGCGAGCTGATACTGCGCTGGAAGTTTTGGCGGATAGACTCGGAGAGTTAATCGCGGACCGCGTAACCGTGATAGCCGCCGACGGCAGGGTTCTTGGTGATTCGGAGCTATCTGAGCAGTCAAATCAGGGAGGCGGGTAATCACGGATATCTCCCAGAGGTGCGGAGGCGCTTTCCGAGGGCCGGGGAAGCTCCAAACGTTATAGCGCGAATCTGGAAACCGACGTCCTTTACGTGGCGCTTCCATTTCGACATGAAAACGGTCAGGGGGTCGTTCGTATATCCAAGCCGCCGGAATTTGATAGAGAACGCCAGGGCGCTCGCCGAGGGATGAGCAGAGAGAGCCGCGACATGATTGCCATTTCGGGTGAACTAGGTAGGCTGGGTCTATCAATCGAATGGCCCTGGAACTTGAACGGCTCATAATCTGCCTAGCCTGGGAGCGTGATCGCCTCGAAGCGGTTCTCGAGGGCATGGCGGAAGGAGTACCGGCTCTTGATAAGAATCGCCAGGTAACCCATATCAACTCCGCCTTATCCCTTCTAGGCTTATTCGAAGTACCCAAGGGGCTCATGCTACTGGAAGTTGTCAGGTTGTCCGATTTGAGCGCACTTGTCTCTAAGTCCGAAATCGCGGAGACTGGCACGGTTGAATTCGAACTTCCGGGGGAGAAGTCCCGTTGCCTGAAGGCAACCGTTACCCCACGGCCAACTAGAGGAGGAACAGTGGTGGTGTTTCATGAAGTCACTTAGCCGCGTCACTTGGAGGCCGTGCGCAAAGGCTTCATAGCGAACGTTTCTCACGAGCTTCGAACACCTGTAAGCGTTATCAAAGCCAATGCCGAAACTCTGTCGGCGAGTGAGTTGGAAGATAGTCCCCGCGAATTGGAATTCCCTAAGGCCCCGCGGCGAAACGCCGAAGGGCCTTCGAGCATAATTGCCGATCTATTGGATATTTCACAGATTGAATCGGGCATTACATCTTCGAGCCCAGCACGATACGAATAGAAGATGCTGTTCGCAAAACTCTGGAGAGTGTGCGAGCGAGAGCAGAGGCAAAGAGTCTTACAGTAGAATAAGTCTTGAAGTCTGATAACTTTGTACTGGCCGATGCAAAGGCGCTGGATCAGATTCTATTCAACTTGGTTGATAATGCCGTAAAGTATACTCCCGAGAGCGGCCATGTTGTGGTTCGGGCTTACTTAGCGGATAACAGAGCGTGCATAGAAATTTGTGACGACGGGTATGGAATCGAATCCAAGCACCGTGGCAAAATATTCGAACGCTTCTATCGGGTAGACGCCGGTAGATCGCGGGAGATGGGAGGCACCGGCCTTGGGCTTTCCATGGTGAAGAATTTAGAGGAAGTTATGAATGGGCAGGCGGGTCCATGGTGGCCCTCGTGCTTCGGTTTTCTGGGTGTCTCTGCCGACGAGCAGGAACACAAACGCCTGAGAGAACACACGGGATAAGGCGACAAGGCGGAAGCGAAGCGCCGTGAAGTGCGAGATTGAATCGACGCTATCCATCAGCATAGGGTGGAGCCTGCATCTGCCAATGTCGGCCGCGCGGTTTCGCCGAGAAATCACCCAGCTGTAATGAAACTATCACAGGAATATATTAGGCTTGCCCGATAAAGCAGAGGAGGTTCGAAAATGACAAAGGCAATAGCAAAATCTCTCTTGATAGCGTTGCTTGTCGCTTCCGTTTTGGCAAGCTGCAAGGAGAGAGAGTCGGCGCTTATCACCATTGATGGTTCCAGTACGGTTTTCCCTATTACCGAGGCGGTGGCGGAGGAATTTCAAGGACAATACAAGGCTCAGGTAACTATCGGAGTTTCGGGGAGCGGTGGCGGATTCAAGAAATTCTGCAAGAACGAAACCATAATCAGCAACGCTTCTAGGCCCATCAAACCCTCGGAGGTGGAGCTTTGCGGAGAAAATGACGTTGAATACATCGAGCTGCCTGTTGCTTATGATGGCATTGCCGTGGTGGCCCACAAACAGGCTGATTGGATAGACTACATGACTGTTGAGGAGTTGAAAAAACTCTGGGCTCCTCAAGCACAGGGAGAAATAACTCGTTGGAATCAAATCAGATCGGATTGGCCGGATGAGGAGATACATCTCTTCGGGGCGGGAGTGGACTCCGGAACCTATGATTATTTCACACAGGCCATTGTAGGAGAAGAGCATTCCAGCCGGGGCGACTTCACATCTAGCGAGGATGATAATGTACTAGTGCAGGGAATAGCCAACGATACTCAGGCGCTGGGCTTTTTCGGACTCGCTTATTATGTGGAGAACATGGACAAACTCAAGATAATACCTATAGACGATGGCAATGAAGAAAACGGCTCAGGGGCCATCGCGCCTTCCCTTGAAACCGTGGCTGATGGCACATATCAGCCGCTTTCTCGACCTCTTTTCATCTATGTCAACAAGGAGGCAGTCGAACGCAAATCAGTGCAGGACTTTATTTCCTTCTATCTTACCGAGGGCGGACCCCTGGTTATGGAGGTTGGCTATATCCCACTTCCTGATCGAGACTATGAGTTGGTTAAGCAGCGTTTCGACAAACGCATTGTGGGATCCATCTTTGGAGGCAAGGGATCTCAGGTGGGTGTAACTATCGAGGAACTCTTGAGCGAGCAGTAGAAGCTATGAATCGTTCCGAGAAAGGCCGGAAGGCGGATTTTCGCACAAGCGCAACGCCGTTTCGCGAGCGTTTGGTGGAATTTGGCCTACTTGGCAGCGGAATTCTCTCCATTTTTACAACTGCTGCCATACTGGCCGTCTTGGCCCTTGAGACGGTGGGATTCTTTCAAGAAGTGACTCTTGCCGAGTTTTTTGGTGACACCCAGTGGACGCCTTTGTTCAGCGAGAAGCACTTTGGAATCTGGCCGCTTATTGCCGGCACGTTTTTAACCTCGCTTATTGCCATCGCGGTGGCGCTGCCGCTGGGCCTGCTTGTAGCCATCTATCTCAGTGAGTTTGCACGGGAGGGCTTGAGGAAGGCAGTAAAACCGGCGCTCGAGATTCTGGCCGGTGTACCTACCATAGTCTATGGCTACTTTGCATTAGTTTTTGTTACACCGCTGCTGCAGAGCTTCGTACCGGGACTTGCCGGCTTCAACGCTCTGAGTCCGGGGATAGTGATGGGAATAATGATTATTCCCATGATTTCCTCTCTAAGTGAAGATGCCCTACATGCGGTGCCTGCCAGCCTGAAAGAAGGAGCGTACGCTCTTGGAGCAGGAAGGCTGGCCACGATTTTTCGGGTAAGCATTCCGTCGGCTTTCTCCGGCATAGTGGCCTCTGTAATCCTGGCGACATCGCGCGCTATAGGCGAAACCATGATAGTGGCCATAGCTGCCGGACAGCAGCCCAGATTGACATTGGATCCACGCGTACCCATCGAAACTATGACCGCGTACATAGTTCAAATCAGCCTGGGCGACACACCCACGGGAACCATTGAATACAAGACAATCTTTGTAGTGGGCGCCTCTCTTTTTGTTATTACCTTTGTGATGAACATTTTAAGCCGGCGAATGGCGCGTCGCTTCCGGGGGAGGATATGAGTAACTCCACTCTACGCCGCAAGCTTGCCGAGAAAGCCTTCATAGCTCTGTGCATTGTCGCGGTTGTGCTGCCCCTGGTAGTACTCCTGGTTTTGGTAATCGATGTTGCAATCGATTCCGCGGGTCGCCTGAACTGGAACTTTCTAAGCAGCTACCCCTCCCGCAGGGCGGAGAAAGCAGGCATACTACCGGGCCTCGTTGGAAGCATCTATCTAATTGCTCTAACCGCGGCCATGGCCCTCCCTGTTGGAGTTGGGGCAGCGGTTTATCTCGAAGAATATGGCAGGCGTGGCCGGCTCGCCAACCTTATCGAAATCAACATCGCCAATTTAGCAGGCGTTCCCTCCATAATATACGGCTTGCTCGGCCTTGAGCTGTTTGTACGCACCATCGGACTGGGAAGGAGTCTATTAGCAGGCGCTTGCACCATGGCTCTCCTTATCCTTCCCATTGTAATCATGGCCTCGCGCGAGGCCCTGCGGACTGTTCCACTTTCGATCCGCGAGGGAGCCTATGCGCTGGGAGCGACACGCTGGCAAACCGTGCGCCAAGTGGTATTGCCGGTGGCATTTCCGGGAATTCTAACTGGTGCTATTCTGTCTGTTTCACGGGCAATTGGAGAGGCTGCTCCCTTGTTAGTCGTGGGCGCATTGGCTTACATAGCCTTCTTGCCCGATGGAATTCATTCGCCTTTTACCGTGTTGCCGATTCAAATATTTAACTGGGTTTCTCGCCCGCAGCGAGAATTCCTGAATAATGCGGCCGCGGGTATCATGGTATTGCTGCTTACAATGCTAGTGCTCAATGGATTGGCCATCTACCTACGCAACCGCCTCCAGAAGAGGAGGGATTGGTGATATCATTGACTATCAAAATGAACTCGATATCGGCTGCAACAGCGAAGAAAGCAGTGAAATCGCCTGTAGTCTCAACCTTGTCGCCAAAGCATCCCTTACCGGAGGAAAGCTCTCTTAGTGCCAAATTTTCCATCGAAAACCTATCGGCCTGGTTTGGTAAACAGCAGGCTATTCGCTCAATCAGTATGGATATTTCCGAGAAGCAGGTAACCGCTATCATCGGTCCCTCGGGCTGCGGTAAATCCACCTTTATACGCTGTCTCAACAGGATGCACGAACTGGTTCCCGGAGCGAGAGTAGAAGGCCTTGTCAAACTAGATGGTGGCGATATATACGATAGAGAAGTGGATCCGGTGCTCCTTCGCCGGCGGGTTGGTATGGTGTTCCAGAAGCCGAATCCGTTTCCGACAATGTCCGTTCGGGAAAACGTGCTGGCCGGACTCAAGCTTACGAAATCCGAGCGGATAAAACAGGCTCCCGAGATTGTTGAACGCGCCCTGCAGCAGGGGGCTCTCTGGGGGGAGGTTAAGGATCGTCTTGATGAGCCGGGCGCCGGTCTTTCGGGTGGACAGCAGCAACGACTCTGCATCGCGCGTGCTTTGGCCGTCGAACCGGATGTGCTGCTGATGGACGAGCCTTGCTCAGCGTTGGATCCTATCGCCACCGCACGGATAGAGGACTTAATCCACGGCTTGGTAGAACGCTATACCATAATAATAGTTACTCACAACATGCAGCAAGCGGCGCGAGTTTCCAACAGCACCGCATTCTTTCTGCTGGGTGAGCTTGTCGAGTCTGGTGAGACAAACCAGTTGTTTACCGCTCCAAAGGACAGGCGTACGGAAGACTACATTACCGGAAAGTTTGGATAGCGGGGTTTCAATGATTGGGAGGGCATGGTTATGAGGAAATCACACACGGATAGGATGTATGAGACGGAGCTGAGCCAACTTCGCGAGATAATCCTGCTAATGGCCGGAAAGGTGGAAAAAATGATCGCGCAGTCGGTTAAGGCCCTCGTGGAACGCAATATAGAGCTGGCTGAGAAAACCATCGAAATGGATCATCAGGTAAATTATGATGAAATTTTGTCCGACGAGCTTTGTTTGATTATACTGGCAAAACGGCAACCCATGGCTCTAGACCTTCGTTTTATTACCCTGGCCCTGAAGATGGTTACCGACCTGGAGCGCATCGGAGATTTGGCGGTAAACATAGCCGAACGAGTCTCGGATTTGGGCTCGGAACTGCCACCCATATCCTACGTCGATATCCAACGGATGGCTTCGATTGGCCAATCAATGATTCGGGATGCAATTGACGCGTTTGTTGCGGGAGACGTCGAAAAGGCGCAGGATGTTGTTGATCGGGACGACGAGGTGGATGAGCTTTATACGCGGGTTTTCCGCGAGTTGCTGGATATGATGAAGGATGAAGCCAACGTGGAGCACGGAATGCATATCCAATCGGTGGCCAAGGTACTCGAACGCATGGCCGATCACTGTACCAATCTCGCGGAGCAGGTAATCTTCATGGTGAAGGGTAAGGATATCAGGCATATAGGCAAGCTCGGCGAGGCTTAGAAATACGGAATGTGGGCCGCGGCCAAGGTTGTGTGCGAGGTGAGAACCCGATTGACTCTTCAGATTTTTTCCGGTAGTTTGTGCCCCACACTCTGAACTTCAGAGCTTTCATGATGCATGTGAACTACCTCTCGCGGTAGTGCACACCCCCGTTGCTGCTTCCACGAATTCAAGGCTGCCTGGATTGGCATGGATTGTTTTTCAACCCTTGCACAGATACAAGAGCACATCGCCCATCAATTGATTGATCGCGGCGCAGCACTTCAGACTATGCGACAAAATTTCCTCTTCGCACTGCACATAGGGAGATGTAACCAGCTCATTCCTGCAATTGGAAACCAGTTCCCGCGCCGATTCCGGCGTCGTTTCCAGGTGAAACTGAAGCCCGATAACGGATTTACCAATTTGAAAAGCCTGGTTTCGACACCCTCTGCTTTCCGCGATTCGTATTGCTCCGGGTGGCAGGCTAAGGGTTTCGCTGTGCCAGTGGAAAACCTCGGTAGATTCCGGAAAAACAAAGGTGGTATTCGGCTTTGTGGCCACGGACCGAACGGGAAACCATCCAATCTCTTTTACGGGATTCGGAGAAATAATTCCACCCATGGCGCTTGCTATAAGCTGTGCGCCTAGGCAAACACCCAGCACGGGCTTGCCGGATTCAATAACCCCGCGAAGAAATTTCTTTTCCAAGGTGAGCCAGGGGAATTCTTCATCATCATTGGCGCTCATGGAGCCGCCCATAAGCACCAATAGATCGATTTCATCCGGAGAAGGCAGTTCCGCCGATTCATGGAATTTGGTAGAGCTTATTTCATAGTCGGCATTCTGAAGCCAGGCCTCGATGCTGCCGAGCCCTTCAAACGGCACATGCTGTAAGTAGTGCGCACGCATCTACTCTCCTTTCTCTGCCGGGGAATGCGAATGCTTACCCTACCGCGTTAGTTCTATGATTAGTTTTTCAAAATCGGGATATAGTTCGACAAGTTTATCTCGCTTGCCGGCCTCGTAATCCTGAAAACTGAAGCCCGGCGCAACTGTTACTCCTAAAAGAGCAAAGCTACCTCCCGGAATTAGTTTCGAACCCTGCCATGTTCCACCTTTCACAACATGCTGTAGCTTCATATTTCCGAATATATCTTGACCCAATCGCAGCACTCTGCCCCGGCCGTCTTTGCCTAGTTCGAGAAGCTCGATCGGATCTCCCAGATAGAAGTGGAAAATTTCGTCGCTGGGTAGTCGGTGCAGCGCTGAAAAGGTGTCGGGAGTGAGTAAGTAATATATTGCCGTACCGGCAGACCTGGTTCCATCATAGGGGGGAGATACTATATCGGCGGGAAGCTCAATCGGAGATTTGTAGGTTTCAACATAGAATCCTCCCTCTTCAGGTAATGGTTGAAGCTTAAGTGCTTTGATTATTTCTTCCGGTTTCAATATCTGCTCACTTCTTTGCCGCGGCTCTATGTATTTCGAACCGCGATGAAAACACCAAACAGTTTATGGGATAGCGACAGGCGCGTCTTCTGATGCTCATTGCCGTGAAAACAATCCACCGGGAGCCGGATTTAGATCGCCATACTCATACTGCTACTGGCAGCAACCGGAGCTCCTCCCCACTATAGAGCCATATCCCGGTGGATTTACAAAAAGGTTAGCTCATGATTTTTTATTTTGCAATAGCCCCACCTAAATTTTTCGCTTCCGGCGTAGATTTGCAGGAGCAAATTAGCTGAAGCCAACCCTCTTTGGCGCAATAATGGTCTATTATCCACAACTCAGAATTTTTGGTAAGTTCACCGAAACAACGATTAAATCGAGTTGCAGTTCGGAAACCTGGTTATCCTCGCGGGGAGCGGTGGATTCTTTATGCCGCGAAGAGATGCCACGCGAGTCCCAGAGCTATTAGGCCGAGGCCAACGATCCATGTCATCGGCTCAACCCAGAAGGCCAGACCCAGGCAGCTCAAGAGACCAAGAAGTGGGATAATACGTGGAACGCGTCGCTGTTTGACGGGAAGCCTCAGCGCCGACAGATTTGTTAGCGCATAGTAAACCAGCACGGTGAAGGCGCTGAAAGACCAGGTTATGCTGACGTTGTCTATGAGAACGAATCCGGTTACCAGCACTCCTGTCAGGATAACCGCTCGTCTCGGCGACTTTCGCCGATAATCCACGTGTGCAAGCCAATTCGGCAAATCTCGCCGGCGTCCCATGGCGAGCATAACACGCGATAGGCCGAGCAGTAGATTGAGCAGCACGCCGGCCATGGCCGTAACAGCCGCTCCCGCGACAAGCAGTCCAATCCAGGGAACAGTAAGGCTTCCAGCCGCGGCTTCGAGCGGTGCGGCTGCCGCCTGAGTAGCCTCAAAGAGGGCATCCGCGCCAATGACACCCACGGAAACTGCCGCTACGGAGATGTAGAGAATCATGGTTACGATCAGGGTGGTGAGAATTGCCCAAGGAATATTCCGCGCGGGATTTCGAATCTCTTCTCCCAGGGTGGCGATACGACCGTATCCGGTATAGGCCACGGACACATGTAGCAGCGAGCCGGCGCCATCTGCATCGAGGAAGGGAAGGAATCGCGATGCGCCGTTTGCAATGGCTGCCGGGGCGCCGACAAGAACGAACACGGCAAGGACGAGCAGGGTGAATGAAACTATTATCGCATTGGCGCGATTGCTGCGCTGCATACCTCCCGCGACTACGGCGGTGAGCAAGACAACAATTGCGATGGCCGGCAGAATGCGGGCAATCTTCCCTTCAGCTCCTAATCCGGCGAGAACATATCCCGAAAAACCCAGTGCTGCTGTTGCGGCCGATGCCGTCTTGGCACATAGGAACATCCATCCGGCGGTGAAGCCGAGAGTCGGATGGAGATAACGGTATCCATACTCATATGTACCGCCGCTCACCGGATGGCTTGCGGCAAGCTGGGCGCTAGAGAGACCGTTGAAGGCAGCAACGATGGTCGCCAACGCCACGGCCGGAACAACGGAGGGACCAGCCACGCCTGCGGCAATGCCGATGCTGACGAAGATACCAGTACCTAGAATGGAGCCCAGCCCCATGAGCACGGCGCCGGGCACTTCAACTGTTCGATTCAGAGAAGCGCTTCGATGATGGAGAGAGCTGTCTCCCTTACCGGAACTATAACTACTCAACCTGGCCGCTCCCTTCTATTATGAGTCCGGCAGGACCTAAATGGCCAATACCTTCAAGAAGAACAGATTTGCACCGGTGAGGTGAGGCACTAAATTTCCGGTTGAAACGCGGCTATCTTGACTCCAAATAGGATTTGTACGAGTTCAATAGGTTTTTTCCCACATCGGAGCCGGCAAATTTTCGATAGAAGAATCCGAAGAGCCCCTTCGCCTTGACAACGTTTATAACCGTGCGGTGTCTAAGTCCCGTTCGGGTGGCCGTGAACTCGTCCAAGAGGTGCGTCTTTATGCTGATTATCTTTCCGGCCAGGAATTCTTCGTCGAATTCAATAAGCACGCTCTCCTTCTCGATTCGTTTAACGATATTGGTCCGTTTTATAACGCATTCCTTGGACTTGATGGTTATCCAATTATCGCCCTGATCCTCCAGTTCAACTTGAGAGATATCTGGTATGAAGCTGATCATCCCAGCATAATGCTTACCTAGGTCTTTGATATCTTCCTTCACGCGTTCGAGGCTGCATTCGATTTCGTTAGAACCATCAAACCAGGCTTTCATGTTTTTCCTTCTACAACTTTATTCTCTTAGTATTTTCGGTTCGGCCAATGCGTAAATCAAATCTCGCGCGCGGCCTAATTGCGCGAAGCCGCGAATCTTGTTCACACCTCCGTTTGCCTTTCTCCTCTTCCTCGCGTGGCTTTGATCGAGGAGGGAGCATAATCCCCAGGCGCGATGAGGATTGCGGCAAACTTCCATCCGGCGGTATATGCCGGTGCGGCTATGATTTACCGGCATCTGGTTTTCGGATTGGTCAGTTCCTCGAGGTTTCCCGCCTCGGTTTCTTCAATTTCGCTGCCTCATTGAATCGCTTCTCCCGGAGAGTCGTGTTCCGGCGCTCAGTTTATCCGCCGGGAACATAGACCGCCGCCGCGATAAGCCGCTTGATATCACGAAGTCCCACTTTGCCTTTGTAGAAACGAGCGTTGTTATTGGCCCGAATAAGAGCCTCATAGAGCGCCTCGGGATTCGCTGTTGCCACCATTGCCGCGCTGGTAAAGCCCGCGGCGGTCAGCACCCTTGCAAAGGTAGGGCTAACCCACTGGATGCGTGAGAGATCGGAGAGCGCCAGGAATTCCGGCAGATCTTCCTTTTTGAGCCCCGCTTTCTTGGCAAGCTCGTCGATGCCGGACTGGGCTGCCTCATAGAGTTGTTGGGTGTTCCTAATACCGGCCCGATCCAGCTTGGCTACCGTTTCCCTGTTCAACCAATCAAAAACCTTCAGTAGTGGCGGTTTGGGAAAGAAACCTTCTATCACGCGCCGAAGTAGCACTAGGTAGTTGGAATCTATTCCGGAATCCTCGGCAAGAGATGTGAGTGTCCTCTTTGTTTTCAGTCGGATTCTTAAATTGGCGAGAGATTTAACCCCTGCTTTTTTGAGTGTATCCATCTTCCCCGTCAGATTGTCGAGCAGGGGTAGGAGGCTTGGGATTAGATCTGTCGCCTCAAGCCGCTCTCGTAGATAATCGAGGTTTGTTGAATCTTCATTAACGAAGTAGCTCATGCCTAGTTCCAGAAATCCGATGCTATCTCAATCAGGTTGCCCTCGGGATCGGCTACCATGGCGGAGCGCAGCTTCCAGGGTTCGTTACGAGGGGCGTAGATGCTTGTGGCTTCCCGCCTTGTTATGCGCTCAAAAAAAGCATCGACGTTTTCTTTCGCACCCACGTTGATTACCAGCTCGAAACTGCCGTTCAAACCCTTTGGATATCCGAGTTCCCGTCCAAGCAGTTCGGGTAGCTTTGAGCGCTCGTACATGGCGAAGCGAATTCCCTCATGCTTGAATTCCGCATAGGGTCCTTCTCCGTTCCAGTCTATTTCCAAGCCGAGCGTCTTCTGATAAAAGTTTACCATCTTTGTTAGGTTTTCCACAAACAGAGTGATCATATTGAATCTGGTTTCCACCGACTTACCTCCGCGATTCTCTTCTAAGGCAAATTTGTTCGAGACCGAGTTGGTTGTCAACTCAAGGCTGCCGTTCGAATCGCTTGGGTATGAGGCTCGATGTAGTACGAGGTGTTTTTTCGCTAGTTTGCCGGCAGGCGAGGCAGCAGCCTACCTGATTGGAGTGAACGATTCTGATGTGTTGAACGTGTGGAAGGCGCAGTGCTTCTTGGGGCTAAGGCTATAGATGATTCTGATGGGGCATCGATACTTATCTCTCTTCAGTTCTCAAGAAGCTGCTTTTCGGGCATCTCCCGAACTCGGCCTGTGAACTTGAGAATGCCGGCTATCGGCTCAAAAATTTCCGCTCTTACCCACCGAGTACTGATTTGAGGTTGCGAGTGCTCTGGTACTAGCCATGACTATCGAATAAAATGCATTTCGGAATGTATCTGTTGTACGAATCATAGATGCGGCATCGGTTGCACGTTGAGTATTTCGAGTTAGTGCCTGCCGCTATCAGAGAACAGTTCGATCGAAGGAGTTTGTATGACAGGCAAACGCGTTTTTGCATTCATCGGCCATCCGGGCTGGGAGAGCCTTTGCGCTAGTCTTGTTTCCGCCTATCTCGATGGCGTAAAAGGGGGTGGACACGAAGTTAGAAGTCTCAACTTGGCTGCTATGAATTTCGATCCCAACCTCGAGGGGGGACGTTACCGAACGGCCGCGCCGCTTGAGGTGGATTTGCAAACCTTTTTGGATAATCTTCAATGGTGCGAGCACTTTGTTCTGGGCCACCCGCTCTGGTGGGGTGGTTTTCCAGCTAGGCTTAAGGGGGTTTTCGATCGAGCCTTATTGCCCGGTGCTGTCTATGATTCATCTGGTAAGAGACTGCTTCCGAGGCCCTTGCTCAAAGGGCGCTCAACTAGAGTCTTGATTACCGCGGATACGCCGGGCTTTTTCCTGCGTCTAGCCTATGGCAATGCTATTTTGAAACAAACCGATAGACAGGTATTCAGGATTTGCGGAATGAAGCCCAACCGCTTCAGTGTGTTTTCTCCGGTTAAGACATCCACTGATGAAAAGCGCAAATCTTGGCTGAATACGGCCCGTGAACTTGGCTGCAAGGATGTGTAATCGCGGCAAACCTCAGAGAATTTGGACGCATTGGCGGCCTGATAAATTATCAAAGGAGACTGCTCCTACTCGATACACCATTGTTTACTAACTCTCCGGCACCGGCTATCGGCTCGTGATGGTGTAAGTGCTTCTCAACCGAGAGAGCTGCCATCGAAGGGGTGTTGACTTCGTACAAAGGATTATCGGGGACTGGAGTTGCCGCAAGCCGGCCATTCACGCTGTTTCGAGTCTACCCACTTAAGAACGCGGAGAACGCGCAGCGTGTTCATCCGGCTGGGCTCGCGCCCTCCTTCGATACGGAAGTACTCCTTTCCGGTATGCCAATTCTGCGCCCGCCACTTCCCATCCCTGGTTCGAGCGGAGCTTAGCACGTCCACGGCGTCGTCGAGGCGATCGTCCCACCTCGCGTCGACTGCCCTGAAGTGCTCCAGTCCGCGTAGCACATCGAAGTACCAGTGTGGAGGAAACGAGAGCCTCGAGAAGCTTGGGCGCACAGTTTCTCCGGTGCTCTCGGATCGGTACAGCCGATGCCTGAGGAAGTACTCGCGGCCGCTGGATGCTGCTCTTTGCAGCTTCGAATCGCCTCCGCGAACCGATGTGAACGCGGCCAGTCCCTCTAGTGTACTGATGGTGCTGTGAAACGACGAATGCCGTGCCCGTGCGCTCTGGCAATTCCACCCGCCGTCGGCCAGCTGCTCTCCGACCAACCATTCCGCCATTCGCTCACACTGTTCGTTCCCGCCGAAGCCGAAGTAACAGGCCATCGAAAGCAGCATGGCCGTAACGCAGGTGTCCGTCCGCCCGGTGTTCCAGAGACTTACACCGCCTCCCTTGCTTACGCCTTTGTCTAGTAGCAGGCGACAACTCAACCTCGCGTCATGGTGCTTTGGCTGCAGGCCCAGTTGTGTTAGCAAGCGAAGCGTGTAGAAGGTAGATGTCCACTTCGGCTGGTAGAGTCCTCCGCCCCAGCGGCCATCGGCGGATCGATGCGACAAGAGGCATGCTCCCCAGCCTTCGCGGGCAACCCTGCGACGCGTTCTAGTCCATGTGGCCTCGGCGCGGCCCAGGAGGTCTCGCTGAACCTGCCATACCACCGAAGGGTCTCCCTCGATTAGCCAGTCCGTTACATCCTTGGATAGGTGTCCCAGCTCAATCACGGACGCATCCTCCCAGCTCGCATTCATCTTTCCGGTATTTTCTCTTCAATGGCGACAACCAAGTTTTTCCCTGCTCTTGAAGTAGAAAGCGCTCCCGGCTACCTTCGCTCGCGTGTAGAGTTTATCGATCGTGGTAGCGAAGAAGACTTTCTCGCGGATTACCGGAAGACTCGCATCTTGTCTACTTGCTGTTTCGCATATTGAAAGCATACGAGTTGGTTGGTATGTGTCAATAGACAGAAGATATTCGGAATTTTTCGTAAACAGTCGTTTCTCCCGGTAGTGGTGTTCCCGATTGCTAAGACGCGGCCATCTTGTGGGGATACGTGCCAGTTGGCTGAGCTAACCAGGGCCTTGGAGTAAAATCGAAGGGCTTTGCAAGACATCTAAGGCGTCTATCTGATATGCGGGCGAAATTCTTTCGGCCTGCTTCCAGCCACGCGAGAAGCTCTCGATTTTTTTGAGGACAGCGCTCCTCTAGGCGGCTAATTGTTCGCGGAGGATGGTTCCCGAAATCTCCCCTGGATTCCGAGTGCATGGATTTTCGAAGCTTCTCACATGGTAGAGCTAATTTGCCAAGCAGCCACTGGCACTTCCTCTTGAACAGGTACAACGAAGCCGTCTTGGTATAGCCGATTCCCCTGTTCAATTTGCGGAGCAGCTCTTTTGTCGGCCTCGTTTCCTTACCTGGGAGCTAGTCATCGAGCCTGTTCTCGATGACACGGGAGGCTATCGCCGATTCCCTGGATTACGCCGATGGGCTCGTAGTCGGAGTCGGTAGAGGCAAGGCCGGTGTCGCCGTGCTTGCTGTTCACGGCTGGGATGTCCTCTATCTTCAAGTAGCGCTTCGAGATGAGGCCGGCGTAGAGGAAGATTGGCAAATCGAGAGTACTTGGGGGTTGGGAATGCCGGCTTCGTGGCTCAAGCCATGGAAGACCCTCTCGGTTTTCTCGCTGTGAACCTTATGCCGGTTCGCGAAGGCAATTACATCGTTCTTCTTGGCGAAGAATCGCTTTGCGCCGCGGTTGTTGTCCATGTGCACAACTAGGGGAACATGTGTCCACTCCGTCTCGATAACCATTTATGCCATTGCCCGCTAGGGTGCTGACATTCCCATTTGCCGTTATCTTCCGGATGCGGTTGTTGCCACTATCTGCCACATAGACATTGCCGGATGAATCCATGGCCACGCCACTTGGCCGAGCGAACTGTGCCGAGGCGCGGGCCATCCAAGGCCAGCGCTAAGCGCCGGCCTTGGTGCCCAAGTTCGCCGCTGAATTCGAGTGTATCCAGTAGCTTCCCTAAGGCACCCTGTACTCCAACTTCCGGATGCGGTTGTTGCCCGAATCCGCCACATAGACATTGCCGGCCGAATCCACGGCCACGCCACGGGGGCCGTTGAACTGCGCTGCGGCGCCATCCGCAAAACCAGACGTGCCGTTACCGGCTATGGTGCTCACTACTCCATTTGCCGTTATCTTCCGGATGCGATGGTTTTCCCTATCCGCCACATAGACATTGCCGGCTGAATCAACTGCCACGCCACTTGGTCGATTGAACTGTGCCGCTGTGCCTCTGCCATTCGCAGAACCCGGCGTGCCACTGCCGAATGGGGAGCTTACCCTTCTTGCTGCCGTTATCTTCCGGATGCGGTGGTTACCCCAATCCGCCACATAGACATTGTCGGATGTATCCACGGCCACGCCGGAGGGGATGCTGAACTGTGCCGCGGCGCCTCTGCCATTCTCAAAACCCCACGTGCTGCCGGCTAGGGTGCTCACTACTCCATTACCATTTGAATCTATTGCAATCTTCCGGATGCTATGGTTGAGTGAATCCGCCACATAGACATTGTTGGCTGAATCAACGGCCACGTCACGGGGGTCGTGGAACTTTGCCGCGGCGCCTCTGCCATTCTCAAAACCCCACGTGCTGCCGGCTAGGGTTTCTACATCTCCTACATTGTCATTTGAATCTATTGTAATCTTCCGGATGCGTTGGTTTCTCGAATCCGCCACATAGACATAGGTTTTGCCGGAGGGTTTATGCTGATACACGGCCACGTCGGAGGGCAGATTGAACTGTGCTACGGCGCCTCTGCCATTCTCAAAACCCCACGTGCTGCCGGCTAGGGTGCTCACCACTCCATTTGCCGTTATCTTCCGGATGCGATGATTTTCCCTATCCGCCACATAGATATTGCCGGATGAATCCACGGCCACGCCACGGGGGTCGTGGAACTGTGCCGAGGTGCCTCTGCCATTCGCAAAACCAGCCACGCCTGTGCCGGCTAGGGTGGTCACCACCCATGCCCTGCTCGGGGAAGAGGTAGAAGGCTTGCAGGATGCCAGGAGTGCCACCATGCCTAGAATCAGGATACTGTATCTATAGAATCGTATTTTCATTTTTTTGCTCCAACTTAGAATTTACTCTTACATTATACACACATTCGCGGAAAACGACAATTCTGCAATCACAGATAATCGGAGCCCATCCCCAGCCCAGGGGAGCCGAAAAGGCTAATCAAGCGTAGTACCAGGCAGGCTGCGAGTCCGGCAACCTGCATTGAGCTGGGCTGGGCATGCATCTTACCTGGGGCCCCTGCTGTTAACCCGGCCATTCGGATTGGCAAGTGAACCTGGCCATATACGCCTATCGCGGGTGTAGTGGGAATCGGCAGGTTTGGCTGGGCTCATGCGGATAGTATCCGATATCGGCCGGCCCTGCCCGGCGGGTGGTTTCCGATTATTTCTTACGAACCCACCTTTTCCGTATTCAATGGAGGCTGTGGCAGCCGGTATTAGCGCCGCATCTATCCGGCCTTAGTCTCTAAGCCGTAGGCGGGAAATCACAGATGCCGGTTGGCAATTATGGGCTAAGCCCTGAACTCCGTGGCCTCGATGTGGGCGGTGTCCACTCCTTATTTTCCGTGCGGACTGCAATAGCAATGTCCGGCCTTGAGTTCGCTGAGAATCTGCCGTGGGGATGGTTGAGCCATCCACCGTGAACTCATCGGAATCGCGGCTCCCGAGAGCATCCGGATATGGCCGGGTTCTCCCCCCGGCACATCGAGCTTCTGGATAAGGCGCGTATTGTCTTGTTCGGGGTGTTTTAAAGGGTTCGTCGCTCAGGATTTTTTTAATTAGTTATCATACCTGTGCCCCCGTGTAGAACGGTGAGGGAATCCTGGGATAGACGCGGTACACATGCCGAAAGACCTCTTCGGACTTGCTTTTCACCTCATCTTCACTGTACAAGTCAACAGGCAGTCCGGTGCCATTTTCCCATAAGAAATTATTTATGAAGACGCGGACAGCATCCCTCGTGGTTTCCTTTTCACGCCATTGATCGATTCGAAGTTTCTCGGCCTTGAGCTTCTTCAAGAGCTGAACAGCAACTGTTTTTATGCGTTTTATGTCTTTGCTGTTCAAATCGGGTTTCTTGAGCAAGTCGAATAGGGGCAGTGTTTCTTCGTTCAGGCCTTCTCGCACTACCCGCCTATCTTCATCGCTGAGTTTTTGATACAGATTGAAGAGTGCTTCAAAGGTTTTTTCAATCGTTGCCCCGTCCTTTTCGCGATTGTATTCGTACACCACATCCTCATAGTGCTTTTGGAAGTCCGTTCTGAGAGGATTTCTTTCCAAAAGTTTTTTCAGCCTTTGTTCAATGGCCTGCTTGAGGTTTTGAACTACTGTGTTTTTGGCACGGGTACGCTCGAATCCCTTGCGGAGCCTATCAAAGCTGATTTCGCTAATATTGTAGGGTGCCGTCTCCTCACTAACTTGATTCGCTTGGGTTACAATGCCCTCATCCACAACTTCTCGATGGAGCTGCCTAATAATATCTGTAATATCAGCCTGTTCCCGGTCACTCTGGAGCGATTTATAGACGATGTTGATGGCGTCTCTCTCTTGGCGATATGCGTTGATGTTTTTTACATTGATGCACGCTCTGAATTTCTTGAACACCTCCCGACACATTGCTTCAAAACGTTTTCGGGTTTTATCGTTTTTGTTTGCCGCTTCTTTGCAGGAAATTATAGCGGCGTTTCGATCAAACCCCGTTTTGCTTATTATGTTATCCAGCGATGCATCCCTGTCAGTGAGAAATTCCCGTACAAGGCCAATGGCTTCGGCGAGGTCTGCCAGTAGTTCCTTGTACGGCTTAGCTGGTTCGATTTCATCAGTGTTACCATCAGCCTTCGTTCCCGCGAAGGTTGCCAGGGCCTTCCTCAAGTGCTTAAGAATCCCACAGTAGTCGACAATAAAACCGTTGTTCTTACCTTCATTAACCCGGTTGGCTCTGGCGATAGCCTGCATCAAGGTATGGGCCTTGAGCGGCCTGTCTAAGTAGAGAGTAGCAAGACTCGGCACATCAAAACCGGTTAGCCACATGGCACAGACGATAGCGATGCGAAAGGGATGCTCCTCGGCTTTGAATGCCTGGTCTAATTCAATTCTTTGCATGTTTTTGAACTGCGGTTTGTTCCGCATCGATTCCGGCAAATTTATTCCTTCTTTGATAAGGCGACGATGCGGCGTTATGTCCAAATCCCACTTTCTGAATTTATCAATTTCACCTTGTTCCTCACTCACAATCACGGCGGTTTGAGTTTCCCGCATCCATTCGATTTGTCGATTCAGATAAATATCTTCCTGTTCGTCTGATACTTTCTTCTTCTGTTTTTCAAGTTTTTCGATTTGTTCTTCCCAGTGCCTGGTTATTAGGTTGTACATACGCACACAGGTAACCTTGTCGATGCAAACAAACATCGCTTTGCCAGTTTCCCAAGCGGTAGAATAGTGCGCAACAAAATCTTGGGCGACTTGCTTCAGCCGTTTATCGGCAGTAATGATTTGATAGTTTCGCTTCAGCTCCTTTTCGAGGCGCTGTTCCACATTGATGTCGTAAACTTCAAGCTCCTCGTAGATTAGTTCGTTGAGATTGCCGATTGCCACGCCAAGTTCGTCACCGCGAGAATCGTAGTACAGTGGTACCGTGGCTTCGTCTTCAACAGCCCGCTGGAAATCATAAGTAGACACATATTCCCCGAAGACTCTGCGAGTAATCTCATCTTCATTAAACAAAGGTGTTCCGGTGAACCCAATATAGCCGGCTTTCGGAAGAGCATTTCGCATATTGAGGGCCAGCGTTCCGTATTGTGTCCGGTGCGCTTCGTCGGTAATCACGATGATATCATCCCGCTGGGTGTAACCTTTGTTGGGATCGACTTCCCGGTTGAATTTTTGGATTAGGGAAAAGATGTAGGCTTTGTTCTCAGAGAGCAGTTTGGCAAGGTCTGCGCCGCTGGAGGCACGGCAAGGTTCTCGGTCATGATCCACCACGCCGCATCCGGCAAAGGTTTTATAGATTTGAGTGTCCAGGTCTTCGCGGTCCGTCAACACGAGAAAGGTGAAATTAGCACCTAGTTTTCGATGTACCTTCCGGGTGAACATCACCATCGAGTAACTTTTTCCGGCTCCCTGCGTGTGCCAAAACACACCGAGTTTGCCCTCTCGTTTTTTGCGTTGCCTTACTGCTTCGATGGCACGATTGACTCCCAAAAATTGATTATTGCGAGCTAAGATTTTCCTGAGCTCACCGGATGATTCGTCAAAAAGAATAAAGTTCTCAACGATGTCGATGAAGTTCTTCTTGTTACAGACCCCTTTGAGAAGAGTCTCCATATCAACCACGCCCGGTTCATCTTCGTCTAGCCGTTTCCAATCATAGAAGTGCTCCCACTTGCCGGTGATAGACCCAATTTTCGCCTTCTCGCCGTTGCCGAACATAACAATGGCGTTGTGGTGGAAGATGTGTCCAATGGTATTGCGATAATTCGAAAAGTTGACCTCGAATGCGTTTCTCAAGTCCAGGTTGATACTCTTGCATTCAATAAACAAAAGCGGCAGACCGTTAACAAAACCGATGATGTCGGCTCGTCCCCTGCGGATATCACCTTGAATCCATAGCTCCCGAACGTAAAGAAAGTGGTTATTGCCGGGTTCCTTGAAATCCAGCACTCGAAGTCGGTTTCGGACAGGCTCACCCTTGGTGTTATGGAATGTTACCTGCACGCCATTTAGAATGAGGTTGTACTTTTCCCGGTTGGTAGATGCGATGGTTTGCGATGCGACTGTTGAGGTGATTTGTCTAACAGCATCCTCGTAGGCGGCATCCGGCAGGTTTGGATTCAACTCTGCAAGCTTGTCCCGGAGTATTCTTACTAAAACCACCTCTTGGTCTGATTTTCTTAGGCTGTTTAGGCCGAAGTCTTCATTGTTGTAAGTGTAAACGGATTCCCAGCCCAGTCCTTTCAGGTACTCGACGGTGGGTTTTTGGACAAGTGTATCTTCGTTGTAATAGTTCATTTACCGGGCCTCTAAAACCATAATCCAAGCAGGCTGCCGGTTGGCTCTTCATCGGAAAGCGTAAGCCGGACATAGTCTTTAAATTTGAAATCATCTGAAAAGTCAGATGATGGAACCATGTCGGAATTAATTGTACAAATATACTGGCCGCCAAGTGCTGTTGTTATTTTATGTGCCTGTTCAAATGCACGCGCACGTTGGCGAGTATCAACAGAGTCGTAAATCAGAGTATCATGAATGAGAAAATCGATACCTCGGCGATTCTCCATTTGCAGTTGAAGTACTGCAAGATCGAAGCAGAAGATTTTCATCTTCTCAATTCCCTCGCTGCCACTTCGTTCAATATCTACTTTGTACTTATAGCCGGACTCTGCCACTTCGATTATGAGATGCCCGGAAGACTCATATAGGGCCTGAGAATACTCATTGAAGAGCCGGACAGCTTTCGACCATATTTCGCGCCTCTCCTCGTGGTCTCTTTCTGCTGTTTTTACAAGCTCGTCTTTGGCGGCTCTTATATTTCTTTTCTTCGTCTCTAGGTTTTTCAACTCACGCAGCCGCGCCTGAATTCTTTCTAAAGAGCCTTTTAAAGCCAGATGCCGTTCTTGGAGCCTTGTCATTTCTTGAAGGGCGCCATGGGTTTTTAGAATTTGCATTAACTTAGCGCGCTCATCAGTTAACTCTTTAGTTCTTAATTCTCGGTCGCTGATGGCTTTATTTATTCTTGAGATTTCAGAGGCTAAGAAGTCTCGGCGGTTAGCTATTATCTTTTTATGAAAATTTCCAGCTTCTTCCATCGTTCGCTTCACAGCCTTAGGAAATACTAATCCAGATTCCTCGTATAATCTAATAAGAGACCTTGTATCCGGCGGCTTTTCATCGGCGGTGGATTCTTCATACTGTGAAAGACGACGGCGATCAGAAAAATTGAGGTTGTTTAGAGATTGTATTTCCTTGGTAAGCTTATTAGCATCCCTTTGGATGGATTCATACTCCGGATGAACCCTGAAGGTATCCAAAGCTGTCTTTGTGGCTAATGTTTGCTGCTCAAGCTGAATCCGCCGTGTTTCCAACTCTCCTACCGTTCCGAAAGCTCCTTCCATTGCACCGGTTTTAATCGCTTTTTTCATGCCTTTGAAACCTTCTTCCCGGTCTCTTAGGCTCTGCCAACTTGAAGCGTTTTCCCAGTTCATACCAAGGAGATATGCGGTGTTTAGCTGAATATCCCAGGTTATTTGCTGACGAACATGACGGAATGGACTTGTGTATGCGTCGGGTCCTCTCCGAATGAAGTATGAAATTAAGCTTCTAAAACTTGGTTTATAAGTGTGCTGGTCCGCAAGCCGAGGCAGTCTGAAAAGAGCCCAACCAAGCAATTCTCGCCATTGTTCTATCTTGAAAACATACTCACCCGTTTCGCCATCAAAGCTGGGTTGGTTCGGCCACTTAGCGGTGTTTCCTTCTATTACTTCTATGGCAATGTTTTTGGGGTTTCCCACCCACCTAGTTACCTCTACACGAGCATCCCTGATTGTGATTTCAACGGTGAAAGACCACTTTCTCAGCTCTTCAATAATCAGGCCGGATCCTTTTCTCGCACTACTACCAAGGCAAAAATGTATAATTTCCAGCAATGTTGATTTGCCGAGTCCATTACGAGTATCTTTTTCAGAAGAGCTTTTAGTGCGATCCGCAAGAATAACATTGAGTCCACCGGTAAATTCTACAGCTTTGAAATCACTTTGGTTTGCAGAGACGCTGTGGATCATATTGCCCCCCTATTGATTAAACCATTCTTCAGGTTTACGACATCGATGATGTAGAGGAGGTTGAGCGCCAACACGAATCTCTCATAGGTGCCCACGGCGTGGTTTCCCCGCACTTTCTCCCATAGGCTTGTAATCGTTTGCGGCACTTCGAGATTAGCTAATAACAGTCCACCGATACCCAGCAATGACTGTTCTTCCGAGATATGCTTGGATGGTAGAATCATTTCTCAAACACCTCGCAGGCCTCAAAAAGATATACCAGCACGACCAGGCCGGCAAGGCGTAGCTCTTGTTGCTGGTATTCTTGCTGGGCGAAATGACACATTGCTCCGAAGAGTTCACTACCCTTCGCGCCATACTGTTTTTTCCGCCAATACTCTGAAAGAAATCCCGCCTTAAGTCTCTCAGGAAAGTCCGGGTCTATTTGTGCGACCACTTCGATGAAACCTTTAACGTCCCTGGCACGTAGGAGACCCATCTTTATAATATCTTTATCATGGTCATCCAGGTCGTTTTTTCGAATTTTATCTTCAACTTTCAATAGCGCATAGTTGCTGGTAACATCAGATGGTTGAATTCTGGATACCCATTTAGTAACCATATCCAGTTCTTCAAATTGGACATTTGGGGATGCTTTGTCCCTTTCCTGGAGGACTAGTTTCTCATGTTCTTTCTTGATTTGGTGCAATCTGGAAACTGGATAGTCTTTTTCACCCTGAGGGAAATCGATTACCTTATGGCAGGTTGGGCATAGATAGATAAGATTGTTGAAGTTATTGTACTCACCGTCCGTCATATCGGGATTGAGACGGGCCGATTGCTTCTTTGTCCCCTTGCCGCCGTGTATACCTTCGATGTGAGCAACCTCACCAATAAATATATGATTTCCCGATTTGCTATCCTGTGTAAGTCGTCTTCTGCAATTAGGTATCGCACATTTATCTCCACTACGACTGGCAAGTGAAAGTTTTCTATTATCTGGCACTCTCATACTGCTATCTCTCCGTTCATTAGGCGAGGGAGGAGCAGGTTACGGGCTTGGGTAAGTTTTTCATTATATCTGGTAAGAGTATAAATTTGTGTCCTTAGAAACCCGATATCTTGCTCGAACTGCAATAGAATTTTCCGTTCTGGAACCAATATTTTTCTGCTGTGCGCAGAATCTCTGTTAAGTCCCGGCACCGCAACATCGGTATTAATGAATTGTGTTTCCAAAAGAGCATAATAGAGATAAATTGAGCATTGCTTCGAATCGATGAAGTACACTGTATCTATGGGATAAAAATCTGCTTCGCTCCAAAATACACTTCCAACATTTCCTTTTCTTCCGACAATAATAGCTGGGCCTTTTACCAGAGCGCTCTCATGATTACCTACAATGCCACTTGAACCATAGACTGGAAAAGGTCCTGGTACTCTGTTGTCCTTTTTTAGGGCTTTTCCATATTGGAAAGGAGCGACATCTCCTATGGGCCTCCTCTCCCACCCCTCCGGCGCACCATCCTTAATTTTAACATGCTCATGTCCGGGAAAGCGGAAATGAACAAACCACTCCTTGTAAAGCAGTCTGGCTGCCTGCTCCAGCAACTGGATGCGTCGCCGGTTGTTTTCGATTAGGTTATCGTAGGTGGAGAGAATAGAGGCAATCTTTTTCTGGACTACGAGTGGTGGGATAACAACTTCAAGTGATTTGATGTTATGAAGTCCGAGTGTACTTTGTGCTGAACCACCACTTAGAAGCTGAAATCTTTCTTTTGTACGACTAGTAGCAAGCTGAAAACTAAGAAATTTTGAGTCACAAAGTCTTTCATTAACAACCAATTTGGCGGCATTCCCAGTAAGATTTGCACCATCGAACTCTGCTGATATATAACCTACGTCACCGATATTTGCACCTATAATTGTTACTGCAATATTCCCCTCATTTACTATGTAATTAGAAATTTGCCTGTATGTGCGGTCTTCAATACACACTGGTTTCGAGAAGGTGATTCGATTGTTTCCGATGTCTCTTGCCCGAATATAAGCGTGAGACGTTGGAACAGAAGAATAATCATGACCTTTGGGCAGGAATCTACCTCTCTTTACGGAGGCGATTTCCTCAAGTTTGAGTAACGACCAACTCATACCCCAACTCCTCAAAATTCTTCTTTACCGCTGCTGCAAGATTCACCGCTTCGGCGTTGAGGTCTTCAAGTTCAACGTGAGTTTCACGCATGGCCTCGTAGAAGTCGAAATTTTCGTCTTCCTCTTCGGGTGCAACGCCCACATAGCGCCCCGGCGTAAGGGACCAATCGTTGGATTCTATTTCGGCAAGGCCCACCAGTTTTACTAGACCCTCCACATCGCAGAGCTTCGCTTCGGGAAAGCGTTCGGTAAGCCAGTGAGCCTGCCTCCAGAAGTATCGAACCTGCTTGAGCTGTTCTACTGCCGGACTCCGCGCTTCATCCGCCATTTTGAGTGCCTTGGTAACCTCCTTGCCCAACCGGGAATCGCTCTCACGTAGGCCGCACTCGTTTTCACAGGTTTCGATAAGCCTAGTTGAGAGCTTGAGGAGAAGTTCGGTTTGTCTAACCAGATTTCGGCTGGACTCCGCCAGGGTTAGCAAACGGTCCACGGCCTTTTTGAGTTCGCCGTTACTTATTTTTTGCTTTTTCCAGGCACTTTGCTGTTTAGATAATTCAGCCTTAAAGGCTTTTACATCCCTTGTGAAGGCCGGGATAGTGGTGCTGAGTTCCAACCAGATTTCCGAATGGGCACCTTCTTTGCCCAGGGTTTTAATGAAAGGAGTCACTGCCTTTTTCAATGATTCCAGTGAGGATGAGAAATCGGCTAAGGGTGTAATTCGGGCGCCATTGTTATCCTGAGCCTGGAGGCATCCATCGGATTCAGTGAGCATTCGCCGGCAAAAGGCACTGATTGTTTCGAGGTACCTTTTCGTTTGCCCGCGGTAGAGGGCTACAATCGAAAGAATGCTCTGCTCCTGCTCGGGACTGAAGTCGTAGATTTTGCGCGTTATCCTCCGGCAGATGTTTCGCGCATCGATCATCAAAACCTTGTCTTTATTCTGTTTGGGCTTGTTCCGATTGAGGAACCACAGCTCACAGGGAACGGTACGGGTGTAGAAAAAGTTCGAGCGAATGCTAATCATTACATCCACATCACCAGACTCAATCAGCTTCTGCCTTACCTTGGCTTCGTCGCGTCCGGCACTGGATGCCTGGGAAGACATAACAAATCCGGCCCTACCCCTTTCGTTCAGATAGCTGTAGAAATAGCTAATCCACACGTAGTTGCCGTTGGAAACCTTGTTTTTCTTGTTCACTCCGGGAAGCCCAAAGGACAGACGCGGATCGGTTTTCACTTTGTCGGCATCAATTTCGTCCACATTGAACGGCGGATTAGCCATCACGTAGTCGGCCTTGCCGTGCAGTTCATGAGGGTCCTCGTAGTAGGTGATGGCTTTTTTGATGTCTCCCTCAAGCCCATGAACAGCCAAATTCATCTTGGCCAGGCGAATCGTGGCGGCGTTCTTTTCCAAGCCTCGAAACGTGAGGCGTTCAACTGGGCTTAATCCATGTTCTTCCACAGTTCTGGCGCTCTGCACAAACATACCACCGGAACCGCATGCCGGGTCCAAGACGGTACCTTGCTCGGGGTCTAGCACATGGGCGATAAGCGAAACAAGAGAAACCGGTGTGAAAAATTCACCTCCATCATGGGCCTTTTGATCGGCGAATTGGGTGAGGAAATACTCATAGATACGACCAAAAACATCTCCGGAGACTTTTTTCAGTTCGTCTGGGTTGAGCGTTCGAAGAAGCTGGCCGAGAACCTGATTGTCCAGCTCCTGATATTCACTCTTAGGCAGCACTCCGCGAAGATTCTCGTAGTCTTTCTCGATGGATTCCATGGCACTGATAATCGCCTTGGCGCGGTCTTCGTTGTCTGGAAGAGACACCAGCGAGTCGAATTGCGCTTTGTCTTGCAGGAAAATAGCGCTTTTCTGGGAGAAGTCCTCCTTCGTCAGAGCCCTGGTTTTTCCACTCCGCTTCGGCAGATTGGCTCCAATTTCCGTCTTAACCATCAGATAACGACTGTAGGCGTGACGAAGGAACACAAGGCCCATAACCGGCAAGAAGTATTCGTTACTCGCGTAGTTGGAATTAGCTCGCAGGGTATCGGCTGCATTCCAGAGTCGTTTTTCGATTGCTTCAATGTGTTCCAGTTGTGCCACTATTATTCGTTCTCCTTGAAAAACTCATCAAGAAGGTTCTCACTTCGCTCACCCATCGTTCGCAGCAGTTCTTCAATCTGTTTCAAAGCAAGGGGTGATGGCTCTGATTTTCCATTTTCCCAGCGGTTGATAGTTGGAAACGTTACGCCGAGTTTGGCCGCGAACTTTTCCTGGGTTAGGCCCGTTTTCTCTCTAAGCCCACGAACTAGTCAGGGATATCCTGATAGCTATTCACCGCTTCTCTCCCTCCAGCCAGTTAGGAGCTTAGCCGATATTGACCCGTATCACAAGGCTTATCAGGTGATATATCATCTAATAGAACTATGGGGATTCCATCGGAATCGCGGCTCCCCGGCCTTGTTCGATTCAGGGCCAACCTCCTCTTCCATGGTGAGAGACTGCTCTTGATGTCCAGCTCCGGCAGAAGGTCATGTTGAGTCTGGCGCGGGTGAGTTGGAGGTGGCGAGTTTAGGCGCAGTCTTTGAAACCGCCGTTTTCGATGGGGAACCCGGGTCAGACCTCGCCTTCGATCTCTACGGGCACGCCGATCTGCTTCGCGACGGGCGTCCAGATGTCTACGTTCTCCACGTCGGTTTCGATGGAGACGATGAGCGCGTACCGGGCGCCCTTATCGCTCCGGTCGCGTGCGGGCTGATCCTTCCACCAGCCGCTGACCGGGTAGACGCCAACCATACCACGATCAGCGAGGTTGGCGGCCATCTCCGATAGGATATCCGAGTGCACCGAGCCACGGTTCCGAGCCTGCGAACCGAGGTACCAGTTGTCTGATCCGCCGACTTCGGGCCTTTTCTCTTCTTCCCCGAGAGCCTGCTGGTTAAGCCTCTTCCGGAACTCGTTCAGCGATTCGGTGGGCTTATTCACGTCGAATCGAAGACCGTGAGACGCATACCGATGGCGTGTGGTCCAGCCACGGCGACCGGGGTTCGGATCAATGAAGTACGAGAGCGTAACGCGCAATCGTACCGTCTGTTCACCAAGGCTCCGCAGGACATCTATCGGCCAAGGCAGCTTGAAGTAATGAATGTCTCCCATGATTCGAGTCTTCGAATTCTCGTCTCTAGGAGTGAAAGGCCGGATGGAGCCTTGGGCGATGAGCGTGAGGGAATTGTTCGCGCTACGAAGTGCCCAGCTGAGCCGCGGAACTCCAAAACCATACCGCCGAACGAGCATCTCTCGCTCTTTCTTGCCGCTGGTACCACTAAAATGGCCTTCCATCATGGCCCGGGTCCAATTGGCTGAGTGCACGATCAAGCCGCGGATGGCTTCGGGCCAAAGGCTCGGATACTGGGCCTTAATGATCGCAGCCATTCTCGCAGCCTGGGCCGTCGCGGCGCTCGTTGCGTACGAGACGACGAACGGCTTGTCCGCAGGCTTGTAGTGGGTGGACAGGAGGCAGAGGTCGTTGCACGGGAAGTCCACCTCGTCCTTGCTGTTGTGGACAACATTCCCCCCTTCGAACAACACGTCGGGCTTCAATGGCCACTGTTTGGCAAACGTGACCGACGTAGTGCTCCAAGGCGACAGTTCGCCAGCCGGAGCAACGGGTTCCCATCCCTGCCACAACGCATCCTGGATGGAAATCCGCTCAGTGAACGCACCGACAGTTAGAGCATTCCACGCCTGTGCCGGGTCGTGCACCGGGTCGGTGTCGCTCTGGTTGAGATGATCTACAGCGAGTGAGTTGCCATCGACGTTGCCGGCGCTGACAATGAACAGACGACGATGGTGGTTCTCGCCGTCGTCGTCGAGATAGACCAAACCCTGTGTGGTTTGGTCGAAGATGCGACCGGCCGCCAAAGCATCAACGGCGGATGACCACGAAGTCGGCTTGCCGCTATCCCGTTCGTCCGTGGCGGTAACAGCCATCACGAAACAGCGTCCACGGTCGGGGGCCTGCACTTCAACGCGATTCATGGCTTCGGCCGTGATGGTGCCATAGATTTCCGGTAGATTCGCTCCGTTCGGCGGCAGAATCTTCACGGATTCGAGACGGTGCCGGAGCTGAACTGGCTCAGAACCGGCGAGGACAGGAGTGAGGTCGCCATAGAGAGTCAGCCCCGCCATCTGGGTGCCGTGCCCCTTCATGTCGGCACCGCCACCGTCGTCGTGATAACCCCACGTCGAATTGACCGTCGTGCAATCCTTAGCAGCTATTGCGATCTCGAGAAGCGGATGATTGCGATTCACACCTGTGTCGAGAATGCACGCTACCGGC
>Ga0209680_1000002_pt1 | contig 121296 bp, 103 predicted proteins | sample WorMetLIZISLAND1_FD_187413 | JGI IMG/M metagenome (GOLD analysis project Ga0209680, IMG submission 187413) | Marine gutless worms symbiont microbial communities from Max Planck institute for Marine Microbiology, Germany - Olavius loisae LIZARD... ... | reverse complement strand
TATCTTGGCCTCGATACAAAACAACACCACCGGCAAAACTCCAAACTCTCTCCAACTTAAAACCAAATCATTGACTCTAAAACCACGATGTGGGATAGATAGCTAATGGATTTCAACGAGCGTCGGATTCTCACGTTTACGGGCCTCGGACATTTTTTTACTCATTTCACGATGCTGCTGTTTCCACCATTGGTTACTACGATCGCGCGGGACTTGGGAATGGAGTTAGATAGAGTTTTTTCTATTAGCTTCCCTATGTACTTGCTATATGGAGTATGCGCCATTCCCTGGGGCTTTTTGGCTGATAGATGGAATCCGAGGTTCACGCTGGCCCTCGGCATTATTGTAGCGGGTATTGGACTGCTTGGAGCGGGTTTAGTCCGAAGTCCGCGGATGCTGTCCATTTCGCTTGCGGTGGCTGGAATTGGAAATTCGGCCTATCATCCCACGGGCCTTGCTCTGCTTTCGAAGGGGATGCGGCTAAGAGGCCGCGGATTGGGTCTGAATGGAATTTTCGGAAACCTCGGTATTGCGCTGGCACCGTTTTCTGCTGGTATTCTCGGGTGGATGGTAGGCTGGAAGATGACATTTGTTTTCTTCGGAGTTGTGGGAATTTTTTGGGGTTTGCTTGTTGTGATGGTGCCTTTTTCCGTTCCGCGACTAGGGGATAGACAGCGAGGCGAGGGAGTTTCAGGACAAAATGCCCTAGTGCTTTTCCTAATACTATGTATGGTAGTTGTTTTTGCCGGATTGATGTATCGCTCATTCACCCTTGTATTGCCAAGTTGGTTGGAATTTAGGTTTACCGATAGCTTCGATAAGATAAGGAGGTTGTTCAGCGGGTTGGATAAAACCCAGGCTGAGATGGGCTTTGCCGGCTTGATGGCGGCCTTAGCGACTGGCTTAACAATGATAGTTGGAATGATTGGCCAGCTAGTCGGTGGACGAATTGCTGATAGAATGGACTTAAGAAGGGCCTATCTACTGTTTTTTTCCCTGGCGCTCCCATTTCTCCTCCTGGCCAGATTAGTTCCCGGGTGGGCTTCCCTGCCTCTTCTTGGCATGTTTGCCTTTTTCGCGTTAGGCTTGCAGCCAGTTGAGAACAGTCTCTACTCGATGCTGATTCCGGCGAAATGGCGATCTTCCGGATTTGGAATCAAGTTTACGCTTGGGTTTGGTGTAGGGTCGATTGCAGTTGCGAATATCTCGAAATTCGAGCCGCGGATTGGGTTGGATGGCATTGTGAGTCTGATTGTTGTTTTCCTACTTCTAACTATTGCAACCTCGCTGATTTTGCTGCTTACGAGCCGTGGGGCGGTGATAAAGCATATGACTGGTGAGATTGCATGAGAAATACGGAGACAAGGCTTATATGGAATGCGGGGGACGAGACTGCTCGCGTGGAAAACGAAGTTCGAGCAGGCCTAGCGAATAGGAGAGCCGAACGTACTGGGTGGATTGAATGGAAGAATTGAGATTCGAAGGCCATCGAGGAGTCGGAATGTACGGCAGGAAGTGGGAAACCTTTGCGGCTAGGGCCTGCCTGGTAATTGTGCATGGATTTGGCGAGCATTCAGGGCGCTACTCCGAAATTGCGGCTTATTTCTGTTCGAGGGGAATCAATGTTGTAGCGTTTGACTGGTGCGGACACGGACTGTCTGGGGGTAAGCGGGGTTTTATTCTTCACTGGAAAGATTTGTGGGATGATTTAGATTCCGCTCTCGAGCTTGCTGCAGGACTGTACCCGGTAATTCCGGTTTTTCTGCTCGGGCACAGCATGGGCGGAACCATTGTAATCGACTATGTTCAGAGCAGCGATTTTGCACCTCGCGGAATACTCATATCCGCACCGGCACTCGGTACTCCGGGAGTATCGAGGTTTATGTTGGCAATCTCAAAGGTGCTTACCCTGTTTGCACCGAAGCTCAGGGTAAATGTTGGGCTTGATATCGATGCGCTTAGCAGGGATTCCCTGGAGTGTCGAAAATACCGAGAGGACCCCTTGGTGCATGGGAAGGTGTGTGTTGGCTTTGGAAGGGAACTTGAGGCCGCTCAGAGGAGGGTTTTTTCGCGGGCCGCATCACTTGCTTCACCGATTCTGCTTTGTTATGGGGCGGCGGATCGAATCGCGCCGCGCAAGCCAATTGAAGACTTCTATGCTCAGGTTGGATCTGAAGACAGGCAATTGGTGATTTTTGATGATGCATATCATGAGCTTCACAATGATATTATCCGTGAGGAACTATGGCGGCTGTACTCGGATTGGATTCTCGAACATGTTTAATAGGAGATTTCTATCAGTGTTGAAAGCATGCTTCAGACAATTGAATCGAATGGCCGCATGAATACTTTTCGCATCATGTTTATCTGCACTGGAAATATCTGCCGCAGCCCTCTGGCGCATGCTATTTTTGAGCAGATGGTGGAGAAGAACGGTTTGGGGCAGAGAATCAAGGTTGAGTCGAGCGGTACCAATTCCTACCACAGGGGCGAACAAGCCGATTACAGAATGAGACGAACCGCCGAGGGGCACGGGTTGATAATCGATCACCGGGCACGCCGGCTATCTCGATTGGATTTGGAGAATTACAACCTTCTTCTAACCATGGATGAGCGGAATTTCGCCGACACCCTGGCCCTGTGTCGAACAGATGAGAATAGGGAGAGGGTTAGGATGTTTAGAGATTTCGATCCCGAGGGAGAAGGTGATGTTCCGGATCCCTGGTATGGTGGGATGGAAGATTTTGAGCTTGTCTGGCACATTGTTTATAGAACTTGCAAGTCCTTATTCAACCATGTTCACGGCCTATTATGCGCATAGGCTGTGCCCGATGCACGCCTCAGGTGGAAATCGGCCAGGCTGTTTCGACGGGGCCGGCAGGGAAGGCAGCACCTAGACTCGGATAGCATGAAACCCGAGTCCGCTATCGGTTCCAGCTTGTTTAGTTAATTCTCGATAGATATACTTCGAGGCGGATAGGATGGGAGGCGCTAATTGAAATTTCGACGAACTTTGTTCACGGCTATCCTGGGAATTATAGGTTTAACGATTATCTGGGCGGGCGGAACGGACGATCGCAAAAGCGTTGCTTTAAACGAGGCCGACGAGACGCCTCGCGCATTGCCCAGGCGAATAGTTCAGGCTGGATCTTCGGCGTTTATCGTTACGGACGCTCTCTATTTGTTTCCGGAGGCTTACTCGAGGCTAGTCGCTATCGCTGATGGAACTCAGAGGAATGGTTTCTTCGCGAGCGATATAGATCCGAATTCCGATAGCAAGACAATACTACCTAGGGAGGCAAGTGCCGAGACTATTTTAGCCTTAAAACCGGATATGGTAGTAATGAAAAATTTCATGAAAAATCGAATTGGTGAACCGCTAAAGCGTTTAGGCGTTGAGACTCTTTATCTCGATTTGGAGACTCCCGAGGCTTGGATGGACGATTTGGATAAACTCGGGAGAATGTTCGGAAACACGCGGCGCGCCGATAAGCTGAAGGCGAGCATAAAGGATAGAGTTGCTTCCGTGGAAGAAGCCCTGGCCAAATTGGCGGAGGAAGACAAACCAAGAGTTCTCTTGCTGTATTGGTCGGTTAAGGATGCTGTGATGGCGCTCAATGTTCCGCCCCTCTCCTGGATACAAACCCGTATGGTTGAAATGGCCGGCGGCATCCCCGTGTGGAGAGATGCTGATTTGGGCGAGAATTGGACACTGACGGGCATCGAACAGATTGCGCTGTGGGATCCGGATGTGGTTTTCGTGGCGGCTTACCATGTAAGCGCCATAGAAGCTGTCGAGATAATCAAGAATGACGATACATGGCAGAAGCTCAGAGCCGTGGCTCAGGGACGGATACACGCCTTTCCGGCCGATTACTACAGTTGGGATCAACCGGATATCAGGTGGTTGCTTGGTTTGAAATGGTTGGCAACGATTCTTCATCCGGAGCATTTCAAGGATGTTGATATGACGGACGAGGCCAGGGCGTTCTATGAGGAGGTGTACGGCATGGACGAGGCTAAATTCGATAGTCTTATCCTGCCGCGTTTAACGGGATTGAACTGATTTGCCTGGTGGGGAACGGAGGAACGCGCTTGCAGCCCTGGCGTTTCTTCTAATTGCCGTTTTTCTGCTCTCCTTGTTTTGGGGACGATATCCCCAACCCGGGCTAACTAGTTTGAGCGCTCTTGGAACAGATGATTTGGCCCAAGCCTTGGTGGTGAATATCCGCTTGCCCCGAGCTCTTATGGCCATCATGCTGGGGGCCTCCCTGGCAGGCGCCGGAATGGTTCTGCAAACTGTTCTCGGCAATCCTCTTATCGAGCCCGGCTTGCTTGGAGTGAGCCAAGGAGCCGCTTTTGGTGCCGCGCTGGGTATTCTATTATCTACGGGAAATTACTGGCATATTTCTATCTTGGCCACGTTTTTCGGTCTGGCGGGTTTGGCGCTCAGTTGGTTGTTAGCGCAAAGTATAAGGTATGGGGGAGGCATACTTCGTCTTGTGCTTTCGGGTGTAATGGTTTCCGCGTTTTTCTCATCGGGCCTGGGAGTATTGAAATACCTGGCCGACCCTCGCAGCCAACTTCCCGAAATTACCTTCTGGTTGATGGGAGGCTTATCTGGTTCGAATTGGTTTCTGGTTATTAGAACCCTGCCGCCGGTTGCATTGGCGCTTTCGATTATTCTGCTGGTTAGATGGCGCGTAAACCTGCTCTCATTGGATGATCGATCCGCCTTCGCCTTGGGAAGCAGTCCGGGGCGGGAGAGGATTGCGCTGATAGTCTTCTCGATTATAGCCGTTGCGGCGGTAACGGCGGCGGCCGGAGTTGTTTCGTGGGTGGGCCTGCTTATACCTCATGTGGCTCGAAAGCTCGAGGGCGCGGATACGTCGCGATCCCTCCCATTATCGATGATACTTGGGGCAATCTTCGTGCTTTTATGCGATGATGTCGCTAGATACCTGCGCGGTGGTGAACTGCCATTGGGTTTGTTAACAGCTTTCTGCGGAGCGTTGATGTTCGCCGTACTTATGACTCGACGCGGGAATACTCATAGTCGATGAGCGAGAAGGCAGATGCGGCCATCGTTATCAATGAGTTGGTTTTCACCTGGCCGTATGCAGAATTCCCCCTCTTCGAGAATTTGAATTTGCATTTTCCCAAGGGGAAGACTGTCTGCCTAATAGGCCCTAATGGCTCGGGAAAAACCAGCCTGATGGAGCTGATACTCGGATGGAAGCGAGCCGACAGCGGCTATGTTGAAATCGAAGGACGGTCGATTGGCTCGATACCGTCTCGTGAACGCGGGCAGATGATGGCCTTGGTGCCTCAAGAGGAAAGAGTTCCTTTTTCCTATAGTGTATTCGAATATGTAATGCTGGGCCGTGCGCCGTTCCTACCGCCTCTGGCCTCTCCGAACAGAGATGACAGGAATTGCGCGGTGAGATTGCTTGACAGGGTTGGAATCAAGCATCTTTCTAGGCGCTTCGTACCCAGCCTTAGCGGCGGAGAGAGAAGGATGGTTCTGATAACGAGGGCGCTGGCGCAAAGCCCACGGATTATGCTTCTCGATGAACCGGTTAATCATCTGGATCCGGCGAATCGTGAACGAATTATCGAAATTCTGATCGATTTGAAATGCTCGGGAATCACAATAGTAATGAGTTCACACGATCCGGATATAGTGTTTAGACTGGCCGATCGAGTTGTGCTGCTTCATAGCGGTGGGGATCCGGTTATGGGCAGTCCGAACGAGCTGCTCACTTCCGAAAACCTGAGTGAGCTCTACGGCGTCAAGGCCGGCATTATTGATATCGAGGGTAGGAAACTCGTTCTTTGGGGCAGGTAACAGGAATCTGGGATTCCGGCCAATCGAGTCTCGCCACGGTAAAACCTAGGCATCGTATAGTAAACGCAGATAATCAATCCTGCCAAAGGCTCTCCTTACACTTCTGCTGATTTTTTCCGGTGAAAACGATTTCCGTTTGCTACCGAAGCTTCGAACTATTTCGATGAATGACTTCACATATCGGCTGTCTCCCAGATGGGATTCCACAACCTTATCCATACTTGGGGGCTTTGCCCTAAGAGTTCGCTCGGCCGATTCCAACAACTCCTGATTCAAATTTCTTGTCCTGTCCAACCAGGCTCGATCCTCGCGGGCCAGTTTCAACGCATCCAGCTGATCTTCCACGGAGAGATACGAAACATCGATGCCTCCGCCCGTAGCGAGTTTCGAGGCGGCCGTGACAACTGACTTCAAGGCTTTCTCGGGTATGGAGGATTGCATCTGTTTGATTTTGCTTGAATAAGCCGTTTTCGTTCGTTCTATAAGCTCTGGTGTCGCCGGAATACGGAAGTCGGTCCAGAAGCGTCTTGGATAGTCGCCGAATAACTCCAGCATCCCATCCAAAATATCGAGATATCTTGCAAGCAGTGGTTTTCGCCAGAGTAGCGAGTTGAGAAACAAGTAGCCGAATCCCTCCTGTACGGAGGTGGAGATTATCGCGTCGCAGGATGATATCAGATGGGCATAGCCCAGTCTTGCGTCGCTGGAAGCTTCGGGACACCATGCTCCGGGGATAATGCCCTCTTTATAAGCCTTTTCGATGACATCGGAGTAGGGTTTTTCACGGGTGGAGGTGCCGGGGAGAGTTACGATCAGGTTGGCCGGCTGGAGCAGAATTCGGGCGAAAAGGGCAGACTCAAGTATGTTCTTACGCCTGATTGCTCGAACCGGGTATAGCAGAATCGGAGCGCCCGAGATGTATCCCGGGTTATTCGATAGCTCTTCCAAGGCGTTTTTCGTTTCGGCTGGGTTTGTTTCCTCTAATTTGGGAATTGGAACGGGATTCGGCAATAGATGAACCGAACCCTCCAAGCCCGCGTCTAACAGGATGTTCAAATCTCGCTCGTTGATAACCGCGTAACGAATCCCGGCGCCGCTGGGGTAGGGAGGTTCATCGAGCATGCTGTTGATTCTCTCCAGATTTTCCGAACGACCACATTCCGGAAAGTCATGTATGTGCAGTAGCATATCGCGCCTACCCTGAGCGGCTATTTTCATCAATGCCGTGGTCAATGCGGGATTTTTTCCTATGTGGTAGTTATGCACCCAGAAAATAGTATTCTTGTCGTAGCGCGCCTCCAATCTCTCGGCCAGTCTATCCGGATTTGAACCCCGTCCACTTTCCGTATAAGCGATTTCGTCTAGAACATCTAGGCGTATCTTGTCTCGCCGACCGCGTTCGAATCCGTCTCTTATCCTACCTAGAACTCTTTCGGCGCCGTCGCGGCATCCCGTAACCAAGCGAATTTCCTGTATATAGTTCAAGCGAGCGAGCAATATGCGGACGGAGAATACTATAACATCGGTTACGCCGCCGGGATTTAGGTGGTAGTGGAAGATGGCCAACTTCATATGTCGGATTCCAACCTGAGGTCTCCCAAGTGACGGGTCAATACTGCTTTGAGCTGGTTTCTGAGCACGCTATATGAGTAGTACCGCAAACCCAGGGTGTAATTCACATCTGCCATTTCTCTTGAAAGCTCCTTATTACCGATCACTTCTTCCGTGAATTTTATGGTTTTACTGGAAATAAAATTATCCATTTCGATAACTTTGAACCCCTTGGGTTTGATATCAGTTGCATATATGGAATAATTGTTAACCAAAATCGGCTTTCGAAACCAAATTGCCTCGAGAAATGCGTTCCCGAATCCCTCTATCAGAGAGGGATAGGTGATTAGATCGGCATGTGGATAGATATCTTCCAAAACATATATTCGGCGCTTATCCTCTGTTTCACCACGAGTTTCCTTGATTATGTCGTCTACAAATATGGCTCGGATTTTCATCAGATCGGCGTATTCCCGAACACGTGTTTGATACTCGTGTCCTTCATCGCCGGAAGCATGCGAGATTACCAGAACCGCTTTTCTACTAATACGAGCCACCAATTCCACCGCGTGTTCTATTCCCTTTCTTTGCACAACCCGGGTTGGCTGGAGTACGAAAAGCTCATCGTCGGTGATACCGAGATCGGCACGGACATTGCTGGAGAAATCATCAGGGGGTGGCGGACCCAGCTCAAAATTCATTACGTTTGGAATAAGAGTTGATGAAATGCCGGTTCGGAGAGCCAGTTGATTCTGCCCCGAGGTGTTTATTACAACATGCTCTATATTCGAGAGATGGGGCGGGAAGGCCATATTGAAATAATCCCAAACGCAGTTTCGAAGAAATCTTTTACGCTCCCAAAAGAAATCGTGGTGATGCGCAATCACCGGCATTCCTGTTTCGGAGATAACTTCGGTGAGCGCAAGTGCAAGGGGGATGTTCAGAGGTATGGTTAGCGCGTTTTCGGCGACAATCAGATTGATATTGAAGGTTTTGATGAATTCGTAGATTTTCGATTTCAGGAGGAGTCTCATGTCGTGAATTCTCAATGTCAGCAGGCGCGGTCGTATGGTACTGCTGAAGCTCTCGTCGCATAATTCCTTTATTTCGGGATGTTGGAAATGGAGCCTCTCTTCTATGAAGGAGTGATCGGATGCGGTATCCAGCTCTCCGGCCATGAAGAAGCATTCACAGCCCACCTGACTTAGAACAGTGGCCCACTTACCGGTTTCAAGCGAAACCCCGTCAGTACCCGCAAATCTAAATGAAATAAAACCAACTCGCTTTGATGCCATGCTCATATCCCCCAGAACACTCGCTATTGTGCTTCGCAACTTAAGATAAACGATATCACATTTGCGTCAAGAAAATATTGAAAATTGAAATTCCTTATTTTCAAGCTTTGATATAATGATGGATGCAATGAACAATCTGGCGATAGAAATACTCTTTTTTACTGTCTCTGCAGTATCGGTGCTTCTTGGGGTATTAGGAATACCTGGGAACTTTGTACCCGCGATTATAGCGCTAATAGCCACTCTGGCGGGTGATGGCCGGAGTTTTACCTGGACTTGGTTTGTTGTTTTTCTGCTTATCGCCTTATCAGGGGAAGTGATAGACCAGCTTGTCGGACTGCTCGGCGCAAAAAAATACGGAGCCTCGAGGGCCGGGATGATAGGAGCCGTGATTGGAGGTTTTGCAGGAGGAATTCTGGGCACCATGGTACTCCCCCTAGTCGGTTCGCTGCTGGGAGTTCTTGTGGGCTGCTTCCTTCTAACTTTTCTGTTCGAGTTGCTTTACTCCGGTAGGAACATGGATGAGAGCCGCCGCGCGGGTTTTGGGGCGCTGCTTGGAAGAGTAATCGCGAGTTGTTATAAGCTTAGCGCCGGCTTCGTCTTACTCGCGTTGATGGCATGGCGCTTCTGGTTCAGGTAAATTTCGGCTGCGGTTAACAGGAGTTTGATTGTGGAACATAGCATTCAAGACAGGTTGGAAACGATTTACGGAAGCACTCGGGGAATTGAGTTTGCCGGAAAACTCAAGGCGCTGATGGAGAAGTGGCGAGGCAGGCTTCCCGCCCTGCCTGGAAGTGGCCATCTTCCTGCTGATGAAAGAGATATAATAGTAATTACATACGGGGACAGTATTCGGGAAGAGGGTGAAATGCCGTTGGAGACATTGCGGAATTTCATGACTGAGCGCTTATCCGGTTTTATTTCCGCCATTCATATATTGCCGTTTTCGCCTTACTCATCCGATGATGGCTTCTCTGTAATCGATTATCGAAGGATTAATCCCAACTGGGGAGATTGGGGGCATATTTCCGCTATCGGCGAGGATTTCCGGCTCATGGCGGACTTAGTTCTCAATCATTGCAGCGCGAAGGGAATCTGGTTCGAGAAATTTCTGGAGGGTAATGAGAAATACAAGAATTTTTTTATCACCGTGGAGCCGGGCACCGATCTCTCAGAAGTTTTTCGACCAAGAGCCCTACCCCTGGTTCATGAATTTACCGTGGCCGGCGAGAAAAAGCTTGTATGGACAACTTTCAGCGGGGACCAGGTAGACCTCAATTTTGCCAATCCCGAGGTTCTTTTGGAATTTATGGATATCTTGTTGGATTACATCTCGCGGGGGGTTCGTATTATTCGATTGGATGCAATCGGCTTCCTATGGAAGGAAATTGGAACAAGCTGCATACACCATAGAAAAACCCACGAAGTGGTGAAGTTATTTCGATCGGTTCTCAACGAGTTAGCGCCGGGAGCAATGCTGATAACGGAAACCAATGTTCCGCATAAGGAGAACATTGCGTATTTTGGCGAGGGCAACGATGAGGCTCATATGGTTTATCAATTCACCTTGCCGCCGCTTACAGCCGATGCCTTTATTCGCGGCGACGCGTCCACACTGAGCAAGTGGGTGACCACCCTTCCCGAGCCGAATTCAAACTGCACTTTCTTCAATTTTCTTGCCTCGCATGATGGCATTGGACTGCTTCCGGCAAGGGGATATCTAACTGAGGAGAAGATAGAGGCCCTGGTAAACGCGGCCAGGGAACGCGGCGGTTTGGTGGGCTACAAGGCCACCGCCGATGGCGAAATTCCCTATGAGCTCAATATCAGCTACCGTGATGCAATCGCGGAAGAAACTCTTGCAGACGAGGTAAGGGCAGCCAAGTTTCTCTCATCTCAAGCGATTATGCTGGCGATGGCGGGGATTCCCGGCATCTATATCCACAGCATTCTTGGATCCGGAAATTGGAAGGAGGGTGTTGCCCTTACCGGAGTTAACAGGAGCATCAACAGGGAAAAACTCTCCGCGAGTCAGTTAAGGGCCGAATTGGATAAGCCCACTGGCATAAGGCACCTGATTTTTACCGGATATTGTGAATTACTGAGGGCCAGGGGCTCTCATAAGGCCTTCCATCCCAGCGCTCCCCAAACCGTCTTGAACTTGGGACCCTCGCTCTTCGCTATTATTCGCGGAACTTCTTCCACTGGCCGAGTGCTCTGCCTTCACTCTGTTAGTGATAAAGAGCAGGAAATCACATTGCCCACGTCGTTTAATTCGGCAAGCACTCTCCAGAACCTTGTTAGCGGCGAGCGAATAAATGTAGTGGATAAGGGCCGCCTCGAATTAGAACCATATCAAGTGCTCTGGCTGGAAGACAGCGCTTATGAGAGCTGAAATTATGAGTTGGCTGGAATCGGAGCTTGGCGTACTACCCTTCAGCCCCAGGGATTTGCTCCTGAAATTCATTGTTCCGATGGTATCGGTTCTCATAGGCATCTTCCTTATTCGCCTTTTGGCGGGACGAATTACGAGACGCGCTACCAAAAATCAGGAGCGTAGGAAAGAAGTTCGGCGCAAAGTGCTGCAGATTACTCGAATTCTCGCTGGCCTCGGCATAGTTCTGTCGGCCTTAAACCTCCTGGGAGGACGGTCCGTTATCAGAATCGTATTCCAGTCCCTCAATAAGCCCTTCTTCACCAGCGGCAACACTGAAATCTCCGTAATCACCCTGATACTGGTTATTCCGATATTCATGATGGCCTCCTGGGTAGGGAAAATAGCCTCAAGGGGCGTGAAATCCGAGAAACTCAGGCGCTTCGGCCTCGATGCGGAGCGAATCTTTACTCTGAGCCGTCTACTCCGATACATCATAACTGTAGTAATCGTAATTTTTGGTTTATCCGTAATAGGCATAGACCTCTCCGCGGTTGGCGTTTTTTTCGGTGTGCTGGGTATCGGAATCGGCTTCGGGCTCCAATCCATCATCGCCGATCTCTTCGCCGGCATCACCCTAATAGTGATGGCTTTAATCAAGGAGGGTGATAGAATCCATGTTGGTAACTACGAGGGGAATATCTGCAAAATTCGCCTTATGAACACCGAACTACTTACCTTCGAAAATGAAACTCTCATCATACCCAACAGCCATTTAACCGGTGGAACGATACACAATTTCAGCCATAAGGATTTGAGTGTAGTAATCGTGAATGTTGTGGATGTTTCCTACAATTCCAATCTGGATCAGGTTATCGAACTACTGAAGGGGGTAGCCTCCCGGAATCCCTGGCTGCGCAGGGACAAGGAAGTTATTGTTCGAGTAGATACCTTTGCGTCCAGCGGTATTACAATGAAACTTCGGACATGGATTGAAAATGTTACGGACCGTGCCGAGGCTCGAAGCTGGACAAACCTTGAAATCTGGAGAACCTTCGCTCGCAACAATATCGAAATACCCTTCCCCCAGCGGGATGTCCATATCAAGGCGGAGAGCGACGGGAATGGGAAAGATTCTTCGGAAGTTCTGGGTATGAACTGATTCAGGGGCGACGCTGCCGGCGCTTATACAAACAGCCGGAAGCCGAGACGCGGCAGTGGCTAGTAGTTTATACGTTCCTGGTATTCACCGGTTTCAACTTTGACTCTTATCTTCTCTCCCTTTTTGATAAAAATCGGAACCCTAACTTTCAGATTTGTCTCTGTTAAAACGATTTTCGTGGCCCCCGTCACCGTATCGCCTCTTACGGAGTCCTCCGCCTCGGTTACCACCAAGTCCTTCTTGGGCGGGAGACGTATATCCAAGGTTTCACCATTCCATCGAGTGAGTTTGAAAGTTTCTCCTGCCAGCATGTAGTACTGTGCTTCCTCGTGGCCAAGCAGTGGAACCTCGAACTGCTCAAAGGTTGTACTATCCATGAAGTGAAAACTTGTCCCATCCGAATATAGGAACTGCGCTTCAATTTCTTCGACATCAATCTCTTCACAGCTATCCTGACTCTTATGCGTTACCCTAAGGACAGCGCCACTGCGTAGATTCTTCAGTTTGAACCGTACAAACGCCAAACCCTTGCCTGGCTTCACGAATTCGTGCTCCCTTACCACATATGGTTCGTTCCTTTCCATTATATAGGCGCCCTTAGTCAAGGCCCCTGCCTTAATTGTTCCCATAATCACCTGCTTATGGCTCTAGCGATTATCCTCCAACTCGAGCTCCATGCCGAGGGTTATCAACTGAGCCGGCCTGTCAATCGGCAGAGATGCAGTCGGTTGGGCAAACTTCCGCGCAGGCGCCGCAGTCTATACACAAGTCGGCGTCAATTACCCGCACACCCCCAATCTCGCTAATTGCATCCACGGGGCATTCGGGCTCACAGGCAGCACAGTTGGTACAGTCCGCGCCATTGATAACGTAAGCCATTTTCTACCTCCTAATCTGTCCGATATCAAGGTAATGGAAGCGACTCGAACTAATCAAGTACTCTTCCATGGTAGCGCTCGCGCCCTGCTTGGGGGCGGTGGGAATCCCATGCATTCTAAAGACGCGACCGAACTGCAACTAGGCGGGGTATTCCAGATTTACCGGGCCGGGATTTTCAAGAACCTCTAGGAGGAATTTTCTGGCTTCCCAGGCGGCCATGGGCAAATCATGGGAGAGGTAATTTCCACATTCCCCAGAGCTGGCACCCGGGATGCTATCCGAATAATCTGCTATGAAGGTGAACAATTCCCTGATAAGTCGAACGATTTCCCTGGATTCCAAATTGCCCTTGAGAATCAGGTAACAACCTGTTCGGCATCCCATCGGTCCGAAGTAAACTACCCTCTCGCCCCAACTGGAATTATTGCGCAGCCAGGTAGCTCCCAGATGCTCTATGGTATGCAGAGGGGGAACATCCAGCACCGGTTCGCGGTTAGGCTCCTTCATCCGAATATCGAAGGTGGTTAGCCATTTATCGCCCAGGCTGTCCTTTCTCGATACATAAATTCCTCGGAGCAGCTTATCATGATCGATCGTGAAACTTGCAATGCTCTTCATCATTACCTCTTAATGGATTGTAGTAGACCGCGGACAAAATTGGCGGAATTGGCCGCGGCAATAAGTAGGGAATTACTGCAATACGCCCTATCGGTTCCCCTGCCGATTAGATCCGAGATAGAGCGTATGATAAGAAAGGGCGTGTTGAAGATGTAGCAGGTTTGTGCTACAGCGGCCCCCTCCATTTCGATAGCCAGGGTGTTCGGAAAGTTATGCTTGATTCTTTCGGCGATTCGGATTTCCCGTACGAACACGTCACCCGAAACAATCAAACCGTATTTCACGGTAGAGTTCGGCGATGCGATAGTTTGAGCCCTTGAAAGGAGCTGAGGATCGGCGAAATAGGAAGGGGGCATCCGCGGAACCTGGCCGATTTTGTAATTGAAAGGGGTGGCATCCACATCGTGATGACACAGCTCAGTGGATACTACGATGTCTCCAGCTTCGAGCTCCTTGCTAAAACCTCCGGCAACGCCGATGTTTATCACCGCCTCCGGTTCATACCTATGGATTAGCAGGCTGGTTGCCACGGCGGCGTTAACCTTCCCAATTCCGGAAAGTAGCAGAATAAGCTGATGTCCTTCGAGATTCCCCTGGTGGAAACTGAATCCCGCCACCTTCGAGATTGAGGGTGTCTCGAGTTTGGATACCAGCGGCTCCAGTTCGCTTTTCATTGCCGCGATAATGGCAATCCTCATGTTCGTCTCCACTGTCAGTCAGTATGCCAAGGCGGATGAACCCGCTTCAAGCTCTTGTCGAAACTAATCTTCCGATACATAGGCGACACCCAAGGCGTTTGGAATTTACGAGATTCTAAATGTCCCAGGTGGTCTGATACAATGCCGTTAACCATGAGGGCGGGTAATCGAGCCCGCGCTAGTAGGATTTGGAATACTCGAGTTTCGTTCAGAATCAGAACTAAGTAGTAGCTCGCGAGCGAATTGGCACCGGTTTGCAGAAAAGAGGCAGGGCGCGGATATATTCATCGACACAGCGCCACCGGTAAGAATCTTCACCTACGATGCCGGGCGTTAGCGGAATTCTGAAAACTGCTTCCAAGGCGGCGGCGCGAATGCGAAAATGATGGAGGCTTAGGATTTCCGGATATCCCATCCTATTGCGGAAGATGTACGGCGATGGAAGCCGAGGCCCGGCAAAGATACATAGGGCTTCTCTGAAACAGGTGTCTGGGCGTCGTGTTAGCATGCTGATGAGATTAGGCGGGTGATTCCGGATAAGGCTTCTCAGGCCCGGTAAAAGGGGCAGACCTGAGTGAGGCCCCTCGGCCATACGGAGGCGATGTGCTCCATGCGCGTGAAAATTTTGTCGAATACCGAGCACTATTCGTGCATACTATGGAATCTGAGAGGCACTTCTCGGCCCTCTCTTACAACAAGGAGTGATAGCATGCCAATAAGATGCATGGTTGTTACGATCGCCGCTGCATTCTCCTTTTTTTCCTGCCAACGTTCCGCGCCGCAAATCGATGAATTTCGATGGCGGCTCCTATACCGCGACACTGGCGTAAATCGCTACGAGGAACTGGCTATATTCGTCCGCGCCTCGGATAGGGATGGCTCTGAGGATTTGGAGCAGCTGACAGTGTCGGCCGGAAATACCGGCCTCATCTGGCGTTTCAGTTCCGATGAGTGGGTTAGGGATGTCGATATGCGGGAAGAGGAGAATGGATGGATTGGATTGCCCGCCATTATCCCCCTGAAGGGTTTCGAACTTCCCGAGGAGCTCTATACCCTTACGTTGAAAGATAGAACAGGAGAGAGTCAAAGAATTACCTTCAGACCAGATCCGAGGCGTCCGCGCTTGCCTGAAATCGAATGGCCGCAAGCCCGAGTAGAAAACGGAATCTTTTTACTCGAAGGACCCTATGAAGAGGGAACCCTGATTTTCAGAAATAAGGATTTTACGCTTGGTAGAACGCTGGAAGTGATAAGTGGAATCGCTATCGATATAGACGGCGACGCCCATTGGTGGGAAGTATGGATTCCGCTTCCCGAGCGATCCAGCGGCTTCAGGCTTGGCCCATTTTTGCTGCAGGCCGAGGGAAACGGGTCCTCTCCTTAGGAGCGATCGATGTGGTTCGTTTTCGGGCTACTTAGAGCAGCCAAACAGTTTCTTTATGCGCTTTATTAATTCTAAAGAGAGGTTTTTGCCATGAGTTGCGGCAAACTCCGACACGGCCTGATTCAGTGGGTATTCCGGGTTGCATTTTTCTTTCAGGCTGTGCCAATGCTTGATAATCCAGATGTATAAATCAGCCTCCGTTCGATTGGGGAAGCGAACCAGTATATTCTCGGCCTGTATAATCTGAATTATTGGAGTGTAGAGCCTGTCGAACCATGAGCGTGCGGCCTCTTCAACGGGAATTTCATCGCTGCTATTCATGTTGATAAAATATTTGTGGCCCTCGATGTGGTTTAGAAGCTCATGCCACCTACCGAGCGTGGTGAAATAGATGGTTTCAATGGGAATCATACGGGCGAGTCCGCTTTGCTCCAACACGGAGCTACGCTCATACTCTATTACCGCCTTTATGATTTCCTCCCTGGTTGCCGTTGACTTGATTGAAATCTTTGCACCGAGCTCGATTACCTCAGCGTCAATGGTCTTCAGTCCCTGGGATAGCGCAACAGAGACGCGGTGGTTACCATCGCGAACAAAGTACATCTCACCGAGCTTCAGCAATTTGATGGGAGGTAGAATCACTTCTGTGAGGTGCGCCTTGTCGATATTCTTCCAACGCTGTCGAAGATGCTCTTTTTTCGGAAAGAAATGCCTGCTGAAGTCCATGTATCTATCCTCGCTCCCAACAATCTTATCCATGGGAACCGCCTGCATGCTGAGGTATCTCTCGCTCTCCGGTTTCAATATGTCCTTGATATCGTGGAAAGATAGTAATTGCCCCGCCTCCGGGTTTACAAGAGTTTTGAGAGATTCAATCCAAGCTCTTTGCCTGGCTCTAGAGAAATCACTATCTGCCTTGTACTCCACAAAGGAGTTATCCGTCATTTCATTCTCCAAATTGAACACGATATGATTATATGCGTTAATAACAATCGTATCGCAATAGCGGGACAATCTGTTCCCGTTGATGTCATACAAATGCACATGGCCATGTATGAGATATTTCGGTTTGAAACTTCTCATAAACCACAGAAATACCCTAAAACCACTGTGACAGGCATCCATTCTGTCGTGTATGCCCGCTGGAGCGGCATGAGTTAACAGTATATCCAGCCAGCGGCCGCGGAACACCCTATTTAGCAGCAAGAGAGGGAATAGGGCGAGTATTCGTAAAAACATTTGAAATTCCGTGAATTGGTGGTAGCCATCATTGTAACGGCGACAGCCGCCAAGGCCCGCCACGATGAGATTGCCTTTCTTCTCGAAGTGAACGCTGCCGTCTATGCATTTCGAGCCAAAGCCCTGAGACATGGTTTGGAGTTTTATGCTATTCGAGCCGTGGCCGCGATTGAAAAGAGGAAGGCCGGCCAGGTTATGATTGCCGAATACGAAGAGCAGTGGCTTGTTAAGGCGGCTAACGATGTACTCATAATATGCTATGTCTAGGTCTCCCGCGCCCAGCACACAGTCGACATCTCCGAATCGATCCCTTATGTTGAGAGAATAGACAAGGGGATCAACATGATCAGCAATCGACATGATGTTCAACTCTTAACTACTACAGAAAAAATGGCAAAAAATCAATGGGGCCGCCGGCTCCATTCAAGGCGCCTGCTGTATCCGGGAATCGCACGCTCCTACGGGGATTTTTCGGAGCGCTACCCTCGCTCTAAAGAGAAGAGAATCCTACACTGTCCGCCCTACAAGCTCGAACAATTCGGAACGAGTAATTTCAAACCAAAGCGGTCTGCCGTGTGGGCAGCGTGGGTTTTCCAGTGCGAATGCCTGTTCAAGTAGGCGACAGGCGGCATCATCTTCGAGAACAGTGCTGTCCTTCACGGCTGCCTTACAGGATAAATTTGCCCAAAGCGCAGGCTCGAGACTATCGGCATCGGCTGCCCCCTCCTCGAGAAATTGGATGATGACCTCTTCCAGATTCCTGGCTACAGAGGGAAGGGCCGTCAGACACCATTCGCCTTCGGCATTTTTGACAATCTCAATTCCAAGAGCAGCGAGTCTTGGTGTGCGCAATTCCAGTTTCATTTGCGCGGTTTTATCCAGATCGAGCGCTATGGGAGCCAGAAGTCGATCGGATTCGGGTTTGGCGTTGCGAAATTCCTCATATAGCACCCTTTCATGGGCCGCGTGCTGGTCGACAATGAGAATTGAATCGCCGCTTTCGGCCACCAGAAAGCCTCCCAGTGCCTGTCCGAGGTATTTGAAATTCCTACCCTCTGGAACGGGAACAGGCGCGAAGCGTTCGAATTTCCCGCGAGTTACCGCATGAGCGAAATCTTCTGATTCGTGTTTGCCAACCCTCCTCTGAACGCCCATTCCGGCTTCCAATCCACCAGGCCTGTCCGAACGCCTAACCGCTCTCAAAGCCATGGAAGCCCATCCAGCCCCCCGATCGCCGGCGAAGAGGGCCATATTGGCCTCCCCCATACCCCTCTTTCCCCGCTCCCGGTAGGACTTTTCGGCAAGTCGCCCCTTGATTGCCTCTATCAATGTATGCCTAATGCCATGAAGGTTTCGAAATCTCGCCTCTTTCTTCGCGGGATGTATGTTGAAGTCAACCAGTGTAGGATCCACCTCGATGAATACGAAGGCGATTGGGAAGCTTCCCCCCGGAATCCGGGAAGCATAAGCCTGAGAGACCGCATGCACCAATGTGAACTCATCTATCCTGCGCCGGTTGGCAAAAATCCGGATATGCTTCCTATCCCTTCGGCCAATTTCCGGCCTAAGGTGCACAACGTGAATGCTGAAACCATCCTCCTTCGCGAGGGTTTCCAGCCATGACGTTTTTTGGGCCAAACTCGGCCAACATGCCGCAACACGCTCCAACCGCGAGCCCGCCAAGTAAACGCCTCTTGGCTTCTCGTCCACAAAGTACTTGAACGCAATGCCCGGATGCGCCGTCGCCTTTTCAAAAAAAACCTTCCGGCACATTGCACCCTCGGATCGCTCCGTCCCCAGGAATTTACGCCGTGCCGGCATATTGTAGAATAAACCGCTAAGCGAAACAGAGGTTCCTCCAGCGCCGTGAAACGTCCCAAAGTCCAACCTTTCACCGCCATGCACCACCAGACGATGCGCCTCGCCTCCCTGTGCTGCCACTATCTCCAAGCGCGCGCAGGAGGCCAAACTGGAAAGAGCCTCACCCCGAAATCCATGCGTCCTTATCCGCCCTAAGTCCTCCAAATTTGCAATCTTGCTCGTAGCATGTGGAAGCCAGCATAGCTCCAGGTCTTCCCGCCCCATTCCGCGGCCATTATCGCTTACCCTGATGCTCTCTATGCCACCGCCATTCAAGGACAAGGCAATCTCGTTCGCGCCGGAATCGATTGCATTATCCAGCAGCTCCCGCACGGCCGCGCAGGGTCTATCAATAACTTCTCCGGCCGCTATCTTCCTGGCCACCATTCGCGGCAGAATACGGATCGACCTAGTTTCCATAATGCCCATATTCTAAGTTGAAAACACTCAAAAGGCACAGATGCAATGGCATGCCTTCATCCGGTCTGCTCACTCAAAAATGCAGCTCTGCTTCAATACCCAATTCCCATCCATTACTGAATGCCTCTCCGAGGGCGCCCAGGCCCAGGGCCAGCCAGGCCTTGAAAACTCCCACTTCAGGAAATACCCAGGCCGATTCGTGACGCATCGTAACAGCCATCCTGAAGGCAGTCGCATCCAGTGCATCTTCCCATGGATATCTGGCCCTTAGGAGCAAGCGTTCCCGATTCTCCACGTAGTGCTGTGTTGGAATTGCCCGCTTGAATAGCGGTAAGCGCAGTAAATCTTTTGACGCGGTTCGCCACTGGTATTCCAGCCTGGCCTCATGTCTCGTATCACGCCTCCCATCATCCCAATGCCAGTAAATGCGGTGATCGAAGATGAATTTCCTATTCATTTCCCCCGTAAACAACCAATTGCTCTGCCATAGCAACTCACGGGGTGTCGGTGCCGATGAGCCATTTAGGTCCTTCAAAACAATCTCCAATAGGGTTGAGAGCTGCTCGCTATTGTAAGCTGATACAATAGGATAGCTTCCAAAACGTCCAAAGAGATTAATAGCCTCGAAACCCATTGTTCCTCGCCACTCGTTCTCCCAGCCAACCGTGTCGCCCTTACGCAGATACTTCCTTCTAATGGAGATATTCGCATAATTAGGTGTAAAGATATCTATGAAACTGGAACCCACGATTCGCTTCATATCCAGTGCGAACTTTGCCTCGTAATCCGCTTCCGGCATTCCCTTGGTGACTCGTTCGAAAGTACTCCCGTCCCTTTGTCCAAATAATTCTCGGAAGGGGACATAGGTGAAGAGAGGAAACTGATCCTTGGTGTTGCTTACAAAGTTATGCCAAAGATTTCCGTAACTACCCCCGTCTCTCTCATTCGTATCGATAAGCTGACGAATACTGCGCCGATAAGATGGCGTAATAGACCAGGTGGGGAAGCGGATTGGAAAAGACAGGGCTCCGGTCCAGCGATTCTCCTGATTCCATTCAGGCGCCCTATTGGATTTCATCCTAAGTTCGGGATTCCACTCAACTAAGAAAGTTCCTATTTTCACGTTCATCTTCGATGTGTGGTGAATCTCCCGATTAAACACCTCTCCCCCACTCGCCGGTCCAAGGAGCGCGTAGTTCTTAATCCAAGAGGAGAAATAATCCTCGGATTTGGCCTCGAATTTCCTTGAATTCAGAATGTACTTAACTTCCAACTCGGCATTCCATCCCTCCGTCCCCCAGGCGGTTTCAGCGCCCCAGGATTGGACAACTGATTCATCGCCATAGATGGCGTCGCTAAAAATTCGCAGCCGGCCGGCATCGATCCTCAGGTTTAAATCGTTCAGGCGCGAGAAATTCAGGGTTTCTCCGAATTTCGCTCTGGAATAGGCATCCTTGAACCAGAAAATCTCATAGTCGGCGGGAATTCTCAAGGTGTGACTTCCCGACCAATTCAGCCTTCCGAGATTCCAGGTTCCCTGCCAATCCGTGTCGAGTTCCATTCCCAGGATATCCGCGCCTATCTCCATGGAGCCCGAATAGGCCACATCCTCCTTCCCAACACCCGAAATAACCGTTCCACCGCTAATATCGACGCTTCCCTCGAGAGCTATATCGCCAAGTATCGGGAACTGGCCAATCGCCGCGATATCCTCCTCATAACGCCAGTAGGCATTCACTCGAGCCCCACCGGCTATCGAGAAGGCGGGATCGCGGAAATGAACCTCGTCGAAGTAAACAGTACCGGAGTTTTCACTCCCGGATGCATCGCCCTCCGCGTCGGCCCCGCTAAGCGCGAAACGTGTTAGTTCGCCGGCATTCTTGTCAATGGCAATCTTTTCAATCGGATTACCAAGAGCACTGCTTGCCGTTCCCTTCGCGATATCCACCTTGATGCGGTCCCACTCCTTCCCCTTCAATGATTTCCAGCTCAGTATGATGCCGAAACCCTTCTCGTCGCTTATCTTCGCGCTTATGGTTCCGCTTCCCTTCTCATCGTAAACAAAAAAAATCAGGGTTCTATAGGCCTCCATGGGTATGCCGGGAAACCAGGAAACCGCCTCCCATCTCTCATCCGCTTCAATAGCCTCTCCCCCAGGCACATTCTTGCCCCAACTCAATTTCAAAACCTTGTTCCCCCCCTGGTGAAAGAGCGATGATACCTCGGGAAAGGCCGCCCCAAGGGTATTATCGACAAGCTCAGTTACAGTTACATGCTGCTTGGCGGCAAGTTCGTTGGAGGCCTTTCGAATCTCGGTTCTAAATGGACTGCCATCGAACCTGGGCGGGCCAAGTATCACTCGGCCGTTCAAGTCCAACGTATCTCCCGCGCTCGCGGTATTGCCGGGAATATTGCCGGCGGCATTAGTGATAAGCAGGCGAAGCGCCCTAACGCTGCTTAACTTGGCTCTCTGGGTGGCGGTGAGAGTTATCCGCAGAATTTTCCAGGTTCCGCTCGATTTCCAGGCCTCTTCAAGGGTTCTAGAGGTTTCAGCGTACTCCGACAGATTCCATTCAAGCATCCTGCCGGAATCGAATGAATTGATAACCCCATCCTTGTGATAGTCTTCCGATTCTCCGATTTCACCGATTTGAAGGAAAATTTCAGGAAGGTTGGCACCAAGGCCGGTTCCATTGCCGTGATCGTCTCGGAACATGATTGGGATATCTATGGCGCTATACGATGAGAGATCGATGGGATTTCTTGTATCCGCCAAGAAGTCTCCGGCACTCCAATACTTCGCCGTGCTCGGCAAGTCAAATCGTAAATCCATAACTCTGCCCGTGGCGGGATCTCCGCCTCGGCCGGCGGCAAGAGCAGGTCCGTCTTCTCCGGTTGATGAGGCCCGATTCCACAAATAATCATTGAGTTCTTCCCTACCTAGAAAGTCGAAAGAAAAGTAATTGTACTTATCGGCCTTTTTGCGGGAGGCACCGATATTCGGAATACTGTTTGGTGCCTTGAACAGGGTAGATTCGAGAAAAACCAAACCCCATCCCCCATCCTCCATGCCAAAGAGTCGCAGATTGCCCGTTGTGTCCGGGGTGGAGAGAGTAGCATCGCCGTTAAAGCGAACTCCCGCATTGTCTGTTTTCCAGTCGAGGGCGGTGGCCATTGTTATCACGCCCGGGCTTTCCTCGTATTCGGAAACGGTGCGTTCCCGATTGATGTTCCATCGCATGCTTTCCGCTAGTTCCAGGGTGAGTCTCGGCGCGAGTTGAAATTGATTTCCCTGGTAAATAAAAAGTTCGCCGCCAGTGAAACTCGAGCCTTCGATTCGGAAGCTTACTTCAATCCAATCATCGAGATAGATGAAGCGCGAGAAACTGAGCCGACCATCCGCTGAAACCCTTACGCTTTTATCCCTTACGCCATTCACATGAACAACGACCGATCCGGGCACTACGCCGGTTCCCAAGTAGTAGCCGGGATTATTCACTCTGATGGCTAACACTATGGTTTTGGAAAGCTTTGTCGAATCAGTTTCCCGGCCGGGGCCGTATACCTGAGGATCGGAAACGGCAAAGGGATATCGGTTTGCCGGATGGCGCAGGCGATCCGTTGAACCCACGGAGCCATAGACGGTGATGGTTTTCTCATGAATATTGGGTATAAAACTGAAATCGATCGATTCGCTTGGATACAGAGCGCCGCGATCGCGAAGCTGGGGTACGATTTTCCAGCTCTCCTCCGGCAAGTTCCTGTTCGAGCGGTATACGTTCTGGCGTTCAAAGGGCGTAAACCTGCCCGGTTCATAGAGAATTAGGTAGTCTGTTCCGTTGATATCCACCCTGGAGGTTGTCTTGAATTGCCTCTTATCCGGATCGTACACATCTGCTTTGTCAAATCCAAATTCCGAGTAATCATTTGGCCCCAGCCGCGCCTTCAAGCGCGGTCTAAGATTTGAATTCGGCTTGATAATGAAATCATTTACGACATCCGTTCCCACGGCGCCGCCATTTTGGTTTTCGTAATAAACTATTACCTGCCCATCGTGGGGGGTGCGGAGTGTGAGCAGACCGTTTTGCGTATCCACGAAGTATTCCGCGTTTTGGGCAAGTCGATATTTGCGTTGCGTGTCCAATCCATCCCTTCCAATTACCGATCCATATCTATCTTCCAAATAGACGACAAGGTTGGATATTTCCTTGTCCGGTAGAATGAAGTATTTTCCTTCGACGAATTCCATCAGGCCGATATCTTGGGTGCTAACCTCGTATTGTCCCTGAAACAACTTTTTTCTCGGAACAGTTGGATCGAATCGAAGCAGAATCTCATGCTTAGACTTGGGCGTTAGGAATTTTGCGGAGATTCCCGGGGCGCCCTCATAAGGTGAGGGCACTCTCAATCCGGCATAAGACGTGGCGTGGAGGTTGCTGTTGCCGACTATCACTTCCTGAACGAATTCGTCCCCCTTACCTACATAGCCTCCTCTGTAGCGATTGCGTTCGAGACTCCCCTGAAAAATTGTTTCGATAAACCATCGCTTGTTCAGCCACAGGCTCAGTACCAAATCCGGTTCCTGGATGAATCTCACGCCTTTTTGCAAATCCGGATAAATATTTCGACTGCTTTGTCTGCCGAATGTTCCCCCGGCGGCAAAGCGTATTCGCCAATAGCCGTTCCAAATGAGTTCCACGTCCATGTCTTTCAGTTTGGTATCTATAAGATATGCCGAGTCTTCGGATAAACCTTTGTCATCTTCTTGTTCTACTGGTAAGATAAGGGTATTGTCGCCTGAAATTACTTCCCCGCTAAGTTCACGCGGAATTGGCGACGCGAAGATGGGAAGGAGTAGGAAGCATCGTGCAAGTTTGCGCATTCGTATACTATCATGCCACAAACTGGCAAAAAAACCGGAAATGATGTGTAAAGAATCGGAAATGTATGGGTATTGAACAGGATAAAGCCGCCACTTTTGTAGTTCGACTGTGGGACAATCCATCGCTTTCGGGACTTTCGCCCCTGCAGAAGGAAGAGCAGTTATGCCAATTTCTTGAGACGAACAGCGCAGTACTCGAACCTACGCTCAGTTCGCCCTCGTTTTTCCCGAGGCTGCCATGGCCGCGCATCCTGGGTTTGCTGAAAAGTGCTCTGACGGAAATTTCGGATAAAACGCTTCCATCGCTAATTGGCGAGACTCTGGAAAGCAGCATGAAATTTACCTTTGTTCAGCATATGCTACGGGACAACGTTAGAGTCGAATCGGCAAAGTCTCAACTGGCTAATTTTGTGAAGCAGATGTCGGAGAAGCCGAATTCCAGAAAGGAACTAACAGGTCCGCTTATGGGTGTGGGCTCGGGTTTGGTTGATAGGTATGTGGAGAAGTTTTTTTCTCGGCAGAGATATGTAGGCTTCGAGCTCAGGAAGGTGCAGCGGTTGAAAATCGGCACTGATGAAATTGCGGATATGATCAAGGCAACTATGCTTATTCGCCCATCCGCTCGGTATTTTTCCCCCGAATCGTCGCTTTCGTCGCGACAGCAACTGCTAATTATTTCGCCCGCGTTTGCCTCTAAGGTATTGGAAGAACTTATGAAATCGGTTTCTTTGATGCCCGAATCCGTGCTGCAGAGCGCCGTCAACAGTATGCTGTCTTTTCAGGATAATCCACACACCGAGGGCACCGCCAGGCTCGCGGCGTTATTTTCCCATCGCTCCAAGTACCTGAAACCTGGGATGACGGTGGACAGGGGGGCGGAGTCCTCGGATAAGAGCTGGTTCAGTATTGCCAGAAAAAATTACAAGATTTACGGATTCGATTTGGATATGCTCGTAGAGTTACAAAGCATCGCCGCGGAGAACGGATGGTAGGAAATGAAGCGACAAGTTAGCAACATTTTGGAGGCTGTTGTAACCACGGCCATTGTTCTGGTTTTGCTACAGACTGTTGCCGAGGACTTATTGGTGATTTCAAATTCGACATGGGTAGTAAGACGAATATTTATTTATAGCGGATTTGCCTTCGATTTGTTTTTTACCCTGGAATTCCTTATTCGAAGCTGGAACTCAATCACCCGCCGTTCCCTTCGCAGGTATATTCTGTTCGAAAACGGATGGGTGGATTTCATCGTATCCGTACCCCTGCTGATACTAACCTCGGGGCCCATCCTGCTTTCGACAATAAGGGGCACTGTTTTTGCCGGATCAGGAACGTTGATAGGCCTGCTGAAAGTGGTTAAAGCCGTTCGCATGGCTAGGATATTGAGGCTGCTAAGGCTGCTCAAGATATTTCGGAGGATTCGTTTTGCCGACTCTGCTATGGTTCAGCGGCACACGGTTCGTATAATTACCACCGCGGCCTCCACCCTGATTTTTTCCACCATGATTGTTGGAACTGTTCTCGCGGTCTCGAACTTGAACGGTGTTGAAGAGGCATGGCTTATAGACGGAGAGGCAGCCGCTCGGGAACTCGAGGAAATACCCTCGCTCGAGCCTAATAGCGCTAAAACTTGGGGCCTTTCAGAGCCGTCGGTGCTGCTGCTCAAGAGGGGCGAGCAAACGCTTTACATCAAATATAACGAGGAGTATCTAAGGGACTATTTCGGCCCCGGCGATTACTCCATCAGAGAGGCCGGGCCCTATTCTATTTGGTATGATGCCAGACCGGCCGCCGTTTCCCAATCCAAGTTGAATATCATAATCTTTGTCGTGAGTCTTTCGGTAGTGTTACTTGTTATGCTTACCTACAGCCCACATTTCGCCATAACAGTGAGCGATCCAATCAATGTTATGCTGAGGGGACTGAGGGAGAAGAGTTATAATCTGGAGGCAAGCATACCGACCGATTACAGCCGAGACGATGTTTTCCGCCTGGCCGCGGTTTACAATGATGTATTTCTTCCTCAAAAGGAGAGGAGTCAGTCCGGCGCCCTGGACATATCGATCGAGGATATTGGCGATATACTTAAATGATGATTCACCGCTTGTTCTTCATTGCCCACTGCGTTTTCTCTTTTGCAATCCTAACGCCCAAGGTATTCGCCCAGTCTCCCGATGATGAGTTATGGGATTCGTTTATCCGATGGAACCCCGGCGAAGCAACCCCTCCCGAGGATGAGATCTTGGGACCGCTGGCAAACCTTCGCAACCCGAACCCGCTTTGGGCCGAAGCTCTAGCAGTGTGCGATGATGCACTTCTGGCAATTAGAGAGGGCAGGACGCCGGCGGAGCAGTTACATCCCAGCGTCCGGGTTCCGCTATCCCTGGAATTTGAGAATGTTCTTGCCGAGGGAGGCAGGGAAATTTATCCCAGATATGCGGTTCCGGAATACGAGGTTGAACGGATAATCCTGAGGCTTAGACTGGCGGATAGCGAAGGTGTGCAACTTTCCGATGGTTACATATATCTTTCGGCTTGGGAAGGCAGATGGTTTATCGATCGCTGGTCTCAGAATTTTAGCGAATATCCAGGCGTAGGGAAGTGGATTAACGCGGAACCGGCGGCTGGAGTCTCGGGGCCCCAGCAAGAGGCTCGTCCCCGTTAAGCAATCTCGATTCCCGGCCGTTTTCTTGGAAAGCGCTTGCCCACCGCTACCGTGTTCCCTTTCTTGTTGAAAACAACACCCTCGTTCCAGTATTCCATAGCAGCGAATAGGGCATTGCCACCATCATTATCGTCGCTGTCGCTGGTTCTATATGAGACATAGTCGGCAAGTTTCTCGAAGTCTTCATTCAAGAGACATTCCTGCCGCTGCGAATTGAAGGAGTTCCAATCATTGATTTTCTTGAAGCCCGCGCCCTCGTCTTCGATGATGAGTCTTGCGTTCAGGGAGTTAAATGAATACCAAACCTTGATTTTCTTGTTAGTATCTGACTTGTTGCCGTGTTTAACGGCATTCTTTATTAGCTCGCTAATCTGCTGTTCAAGGAGGTTTACCTCCTTTATACCCGGAGGTGCCTTCTGTGCTATCATAAGAGTGAAATACCTTATCTGACGATAATCGCTGGGGAATTCCTTGCTCAGCATGCCACTTCTGACTAGAAGCTTGTGGTTATCATCTTGCTGAATTTTTTTTGCCATCTGTTTATACCTCAAGCATTTTCACTGCATCGCCCACCTTGCTTACAATTGGGAAGTAGTTCATAAGCTTGGTAAGCTCGATGACTTTTTTAACCGAACCGTGCACATTTGCAATCAGGAATTTAATATCGAGCTTCTTCGTGGTTGAATAGATATATATAAGGGAACCAATACCACTTGAATCAATATACTCCACGTTTTGCAAATTAACAACAAATTTTTGAACCTTTTTATTTACCATTTTCGTTACCAGCTCTTTGAGCTTGTAGGAGTTGTACAGATCCATATCTCCGTTCACGTCGATGATGTAAATCTCGTTGCTTTTTCGAATCTTAAGTTCCAATTTCTGTAGCTCCGCCTTGTATCAAGTAGCGCTCAGCACAGGGCTCAAGCAACTGAACGCGTATTAGTGGCGAATATATCATGTGGGGAGCTTTACGGTCAAGAATGGCGCTTACCGTGTTCGTATCGATGCTTCTTGGTCTGCCGGATAAGGAAAAAGCTATATGAAGCTTGATGACTTTCGGATTACAATGATGAAACGTCTATGAGCTTCTACTCGATCTATGTGGAAATATCGCACCTGAATCAGTTGAATAAGCTGCGTCCCAACCTAATCAGTACGATTCGCTTCGAACTCAATGAGTTGGTACAACGTTTTGGCGGACGCTCTGTAAATGAGGATTTATTCCGATATCCCCCTGTCTTTGAAACAACGGCGCTCAAAACCGCGGAAGCCGCTATGGCAATGTACGCCTGCATAAGGGAAAACGATAAGGATCTCTTTGGAGCCACTCTGTTTATTACCAGCGTTCCGAAGGAAATCGATGCAAATCGGCTGGAATTCCTTATTCTTAACCTCCCTGAAAATAACTGCCTATGGGTGGATTCCAAGCTGATTAACGAATTCAGCGACTGCCTGGTAGGAGAATTTGTCGAGGGTTTTTTCCGAGTCGATGGATTGAAGACGATTGGTCCGAAGCCCTATGAGCGTCTATCGAAATTGCTGGTAAGGCCCGATCGTCTGAGGGCCGTGCGGAGGGCCCTGCAGAAACTCGAAAAGGAGGATAACGATTTCAACACTCTGCTTCTTCGCGGCGAATGGGGCTCGGGTAAGCGGGCCACCCTGCATAAGGCACTCGATTATCTCTACCCCGAGGATGGGGGGACTCCTCTCACAATCCCCCTTTACGAAACTTCGGAAGACCCTATGGAGCCGCTCGTCCGAACCCTAAGGATGTCTTTTGCCAATCTTCCCGAATATCTCGACAGAGAGGAGGCGGGATGGTGGGCGAAAACTGGCTCCGAAATCCTTAAACTTGTTCAGAAGGGTGGATTGTGGGAAATCTCGAACGATCAATTGCCGGTAGATTTGATTCAAACCTTTGCCTTATACATAAAGGCGCATATCGAGCGGCAAAGTGGTAGGCCGGCCTACATATTGATAGACGGATTCGAACCCGACGCCGAAACCGCCTTATGGCTACGCTCACTCTTCACTGAATTATTCACTAAGCAAAGCTTTCGATTGGTTTTTATCTATGATTCGGATGAATTCAAAAAGAAGATAGTGCTGCCTGGGAAGGGTTATGAGGTGGCCTTTAGACAGCCGTCGGAGAATGAGATGGCGTCTATCCTGAGAGCCTCGAATGTCAAATCGACTTCGAGGGAAATTACTAGATGGCTAAAAAAATGCGGTGCCAATCTATACAAGCTCTTCTATCTAATAACGGAAAGAGAAGGGGGTAGAGCTGGAATTCCGGGCGAGGCCCTGGTGGCATCGCTGGACGATGAGCAGCGCAAGATTCTTTTTCTGACACATGCGGCTGCCGGACTTTGCGATAGGGATTTGCTTATTGAAAGGCAGGGGGAGAACCTACGAGGCGAAAATCTTGCATGCTATAGTTACCTTCTGGACTTCGGCCTGATACGGGAATACTCCGATGGCCGAGTTCAGGGATCTCCGGGAATTCCGGCGAATGCAATTCCACAGAACGCCGGCATTTCTCGGGAAGCCGAGAGTTTCGGCGCGTATTTGTATAAGAAATGCAGGGACGGTTATCCCATAAATCTTCTCCGCCTCTTCCGATATATGGAGCGTTGGGGACCGATCGAGCGGGCTATAGATATTCTAAGGCAACTTTTTAACTACCTTCTAACTAACAGAAGGCTGCGGACCGTGGGGCAGTTACTCACTTCATCGATTATGTCGGTATCTGAATTGAACGCCGCTCAGATGGAATCCCTGCAGAACGTTATTTGCGCCGCGAGACTGCGCTATATTCTGCTAAGCTGCGGCATCGGCGGGGCCAAGTCTCAGGTAAAGGATGGCAGCGTATCTTTGATATGCGGGCAGGGACCCTACTCCGATGAATTCAAATTACAGATAGCGCGTTACTACTATGCCATTGGGCAGCAGGAAGATGCACTAAGCGCCTCCAAAGAGGCCCTGTTCGCGTTTCAAAAATCGGGGAATCACAGGGGTGAAACCTATTCCCACCTCGAATTGGCGCTAACCCTTCTTGCAAGCGGCAAGATTCGAGATGCAATAGACCACTTCGGCATTGCAAAAAGAATAGGGATGCAAGTTGGTGTTTCATGGGGCGTTATTCGAGCCGCGGCAATGGAAACTATTGGCCATTTTCTTTTTGGTGACTTCCCGCGTGCCATGAGGCTCTGTGATGAATACCGTGAAATGGCTTATCGGAGCGGACGGCGGGATTTGCATCTCCTTCTAACCCTAGTGGCCGTTCGTATAGACTGGGAGCTTGGCCGCTATCGGGAAGCGGGGAAGCTTGCCGAGGATGGACAGCGTATTGCGAATTTCTATGGACTGGTAAATGAATCAGAGGTTTTCAAAGTTTGGAAGGGCCGCTCCTTATTGGTTGATTCCAGGGAGGAGGGGGAGGGAGTGCTTTTGGGATCCAGGAATCCGCGTGAGGCCCGCGCCTATCTAGCGGAGGCCGCCTTTCTAATTGGAGATGTCGAGGCGGCTAGAGAGCATATCGAGAGGGCGTGCGCATTGGAACGCAAGAGCTCCCATCTGCAGGGGGAGTACGACGATTGGTCCGATGGATTTTTCCCCATAGAGGGTAGGCTTACCGATTCCGCCGGCCCGCTTGATGTCTTGGGCGAATGGATCGAGGCCTTCGGTATTTATATTTCCAAAGAAAAGAGCAACCTGGATGGTGTTATGCGCCTAGAAGCCCTCGCTTCGAGGAATAAGCGCCGAGCCCCTGTGCCCTACGCCTATCTATATCTCCTATGGGCGGCTCAGATTTCCCCAGAAATGGAAGAAGACCGCCGGGCCCGTTTTATAAGCCAAGCCTATAGCCGGGTACAGCTCAGCGCCAATCGCTTCTACGACTATCAGGTCAAGCATGCCTGGCTAACTGCCAATCCGTGGAATAGGATGCTGCTGGAGGAGGCCCGGATAAGGAACTTCCCGTAGGAGCCGGGGCGCTTCCATCTCGAACTTGACGCACGGCTATGCCCCGCGCTACGCTAACCCTCAAGTAGGTGGCGTAGCTCAGTTGGCAGAGCAGTCGGCTCATATCCGATCGGTCGGGGGTTCAAATCCCTTCGCCACTAAGCTGGTGCATCGCGGCACCTCGTCGCTCCATGGGCTATGCACGCTGGTGGGGGGCGTATTGCGTGCGGGCAACCGGGCCGCTACTTCAGTAGCGCAGCCCCTGGCGGAGCATGAGCGAGAAAACAGGGAATATCTTCTCATCGAATGAGGTGCTCACGCTTACTCCAATTCGCGTAACCCATCGATTTTTAACTATGTCCATGCCAATGCCCGTTCGAAGCACGGAGATATTGTTTATGGTGCGTGAAACCGAGGCATGGTTGGAGTGAATTACGCCGACGCCCACGAGGAATACCGGAGCTACCGACCCTTCAAGCACAGGCCGATAATATGCCGAGGCATCCAAGCCGAAAACCAATTCGGCACTCGCGTCGGAGCCGAGTCCCGATATGCCTCCGAAGACTCTGGCCTCCGCTCCAAGACCCCGCAGGAATGGCGCCTTCCAGCCGGATTGAAGCAGAAGGGCAATGTCCACGGCCAAGTACACCGGCAGCAGTTTGCCGTCGTTAAAAACTAGTAGCATCGGCGAATAGCCCGCGTGGAATTCAACTCGGGGTTTGATTTCCGTCGGCTCGGCCTCTACCCCCTCCTTGGCGGATTCCACCCTGAGGGCTTCCTCAAAGCGAGCCTCGGTTCCATTTGGATTTCCTGCTGTCAATGTGTAATCACCGGGTTTTGCCCCAGTCAAATCAAGGTAAGCCAGGGCCCTCCCATCGTTGAAAACCTCGATTGAAACAAGGCTCAAGGCCCCATTCGCGCCCTCGAAACTCAGGGACATATTCTTATCGAAACCCTCGCCTACTATTTCAATCGGGAAGGTTCCCCCGGAGGGGAGTTCAACCGCACTTAGGCTATGGATAGAGAGCGCCTCGGTGGATTGAATTGTTAGAACTCCGGGAACCGTGAAGGTTTTACCGGAAATATCGCGCGCCTCCAGGTTCCATCTGCCTGCCTCTAGCGAATTCGGCAGCCGAATTAGGTAGCGGTTTCCATCCTTCCGCCATTCCGTGCTAATCCGGCTATCGTCCTTTATCAGATGGAGGCTGGTGCCCTCTCTGAATTTTGTCGACTCCACTACTAGGATCTTAGCGCCCTCTCCCTCGGCGATGTCGAGAGGGGATACAAGCCGGAAATGGGGAATCCTCGAGCTTTTTATTCTTAGCGGCAGCCAGGCTGTGCTGCTGTCCTCCTTGGAGAATGCATTCAACGTGGAGATTCTGTACTCGTAAAAGCCCGGGGCCAAATTCAGTCTTATCTCGTTCGCGCCGTGTTCCTTATCGAGAAACACCTGTCCATCGCGGCGAATCCGGATACGAAACAAGGAGGCGTCGGATTCCCATCTCAGGATAACCGAGCTCTCCCTGCTCATCACCACGCTCGATTCCTGGGCAGGGCCTGCCAGAGCCGGCATTAGAAGGAGTAGGGCGGCCCATTTCGGAAAACCGTGGAAAAGGCAAAATTTAGCGGGGTGCCTTACCATCTCCAGCCCCCTTCAATCTTCGGTTGAATGGAAAATTCGTTATATCCGTCGATTGAGCTTTTCATCATGGCGTTGGCGGTGGCATTTACGAAGAAGCGCCGCGTGATATCCCATCGAAGTCCCAAATCGAAACTCATGGCAAAGCTAATCGAATTCTTGGGATAGAGCAACGCCGGGTTGATGTACTCAGGAGGCGGTCTATTCGGGTTGTTAATATTGGAATCCGGTCCCGAGTTGCCATCATTAGAACCCGATCCCGAGCCAATATAATCGCGTAGCGTAAGGCCGACTCCAAAGCCAATTTGAGCCAGGAAGTTCAGTGGGAAGTCGAACCAGGTGGTGTAACTGATTCCGAGCAGGAAGGCCAGACTATGGTGTCTTTGCACCTCAATTTCATTGTTGAAGATTTCTAGAACTTCGATAAGCTTGCTCTGGGCGTAGCTTGCCGAGAGATGCCATTCTAAGCCGTCTAGGTAGGGCAGCCTTCTCAGTAAGTCATTTTCGATATCCCGGGAGTATCCCAGCGAAAATCCCAGGAAGCCCGGCTGGAAAACAACATCAGATACAATATTTTCAGATAAAGGTCCAGGATATACAGATCCAAATTCAATGCCAGTGTCTCCGAGCCGTATAATGGGTTTCCACCCGCCGTAGATCGCATTGGGGTATTCTGAGAGAGAGCGAGGCTCCTTCTCATCAATCTCCAGTGCCTTTCCAGATGAGGCCGTTTTTAGAGAGCGGATTCTCAGCCTTCTAATCCCTGTGTCGATTTCACCCGATGGGTTCACCAGCGAAAGAGAATACTGCCCTTCCGAGGCCTCCCTTAGATTCAGACTGAATTCAAAAACACCCTCCTCGCCCTGGTTCAGCTTCGCTATCGGAATTTCCGAGGGGCCGTCCATTAGTAGGGTAGCGTCTCCACTGAAGTCCCTAGCCCTGATTCGAAGCACGGCGTTCGGAATTCCGGTTGTAAATTCCCTCGGATTCACGCTAACTATCCTGGGTCGCGAGCCCTGGGATATGGTGAGTGCGTCTTCAAAGCGATCCTCGCGGCCATCGGGATTGGTCATTATAAGATGCCAGATATCGGCACCGGGCAGCTTTTTCCCCCCACTCAGGGCTATCTCTATCCAACCCTCGGCAGCTGAGTCCGATGTCTCCCAGCTCAGCCGCAGCTTCTCGCCCTTGGCGTTTTCGAGCGCGAAAGTGGTGGATTGCTCTTCCCTGTCTACCAGCCCGCTCACCCGTGCGAAGAACAGAGGCTCGGCGTCTTCATGAATTATCCGGGGGGATACATCGACTATGAAGGGGGTAAGGGGCGCGCTGATACTCAAACGGCTGGACTCGCCGACAGTCCTGATGTTCCCAAATGCGTCTACCACCTTGATTTGGAAGTCATAATCGCCGGGTGGAAGGAAGAGCGGGATAGAGGACACCTCGCTCCGGGTTTCAAATACGAGCCTGCCCTGCTGTCTTACCTCCACCAGGTAGTGATCGGCACCGGCAACGGATTCCCATTCGATTTTTTCCTGTGCAGAGGCCGAGGAGGCCAGGAGGATCAGCAGGAAGAGAAACACCGGTCCCTTGCCCCTATTAGTCCGCATATTGTAGCTCGTTGCTAAGCATTTTCGGTTCCTTATCCGCTACATTTATCGAAAGGGCAAAGGGCACCCTAACCACGGGGCTCGTCCGGGTAATTCCTATATCGAGATAGTCGACGCGTGATTGGACTGTAAATGTGAAATTTCCAACATCCAGAATTTCGAGATTCTCCAATGTATATGTGTTGTCGGTCCAACCTACTTCCCTAATAAGGGGCACACTCGAATTACCCATGTAGAGAGCCAAATCGTATACCGTGGCTCCCTCTTCGGCCTGCCATTCGAAGTAAAGGCTCCTTTTCCCTGTCATGTCCAAGTTGGCTCCGGCCTTCGGGAATACTGGGACGGGTGGGGCCGGACTGGGAAAATCATCTACTCTGAATTTGGCTACCTGACTCCTCGGAGCCTCCTGCCCGAAGCTGTCCCTGGAACGCACGAGCCAGGAATAGTAACCGGGACTTAGGGATTCGAGGGATAGGCTGGGCTGCTCGCTTTGGTAGAGCCTGGTAAATTCCCTATTGCTAAGCTCGATGCTGTAGTTGTTCAAAGGCGGATCCTGCCGCCAGCTCAGGGTTACTCCGTCTCGCAAAGCCTCTATGGCCTCTATTGTGGAGTCATTCGCGGGATAGATTGGGATGGCCGGTGAGTATCGAACAAAGTTCCTTACTTCGAACTGATAAGTAGCGGTTTCGCTTCTAGCGGAGACACCTGAAGGCGGATTATCCCTTATCGAAGTGAGTTCGACGCTGTAAGCACCCTCGCTATCTGCCTGGGAGAACGAGAAGTTCCTGCTCAAACCGTTTACGTGCCTGTCCAGGCCCACGATAACTCCATCTTGGTTTCTAAGCACTATTTCGTAGGCATCCGCACCGGGCGATGGATTCCAGCCTATGGTGATGGTATTAGAGCCGGCAATCCCGATGGCCGAGCCGGGGCTCGGATTACTGAGTTCCGGAGGCCTGAAGTCCGCTCTCGAGATAAATTGGGCTTCCCCGCTTCGAAGTAGCAATCGGCCCTTGTCATCGAGAATCTGTATACTCCATGCGTAATCACCCTCGCCCGGGAGCATTGTGGTGAATGATTCGCCCTGCAGTAGGGCATCGACAATTCTGCCTCGTCCGCCTTCATTCAACCCTCCGATTCTGCTCAGCAGGAACCTGGCGGTGCCGGGGATATCGCTGCGCCAGATGAAGCTGTGAGACGTGAAGGGTTTCAGCTCCTCACCGGGGGCGGGATCGATAAGCTCCACTATTCCGCTTTGGGGACGAACGGTGAAGCCGCGTGTTTCCGAAACCGGAACTTCGATCCCATCAGAGGCAATTGCTTCGACGCGCCAGTAGTATATGGCGGCCTCGGGTGCCGGAAGCAGGGTTTTCCAGTTTTCAGGTCCGTCTCCCACGGCCACTATGTCGCTCATTTCCCGATTTCTTGCCACGCTTATCCGATATGAAACTATGTCGTCGGCCGCGAGCCACCTGAACGGAATGCCGTCTCGAACGTCCAAACTTGATAGCGAGGCATTTTCAACGGGGCTGATTAGCACAACAGGTTCGTGTTCGATGCGCCTCTCCAAAACAAAGTATCTGGGTTCTGAACTCAGCGGATTGCTAAGCTTACCTCGCTGGTAGCGGGGAATTACGCGCCACCACCAGCTGCCTTCCGCTAGGTTTTGAATCAGTATGGAATTGCCGGCAACCTCCCGCACGATTCTCGGGTTGGAGAAAGATGAATTTTGGCTTAGTTCCACAGTGTAGGAACTCGCATACGGTGCGCTACTCCATCTAAGGGAAACACCTGGTGCCTGTCCGCGGAATGGTATGTTCAGACCCGACGTGGGGGCTATCGACTCTATGCGCCGCGCCAGGCCGATCGAAAACTCGTTTGTGGGGCCGGCATCCCCGCCCTCCGATTCGAGAACCCTCCAATACCAATTACCCGGTTCCAGGTTCAGCGATGCGTTCGAATCCGCTCTGATTCGAGCGCCGTCGATATTCGAGAAGGTTGAATCGGTTGAAACCTCGAGAAGAGAGCTGGGCCAATCGGCTAAAACACGCCAGGCAAAGTCTACCGGCACCTCGGTCTCATAGTTCAATAGAAGGGCGTTGGCACTCGGTTTCTCTGCCACGACCGTTATGTTTCTCTTGGTTGTATTCCCGGTGTTTTTGTCGAATTGCAGGATGGCGTTACTGCCCACCTGTGTTCTTTGATCATTTATCAGCACGGTTGCCTCGCCTTCTGAAACCGAAACGCTGAGCTGGTTATCCAAGTCGTGATTCAAATTCACAAGTCCCCTATCCGCATAAATCAGCGCACCCTCCGTGCTAATGGTTAAACCCGGCTGTCCCCTGGCGGACAATTTACCGCCAACCAGGTTGACGCTTCTCATATGTCCTAGAAGGTCGAACACTATGTATGTATCGGATCCCATCGTTATCTCGTCGAAAACCTCACTGCCATCGCTGTCGGTTCTTCTGAGGAAGATGATGGCGTTGGAGCCCTTCATGGTTCTGATGGAATCGAGATTGAAGATTTCCTCGTCTCCAAAGATGCTGTCCCACTTGCTTTGCCTGTTGAAGCGCCGCTGCACCTGGCCCCGAATTTCCACTATTTCCCCAACCGCGATTCCATCCACGAACTCTGCCGTCTTGTTGAGTTCGTTTTGAAAAAGCCATCCGAAGAATAGCGCCGAGGATAAGAGGAATATGCTTACGATGATATTACGAATCGAGGATTTCATACTTGGTTTCCTCTGAAATTTTTCCCGAAACGCTGGTAATCCCAATCATAGTCCTTAATTCATCGAGGGACTTGGGCCGGATTTCGTCGTCCATGCGCCCGAGAACCGCGTAGATTGGCTGAGGCTCGGACTTGCCCTTAACCTTGATTCTTTGCAAAGGGACAAGACTGAATATGCCTTCAACACGGTTGGCTGTCGACTGTGATATAATGATATCGGTGCCCATCGGCTTGTTTAGAGCTTCGATTCTGCTGGCCAGATTAACCGTATCTCCCATATGGGCCCATTCCATTTTGCTCGATGGATCGCCCATTATTCCCACGGTGGCCGGCCCGCTGCTTAGGCCGCAGCCAATTTGGAAGATAGGTCTTTCGACACTGCCCCTGTCTATATTGAACTTTCTAAGCGCCGCCCTCATCATTAACGAGGCATTTATAGCGTTCTCGGCAGGGTTTTCAAGCTGGTGCATGCTTCCCCATACGGCCATTACCGCGTCTCCGATAAACTTATCGACGGTGCCTTGTGTTTGCTCTATGTAGGGCACCATGGCTCTGAAGTACCCGGAGAGATTATCTATAACCAATTGCGGATCTCCCATTGCCTCGCTCATGGAAGTGAAATTCCTTACATCGGAGAAGAAAACCGTTACCTCCTTGGTTTCGGCATGTTCGGGAAGGGTATCATCATCTATCATCTGGGCAACCTGCTTGTTGACGAAGCTTTCAGTCTTCTGAAACAGGCGTTCCCTCGCCATCAAACTAGGTACCATCGATGAGAAATTTCGAGCCAATAGACCCACCTCGTCCTTGGTTCTCGGACGTATCGTGATATCGTAGTTCCCAATCTTTATTTGCATCGTTGCGGAAGTTAATTCCTTGAGCGGATTAGAGAGGCTTTGCGAGAAAAAATATACTCCGAGTATCGCAAAGGAAAGTACGATGCCGAGAAGAGACCAGTTCAAGATACGGATCGATCTTACGACGGCAAAGGCGTCTGCCTCTCTAACCGTTGTAATAACGCCTAGATTACCGATTGATATAAGGGCAAAGGAGCCCATCACGCTGAGCAATCCTTCTTCTGTTTCTTCTTCGTAAAGTATCTGCCCCCTCGGCAAACCCTGCGTGTACATCTTCTCGAATATCTCGGAATTTCGCAGATTCTCGCCACCTAATACCCTCGCGGAATCCGGATGCGCCAGTATCTCTCCCTCTGAATTAATAATCATCGTGGTTGTGAAGCCCTCTTGGCTTTGTACACTCTCCGCCAAACTCGCGCCCACATCGGCGAGTACCACAAAGGATTGTCGTTCGGTTCCAAATAAGAAAGGCGCGAACAATGCGATAACCGGTGAATCCAGATTCGGTATCAGCGGAGATACGTTTATTACAAGCGTTTCGCCGCCCCGAGCCCTATTGGCAGTTTCAAGATTGGCTCCTATGATACTCTCGAGGATTGCCGACTCATTGAATATACCGCTTGCCCTGAACCAATCTCGATTGGAAAAACCAAGTTCGCTGCCCGGAATGCCGACAAAGATGAGCGATCTGGAATTGGCGAAGAAATCCTCAACCAGCAAGGCGTCTCCGCTGGACGCTAAACCAATCTGGAACAGCAGATTCGCTGAGTCGAAGAGTTGGAGAATTTCCTTTTCGGATTGATTGGCAACCGTCTGAGAGAGCGAGATATTGTTGTCTCTTATCCTGTTCTCCGTCTCTCTTTCAAAGAAGTATAGAGAAATATAGGTGAGAATGGACATCGCCGCGACAACGATTAGCGAAACAATAATGATGAGTTTCATACTTACTGGGAATTGTGTTCGAAGTTTGCTGTTTTCAGTTTCTCTTTGCATATCACCTTTCCTAATTCGGAATTCTGGGAACTCGCGCCAATAGTATACAGCATCATTGTGATAATATCCTCAAAATATTTGCGCGAATTTCAGAATATTATTATTGATTGCTTTTTGAAGCAGGCCCCGATGCTCTAAGCGAATCTATTTCCGAAATTCCGAGGCTAAGGTGATGGCTGGGTTGCTTAGGGTGGATTTCTCGATAATCGGCGCGGATCCACTACCACCTTGTGCGTCCCGGCCGAATAAGCATAGCCGAGAACGATGCCCCTGTAGCAGGGTTCTCTGCTGTCTCCTAATCGACTCGATCGAAGTCCGCTCACCTACCTGCGACCCGTCCAAGTGGCACTTCCCTCAATTTCGATTGTGAAGTTCATATCGCAGCTCCTTTTTACTGCCTCCAACGGAGCCGGTCTTAGACTGCTTCTAACATATCACATGGTAATTACCGCCCTGTTTACGAAAGCAGCTTGTCGGGGCGTGTTGATTTCGGAGTGAGATGGGCTTTACTCCATATACTGAACTTGGAACTATATCTTCCATGGTTTTATTCGATAAAAGAACGGAACTGGCCTTTCCGAGTTTTGGCATCGAAATCCCAACCTTTGACTCGAGGAAAACTAATACGCTATCGGCCCTGAGTAAAAGCCGCGGATTAAGGGGCTCAAAATTCAGATGGTTAATCGAAGGATTCGAGGATACATACACGCTCAACGATTTGCTGAGGGTTAATACCAGGAATTATGCCGGTGGCTTCTTCGATTCGAGAGCGGAGGAAAGACTGATATCCGCCTTTGAGTTGGTAAATTCCGATGGCTCCCGCAACCGTTGGACACCGGAGAAGGCCCGCAGACCCCTGAGAGACTTGGTGCCTCGTCTTCTAAAAATGGAGGCCGGAACCTATAGGGCATCCAGAATTGCGCTGGAAACGGGCTTCTGCCACTACCTCGGCGGAGGCGCCCATCACGGACATCGAGATTTTGGCCATGGATTCTGCCCTCTAAACGACACGGCCCTGGCAATTCGCAAATTGCAGGCTGAGCGGGCCGTAAGCGCGGTTTGGGTTATAGATCTAGATGCTCACAAAGGCGATGGCACGGCTGCCATATTCGCGGATAGGGAGGAAGTTACAACCCTGAGCATTCATATGGCCCGAGGCTGGCCCATCGACGGCTCGCTCCCGAGAAACCATCCTTCGTGGATTCCGAGCGATATCGATGTTCCCATCGAGAGCGGAGAAGAGGGCTGGTATCTGGAGCGGCTCGAGGGAGCTTACAGGAAATTGAAGACTGCCGCGGATTTGGCGATTGTTCTAGCCGGCGCGGATCCCTGGGAAAACGATGCTCTGGCCTCCACGAAGCTTCTCAATCTCAGTTTCGAAGAGGTAACGCAAAGGGACAGACTCACCTACCTATTTCTTGAACGCGCCGGGATTCCCTCGTTGTGGCTTACGGCCGGAGGCTATGGCAGGGATGCCTGGCGAATCCATGCGGCATTTTTGGAGTGGGTTCTCCTTAGACGTTTGGGTTGATAGCCGTTGCCCGCTGTTCTGATTAGGTGAGCAGAAGTTTTGCAATTTCGAAATAAACGGTCAGTCCCGCGATGTCGATTATGGTAGTCATCATTGGTCCCGCGGCCACCGCTGGATCGCCATTGAAACGACTTATGATGAATGGCATCAAACAGCCCATCAGGGTAGCGAAAAAAACCACCGACGCCAGCGAAATGCCAATCGCAAGGGCTTCCATGCCCCCGAGTTCCGGCGGAAGAAGAAAGCTTCGCAGGAAGATTATCCCACCCGTCGCCAGGCCAATCACCAATCCCGTTGCAAGTTCCTTCAAGAGCGCCTTGCCTATCAGTCGAAAATGCAGTTGGCCGGTCGCGAGACCTCGTATTATCAGTGTTGAGGACTGAGTGCCGGAATTGCCTCCTGTTTGGGTTATCACCGGAATAAACAGGGCGAGAAAGGCAAATTTAGTAATCAAAACCTCATAACCGGCCAGCACATTGGTGGTAATCGTTCCCGCCAGCAATAGAAGCGCCAGCCACGGCAAACGACGCCAAATAAGTCGTGCGATCGATGATTCGAGATAGGACTCGGCATCCCCCCCGATAGCGCCCATGCGATAGATATCCTCGCTCTGCTCCTCGCGGATAACGTCTATCATGTCATCGAAGGTTACGATACCCAGGAGCCGGTTCCATCTATCAACCACGGGAAGCGCGATTAAATCGTGGTCTTCCAGAACCCTTGCCGCTTCCTCCTGGTCGGTGTCCTCGCGAACACTGACAATGCTGTGTTCCATTATATCGGCTATTTTTACTTCATCCGCGGTCATTAGAATTTGCCGTAGGGAAACAACCCCTATCAATCTCTGCAAGCCGTCCACAACATAAACATAGTAGATGGTTTCCAGTTCTTCCGGCGCACGGCGGAGAAAGGCAAGGGCCTGATTCGCGGTGATATCCGCCCTGATAACAGCGTAGCGCGTGGTCATCAGGCCGGCGGCGTCATCGTCGTCGAAGCGCAGCAGAAATTCCGCCTCTCCGCGAACCTCTTCGCTCAACTGGCCCAATACCTCCGATCGAATCTCAGGGGAAACCTGTTGAATAAGGTCGACAAGGTCGTCAGGGTCCATAATCTCGAGCAAATCTCGCGTGGCCTGAATTGAAAGCGCCGCCACCAGGGACTTCTGCTCGGCAGCCGAGAGTTCGGCTATCAACTCGCCCCGAGTGTTCTGCTCCAAGGCCAGAAAGAGTTCGAGCGCTTGCTGATCGTCGAGTTCGTACCATCCTCCGGCCAGATCCGCCACGCTCAGTTCTTTGAGCGCCTCTTGAAGCCTATTGCCATCGAGCTTGAGCAGGCGCGTCAGTTCGCCTAGGCTATCACCCATTTCTCCAGTCTCCAACCAACAGTATTTCTCGTTCCAGGCGAATCCCCACCTCGGCCTCGACGCGTCTGGCAACCGCGAGCAGGATCGTTTCGATGTCCGTTGCGGCCGCGCCTCGATCGTTGATAACAATGTTCCCGTGCCAAGTCGAAACTGCCGCACCCCCGATTCTATACCCCTTCATGCCGCAGCGATCTATCAAAATTCCCGACGGCGTCCCGAACTCCCTGTTGTTTTTGAATGCGCTGCCCGCGCAGGGAAACCTGTAATGACCCTTCGAAAGCCTATTCTCCCTTTTGCTGAGCATCGCGTGCCTAAGTGCCTCCGAATCGCCCCTGGCAACGTCGAATCCTGCCCTGATGATTATGAGCTCCCCTCTCTGAAACAGGGATTTTTTATAGCCCCACTCATCTTCCGGTACGATCATCCTTTCAACTCTGCCTTCCCAGTCCATCACCTCAACCCAGGCTACGAAGTCCGATATCTGTGCTCCGTAGCATCTGGCATTCATCCACAGGGCTCCTCCCACCGTTCCCGGCATGCCGAAAAGAAAATCCAAGCCGGCCATTCCCGCCGAGCCCGCGCGCCATGCGGCATCCGAAATCGATAAACCCGAGCCCAGCACTAAAGCTCTCCCTTGGGCCTCGAATGAGTCGAAGCTCCTCATATCGACAACCAAACCCCGAATTCCGGAATCGGCCACCAGCAGATTCGAACCTCCCCCTAGTATGAACGTTTCCAAATTCGCATGGCGCGCATCGACGATTAGATTGCGAAGGTCTTCCAAATCGGCCGGAACAGCGAAGAAGTCCGAATTACCGCCAATCGAGAAGCTTGTATGGTTCCACATGGGTTCTCGTTCGAGAAGAGGCCCCTTGCAGTTGAATATATTCACCGATTTGGTTATTTTTGGCACTTCATAATACTATGCCTAAGGGCGGGCGGGGACAAGACTCGCGTCGATATCGGCTACCGGGCTGCATCGGCCGAGCGCTCCGGAAAATGGCCTAGATTAGCCCCCAGCTCGATATTGGAGCGATATGCACAGCGCAACACTTCGACTCTACAATTCCGATGGCCGCGAACTTAGGGAATTCATACCTGTCGAATCCGGCAAAGTTCGCCTGTACTGCTGTGGCCCAACTGTCTACGACTACGCCCACATAGGCAATCTCAGGGCGTATACCCACTGGGACATACTGCGTCGCGCTCTCACTCAGTTCGGCTACCGAGTGAAGCATGTAATGAACATAACGGATGTAGGACACCTAAGCGACAACGCCGACAGCGGCGAAGACAAAATGCTGGAGAGTGCGCGAAGGCAGAAGATGTCCGTATGGGAAATCGCTGATTTCTACACCAAGGCCTTTTTCAAAGATATAGAGCGCATGAACATAGCCCCTCCCCATATAGCATGCAGGGCTACTGAGCACATACCTGAAATGATAGAGTTGGTTCAACGCCTTGTCGAACGCGAACTAGCCTATGTGGAGAGCGGGAATGTCTACTTCGATACCGCCAAGGTTTCCGATTACGGTCGGATGGCCCTAATCGACAAGCAGGATTTGCGACATGGCAGCAGGGTGGACATAGATGAGAACAAGCACAGTCCGCTGGATTTCGTGCTCTGGTTCACCAAGGGTAAATTCGAACACCAGGCCATGCTATGGGATTCTCCCTGGGGTAGAGGCTATCCAGGCTGGCACCTCGAATGTTCTGCAATGGCCACGAAATACCTGGGTGAACGAATCGACATACACACGGGAGGGGTAGACCATATCCAAGTTCATCACACTAATGAAATCGCACAAAGCGAAGGGGTCCTGGGTCATCGTTGGGTGAATTACTGGATACACAATGAATTCCTTATCATAAAGGATCGGAAGCTATCAAAAAGCGAGGGCGAAATTATTACACTCCAACAGCTATGCGACATGGACTACCACCCCCTCGACTACCGCTACTTTTTATTAGGCGCTCACCATCGCACTCAGCTGGTATACTCCCAGGAACTGTTGAAGAATGCCCGCATGGCCAGGAAGTCCCTCAATCACCGCATCGATGCGCTGAGAGAAGAAATCGGAAGGGAGGGGAGCAATGGCGTTACGAGAGGTTCGAACGCGGCGAATTCCAGAGTGGAAGAGATGGATAGATTCGGGCAGGGCGGCGTCAGGCTGAAATCCTTTTATGCGGCCCTCGGCGAAGATCTGAACACTCCAAGGGCATTGGCGGAGCTGTGGCTGCTCTTGAAGGATAGGAGCATTCACCCGGAGCATAAGCTGAATACAATCTTCGAAATGGATAAGGTACTTGGCCTCGATCTGGCCGCCTCCGAGGTTTCCGAGATGGTGCCAAGCGGAGAGCTAAGCGAATTGCTGGGCAGGCGCCAGAGGGCCAGAGAGGCCAAGGACTGGGCCACCGCCGATCGAATCAGGAATAGGCTTCTCGAGCTGGGATGGAAAGTGAGCGACCGAGAGAGCGGTTCCAAGCTGGAAAAGGTTTGATGGTTCCAAAATCCAAGAAAAACAGTAACCACCTGGTTCTCCAGTTGTTATCATGAATGAGGGGGAGAGGAGTAACCAAACATTTTCGGAGCTCTTCGATGAATTCTACACGCGTTTGCTGCAGATAGCCTGGCGGATTTGCGGCAGCTCGGAGGTAGCCGAGGAGCTTTGCCAAGAAGCCTTCCTGAGATATTACGAGCGAAGGAAGCGATTGCCCCAGGGCAGGGAAGCGAGATATTGGCTGATAAGAGTGGTGAAGAATTTGGCCCTGAGTTATGAAAAGCGAGCTCGCCGAGAACTGGAAGCCTACCGGGAGCTTGCCAATAAACCGATGCGCGAGTCGCTGAACCAAGGCGAGGCCGCGGTGCTATCCGATGAATCGCGAAAATATGTTCAGGAAGCTTTGCTGAGAGTGCCCTATAAACTGAGGGTGGCTCTGATACTGAAAGAGTATGCCGAATACCCCTACTCGGTTATCGCCCGGATACTGCACATTACCGAAAACAATGTTAAGATTAGAATCTTTCGCGCTAGGCAGCATTTGCTGCGGTATCTGCAAAAGGGAGATTTATATGTGCCCTAAGGCTTATAAGCTCTCAGCTTATTTTGATGGAGAATTACCGAAGCGCCGGGTAGAATCGCTAAGCGAGCACATTCAATCCTGCCGGGCATGCCGTTCCACGCTGCACATATTTGAAATCCAGAGAAAAAGTTTGCGTAGTCCCGCGATTGCCGGCAATCCGGATAACTATCGCAGGTTTTGGAATTATGCAGGAGAGGCGAAATTGACGCGAGCGCGTAGACCCGGGTCTATCATGGTGCCCCTTCCCCTGGCCATTGCCGCGCTCATATTGATTTCAATTCTTGGAGCTTTGAATCTCGTTCCCAGGTTCATGGCCGAAGCCCGTACATTGTCCTATGCGCCCGAGGTGATAACATTTTCAGTGTCCCCGGATGAATTGGAGAGCCTGCTCAATTATCTCGAGGAGAAGAGGACAGCTTCCGAGCGAAGCTCGATATACACCCTGCCTCTGCCTTTCACGCCCCTTGGCGATCCCCTGATAGTGCGATCGGTCGCTGTGGAGGGAGAAGAACCTTGATAACATCGCCCGCCAAATTCGGCCTTTGTGCCGAAGCGTTTCTGTTTCTTTACCTGCTAACCGCGCCCGCGGCCCAGGAAGCTTCAGTTAACGTCGAGGGGCTTCTTGAAGACGCTCTCTACCTGCTGATCGATGTGGATATTCGCATACCCGAGAATCAAACCAAAATATGGGAAACCAGGGTGGAGAAAATCACGGTTCCGGGACGACCCGTGGAACTGAGTTTGTACGGTGAGAATTCCTCTCTCAGGGTGGGATTAACCCTTTATCCCGCCGAAAGGGATAAGCTGCTCCTTGTGGCCAAAAGCGAAATCCGGATTGGCTCGGAGGATTACTCGAGTACGCTTACAAGCCTACCGGTGGAATATCGAGATGCGGTGTACTACTATCCCCTGGGCCGCTCATCCGAGCTTATCGAATATATGGAGGTTCGGATGGCTATCGAGGTTACGCCCTACTTGGATACCCTGAGCGAGGAAGATCGCGATGCCATCGAATCCGCTCTGGATTCCACCGCTCAATTCGATCTCTCAAGGGAGTCATCCGAGAGCAAGTGAGAGGCACCGTATTCTCTCATTGGGCGGTCGCGGCTCTTCTATGCGCGGCTCTGAGCGTCTTTCTTGTGCTGGCTATAAGATATCAGAGAAGGCCGACAATCCTCGAGTTGGATAGGTTGACTGCCGGCCCGGGCGAGCAAATAGAGATTCGGGGAAGGTTTTTTGGCAGGGGTTTGGATGGTTCGAAGCTTTTTATCGGTTCCCTACCGCTCAGTTCTATCAGCATCTTGGAATGGGAGGATAATCGTATTCTGGCAAGGGTTCCCCGCGGCGAGGGCACTGTAATCGTCAAGGTTAAAACTCTATCCGGTGTTTCCAATGGGATGGTTCTCGGCGATGAAACTCGTTTTCCGAGGATCGAGTATGGTCCCTGGCTGCCTGGAGCGCCCTACATCAGATATGCCGAACCTCAGAAACTTCGAATCGGAGAACTCATAACCCTATATGGGGAGGGTTTTGGGAATAAACGCGGCAATGGGCGCATTTGGGTAAACAATCGAGACACAATACCGCGCTTGGGCGCGGAAAAACCGGATTTCAGTCTCTACATGGAGGCGCGCAATATCGGCAAGTGGACAGAAAATATCGTTCAATTCTGGATGCCTGAGAACGCGTCCGACGGGAATATCTACCTCCAAAAGGGCACCGCACTTAGCAATCCATTTTCGGTGGAACTCAACGAGGACGCGGGGGAGATTCTACAAGGCGAGGCATTTCACTGGTCACTCCGGCAGGAGGTTCTAATCGATGAGGTTAGTTCGACTCCTCATAACGCGCTTTATCTCCACATACCCTCTCCGCTTGCCGGTATTGGACAGGAGGAGGCGGTGGCGCTGGATGCGTATAGCGAGAAGCCATATTCCCCCATCAGTAAGAGAGAAGGTCTGAGTCTCTATCGAATGGAAAATCTGGAGAACGGTGAAAGCTCCAGTATAATCAGGCAGATTTTCGTAAAAACCCGCTCGGTTAAGGTTAACGTTCGCAGGGAAACCTCATACCACCCCTCCCACCCTGAAATCATAGCCGGCCTTGCTCAGGATGAGTGGGTAAGGCCGGATTTAGTTGCCGGCTTGGGTTCCAGTCTAGCTGCAAACAGGCAGGGTAACTGGTCTAAATCCAGGGCCATATACAACTATGTTATCGATAAATTCTCGTTCGATGAAAATTCGGAAGGCCAATCCGTTGAGAAGTATATATCGAGCAATTCGGCCGACAGCCTTGGCTACGCCCTGTTGTTCACTTCGATCGCAAGGGCAGCGGGAATTCCGGCTCGGCCGGTGGGCGGAATCCTCGTTCCGGACGATCTCGGCGCCAGGCCCTGGTGGTGGAGCGAAATATGGATAAATGGAATTGGGTGGATTCCCGTCGATCCGGCACTGGGAGATTCGCCGGGAGGCATGGGACTGCCTAAATTCGAGGAGAATCCAGCCGATTACTATTTTGGAGCCCTCGAGGGGAAGCATATAGCTTTTTCCAGGGGAATTTTGGACTCGTCGGCATTGCAGCCTGAGCCGCGATTACGCCGGGCGGAGAACTTTTATACGCTTCAAGGAGCCTATGAGGAACTCTCGGGCAAGCTCGAGAGCTATCGTAGCAACTGGTTTGTTCCCGAGGTAACGGCGCATCGCCGATAAAGCCGATGCCGCTTGCAAGCAGAACGCGCACGGGGTATCCTTCCCGCGATATACCCAGTACGGAGAGAGAACTTGCTTGAATCTCTGGTAGAATCGGATGCGGAACTGAATGCGGCCATACTGCTGGAACTTTCCCGTCAGCAGAACCGTTTAGAACTAATAGCCTCGGAAAACTACGTATCGCGGGCCGTGCTCGAAGCGACGGGCTCGATACTTACGAATAAATATGCCGAGGGCTATCCGTCTAGGCGCTACTATGGCGGCTGCGAGTATGTGGACATAGTGGAGAATCTCGCAAGGGAGAGGGCTAAAGGACTCTTCGATGCCGAATACGCCAATGTTCAACCACATTGCGGCACCGGCGCCAATATGGCCGCCTATAGAGCATTGATGAAACACGGCGATACCATGCTAAGCATGGAGCTCTCCCAGGGCGGGCACCTTAGTCATGGATCGGCGGTCAGTTTTTCGGGAAAGGACTACAATGTAGTTAGCTATGGGGTTAGCAGGGATAGCGAGATTATCGATTATGATAATCTCCGTGAACTGGCACTCAGGCATCGGCCGCGAATCATTGTAGCCGGCGCGTCGGCCTATCCGCGCATATTGAACTTCAAGAAATTCCGGGAGATAGCCGATGAGGCGGGCTCCCTATTGATAAGTGATATGGCCCATATCGCGGGCTTGGTGGCGGCAGGAGAGCATCCAAGTCCGGTGCCTCATTCCCATGTTACCACCTGTACCACCCATAAAACTCTTCGCGGACCCAGGAGCGGCCTGATTCTAATCGGCAAGCTCCTTGAGAACGACATGGGAATTACCGCGAAGAAATCGGGAAGAGTCAAGAATTTAGGAGAAATCATCGACAGCGTGGTTTTCCCAGGTCTCCAGGGAGGGCCTCTGGTGCACATTATCGCGGCCAAGGCCACGGCCTTTCATGAAGCATCGAAAGACAGCTTCAAGGCCTATCAGAAATCGGTGAAGAAAAACGCGGGCGCTCTGGCAAAGCATCTTACTGAAAACGGATTGCGACTTGTGTCGGGTGGTACGGATAATCATCTGATTCTGGTAGACCTGAGTTCCATGAATGTCAGCGGCAGGGATGCGGAGAAGTGGCTGGATATTGCCGGATTAACCGTGAACAAGAATGCTATTCCCTACGATCCGAAGCCGCCTAATATCGCCTCGGGTATCAGAGTGGGAACGGCGGCCATTACCAGCAGGGGACTCGGGGAAACTCATATGCCGGAAGTGGCCTCATATATAGTCGAAGCGTTGAAATCCAATGGGGATGAGGTTCGACTCAGGAGGGTAGGCAACAAGGTGAAGGAATTGTGCAATCGCTTCCCAGTGTATTAGAGAAGCTGAAAAAATTCCAATTGCTTGACGGCGCTCGCGGTTGCTCCTTAGAATGAATGTAGTTGGTAAATCTGATTTTCGCGGGGTTTTAACGGTGTTTGGCGTTCATCCACTTTTGCATGGAAATTTTTTGGAGTCGCTATGAGTAATCCCTTGCAACTGGGCCTGGTTACTTACAACAAGGGCGCCTATATCACTATTGAAGGAAAAAACGCGGGTCTCTTCTACATAATACGTTCCGGCAGGGTTAGAATCGAGAAGGACTTGAAAATCCCGGAGGAGGAAGACGAATCCATTCTCAAACCAGGCGATTTTTTCGGCGTTGTATCCACGATGAGCAACCACAATCACATCGACAATTCCGTTGCTCTGGATGACTGTACTCTGATTACTGTTCGATCGGATCAATACTCGCTTCTAATCGAACGAAACACACCCGTGGCTATGAAAATTATCAATGGATTCTCGCGTCAGGTTCGGCAGTTGGATCAGGCCCTTACCCGCCTGACGTTCAAGAGTTCCGCGGAGGTTGATGAGCGTCACCTGTTCCATGTGGCGGAGTACTATGCGAAGCAGAGTCAGTTCAATCAGGCCTATTACGCCTACTACAAGTATTGCGAGACAAATCCAAATGGTTTGAATGTGGAACTCGCAAAGCAGCGTATGGAGAAAATAAGGCCGTACGCAAAGACTGCCAATCTCAACCCCGATACTTCCCAGTTTATTCGCCAGTACCCAAAGGATACGATGTTATTCGCGGAGGGTGAAAGTGGCCCCGAGCTCTTCATTATCCAGAAGGGGAGTATCCGGATTACGAAGATAGTCAATAACAATGAGGTACTGCTGGCATTGCTGAAGTCGGGCGATATTTTTGGTGAAATGGCCCTACTAGAGAATAAACCGCGGAGCGCATCGGCTATTGCCCACGAGGATTCGATTATCATGGCTGTAAATCGAGCGAACTTCAAAAGTATGGTGGTAGAGCAGCCCAAGGTGATTTCCAGACTCACGTCTTCGCTGGCCGAAAGGATATGGAATTTGAACCGGCAGCTTCGAAACACCCTGATTGAAGATCCCATAGGCCGCCTTTACGACAGTTTGCTGCTGGAACTTGAAAAGGATAGGAGGGATACATCTTCCCGCCAGTCCCACACCTTCGGTTTTGGGCCAAATGAGCTTATTAACATGCTGGGATTGGCAAAAGACGCCGGACGGGGAGCGATAGGAACTCTGATGGAAAGAAGGGATCTCTCGATTATCGACAATAAAATCTACTGCTCGGATATTTCTCAGATAAAGAAATCCGCGGATTACTATAAGAAGATGGAGATTCGCAGGGAGTCTCGCAGAGAACGTGCCCGCCAGTAGGGAGCGATCCGCGCGAACTGGCGCTGTAGCAGCTGGGCGGCAAGAATCCGCACCGATAGCTTCCTCGTGAAACGATGGCGAATCCGTCAGCTACTTGCAGTTACCGAGCATTTACTGTGAAAGCGTTGCCCATGGCTTGGTCTCCGCTGCTCGCGGGGCAGGCCGATGCCGCGGGCCGCGGCTTGGATTCGCCTAATGTTATATCTGCTCCTTCTGTAAATTGAGTTAGTGTATCCGGTTCGCGGCTGATGCCGGGCGAATGAGGCCTGCCGAACCGCGGGCTCGAGGTTCGCTTACCGACTACAGAGTGTTGGAATGCGGCAGACTCTGTTCCTCCAATCATGGAAAACCGATACTCCCTGATCTAGTTTCGATTGGAATTCCCAGGCTAGTATTACCAATATGACTGCTTATGGAGTTGCTGCCATGGAGGCGATTGAGCTGCGGAAGACTTATAACCCGAGGGATTTTGAGGAAAGAATCTACCATATGTGGAAGGAGGCAGGCCATTTCTCGCCTCGAGCGGGTGGAAAGGGTTGTTTTGTTATTGTGATTCCACCGCCCAATGTTACCGGTGATTTGCACATGGGGCACGGATTGAATTGTGCGCTGCAGGATATCCTGGTTCGATATTGGCGGATGCGGGGACGTGAGACACTTTGGGTTCCCGGAACGGATCACGCCGGAATCGCGACTCACAATGTGGTCGAACGGAGGTTGAGGAAAAGGGGACTTGAACGGATGGATTTAGGCAGGGAGGGATTCATCGAGGAAACTTGGAGGGTTAAGGATGAGCATCATGAGATTATCAAGAGTCAGTTGGAGAGTATTGGGGTTTCCTGCGATTGGGATAGGGAGCGTTTTACGATGGACGAGGGATGCTCTCGTGCGGTCCGTGAAGCCTTTGTAACCCTCTGGGAAAGGGATTTATTATATCGGGGCGAGTATCTTGTAAATTGGTGCACCTCGTGTGGAACAGCCCTGTCGGAAGATGAGGTTGAGCATGAGGAGAGGGTGGGGAGGCTGTGGGAAATTCGTTATGCGTTTTCCGATGAGAATGGCCATATGGAGGGAGGTGGCCCCGGATGGATTAGCGTTCAAACAACTAGGCCGGAAACCATGTTCGGTGATGTAGCGGTAGCCGTAAATCCAAACGATCGACGCTATAGTGATTTTATTGGAAAGAGGGTTCTAATACCGATTATAGATAGAGAGGTTCCGATTATCGCGGATTCCTATGTGGATAAGGAATTCGGCACTGGAGCTCTGAAGATTACCCCAGCCCATGATATGAATGATTTTGAAATCGGAAGGCGGCATGGCTTGGAGCGAATTCGCGTAATAGATGGAACCGGAAATATGAATGAGGTCGCGCCGGAATTTATCCGGGGGCATTCCGTGGCCGAGGCTAGGCGGCTAACGGTTCGGCGCCTGGAAGAGGAGGGCGCACTCGTGGATTCCAGGGAGTATCGACACCAGGTTGGTCACTGTTATCGCTGTTCCACGGTACTTGAACCCTTTCTTTCGAATCAGTGGTTTGTGAGAATGGCGCCGCTGGCAAAAAAAGCCCTGGAGGCCTGGCATAGGGGAGAGATAGCTTTCTTTCCGAGGAAGTGGGGAAACACTTATAGGCATTGGTTGGAGAATATTCGAGACTGGTGTATAAGCCGGCAGATATGGTGGGGACATCGAATTCCCGCTTGGTTTTGCAAGGGATGCGGCAAGCTCCTTGTACTTCGCGCCGATCCTTCCTCTTGCCCCCACTGCGGCCGTGGGGATTTGGAAAGGGATGAGGATGTTCTGGATACCTGGTTTTCCTCCTGGCTCTGGCCCTTCAGCGTCTTCGATTGGCCTCTTAAGTCCGATGATTTACTCCGCTACTTTCCTACCACAAGTCTTGTTACCGCTTACGATATCATTTTCTTCTGGGTGGCCCGGATGATTATGGCGAGTTTGGAATTTACGGGGAAAATTCCATTCCGGGAAATCTACATTACGGGTTTATGCAGGGATAAGCAGGGTAGAAAGATGTCTAAGAGCCTGGGAAACGGCGTTGATCCTCTGGAGGTGGTGGATAGGTATGGCTCGGATGCGATGAAATTTTCCCTGGCCTATATTTCGGCTCAGGGAGAGGATATCCCGATGGATATGGACACCAACAGAATAGGTTCGAGATTCGCGAACAAAATCTGGAATGCTGCCCGCTTTGTCCTTATGAATTTGGAGGAGCGAAGCTTTGTAGACTTCGAGAACGCCGAATTGAGCATTGCCGATCGTTGGATTATTCATCGTTTCAACAATGCGGTTGGCTTAGTAGAGGAGGCCATGGCGACTTATCGATTCGATGATATGGCTCATGCGGTGTACGAGTATTTTTGGAACGACTACTGCGATTGGTATGTAGAATACGCCAAACTCGGGCTTTATAATGGCTGTGAGGAGGAGAAGAATCGAACCATTACTCTCCTCGTTTATATGCTGGAGGAAGCTCTGAAACTGCTGCATCCCTTCCTTCCCTTCATTACGGAGGAAATATGGGGTAAGCTGCCCGACAGGAAGGAATCGCTGATTGTTACGGCATATCCGGAAACGGATTCGGCGCGCGAGGATGAGGATGCGGAGGCCGCATTCAATATCTTGAAGAGCATAGTTAGCGATGTTCGCACTCTCCGGAGTGAATTTCGGATACCTCCTTCGACACCTGCCAAGATTCGGATCGATGCCTCCAGGGAAGTTCTGAAGGCAATGGCGGAATCGTGGGACACCGCGGCCTTGCTATCGGGTTCCGACAACCTTGCCGTACTGCAAAAGAAAGAATCCTTGGATGGATCTGTGGCGGTTGTTGGATCCGGCTTTACGGCGCATGTTTTCATTCGTGATTTGATTGACGTCGATGCAGCTATTTCCAGGTTTCGAAATTCTCTGACCAAGACGGAAAAACTAATCGAGGGGAAAGAGAGGAAATTGCTGGATGAGAATTTCATATCAAGAGCACCCGCTGATGTTGTGGATAGGGAACGGGTGAAATTGACCTCGCTGCAGGATGAGGTGCGAAGGAGCGTTACGTATCTGGAGGCTCTCGAGGGCAATTTGAAGCAGATGGGGAAGGAAGTTGCCAAGAGCGATTCCGATGCCCCTAACTAAGTTGATTTCGTGAACTGGATTGTGGGAGGTTTAGATTCTTGAAAAGGATTTTCCTGTTTATAGTCTTAATTGGTGGAATTGCCATACTGGTATCGGTTTTGTCGGATCCGACGAGGCAAGAAAGGATTATACATGCGATTGAAGGCTCGACGGGTGTTGATTTGGACTCCATACCCAAAGAGTCGATAGAAAATACCGGTCGGGCCTTGGGTAAGAAAACGGGGCAGATACTAAAGGATCTAGGGGATACCCTAACAGATCCCAAATTGCGTCGTTCATTGGAGAAATGGGGTGAGGATGCCTTGGAGAAGCTTGACGAGAAGCAATTGGAAAAACTGAAGAGAGAGCTGAGGGCTAGTAGGGGAGGGGATGACTTTGACACCATTCTGGAGCGCCATTTGGGAGAAACTGGTGATTCATGAGCGCGGCTTTTAGCGAACGAACAGTTTTCGGTGAGTGGTTGGTTCGCAAAGGACGATTGAAACCCGAGGTGCTGGAGGCCGCGCTGGCAATCCAAAATAAGGAAAGAAGCGACATACTTCGAGGTTCTCCCCGCCTTTTAGGCCAGATACTCCTGGACGATTTCAAGGTTTTTCATAATCGAATGGATTTGAACAGCGTCTTGGTGGATTTCGAGAAGGTTAAGGCTGCAATCCTGGTACGAAAAGAGGCACTCAATATCAGGGATGAACTGCCGCCAATTACCAAGAGAAAACCGGCATTCTTGGATTCCAGAATAGCGCGGGGACCAATGGAGGAACCGGATAGTCGCGAGCTTTTTGGCCAATTTCTAATTGAGAGGCGGAAAGTAAAGCATGGTATCCTGGCAAAGGCTCTTGAAACTCAGAATTTGGAGCAGAAGGCGAGTCTTCGAATGAGCTATCGGCTTCTTGGCGAAATACTCCTGGACGATTATGGAGTCTTTTCCAGTAGGGTGGAACTCAATCGAACGCTAATAGAATTCAATGAGTTCAAGACAAGGCTGGATGCAGAACGATCGGATTTGATGAACCTAACCCGAAAAAACGAATAGGTGGCAATGATGCGCCGCTGCGCCCGAGTAGGGCATTAGCCGCGAGATGAAACTCCTGGAATCTCGTGAACAAGGCGAGGAAGGCGCGGAGAAGCTTGCCATATTTACAAACTTTGCTAATTAGTCCATAGTTTTGTCAATGGATACAAAAATAGGTTTGGCGCTTGGGGGAGGAAGCTCTCGAGGTCTCGCGCATATTTTCGCGTTGGAGGTTTTCGATGAGCTGGGAATCCGTCCCGCGGTGATTGCAGGCACAAGCGCCGGGGCTATTATAGGTGCTGTCTATGCATCGGGCTTATCGGCAAGGGAAATTCGAAATCAAATCGATTCTCGTTTCGCTCTAAAGGATAACGATGAGTCCCGGTTTCTAGATGGCAGGAAACTGATGAAAATGATCAGTCTTCTAGACCCCGATTTCTCCGGATCCGGGTTGATAAGAGGGAAGAGTATATCCCGTTTGCTCCATGAGATAATGAATGTGGAGAATTTTCGGGATTTGAAAATACCTCTTGCGATTATTGCCACGGATTTCTGGAATTCATCCGAGCTTGTAATTCGCGAAGGCCCCCTTGTACCGGCGGTTAAGGCGAGTATGAGCGTACCGGGAGTGTTTGCTCCAGTGTACCACATGAATCACCTGCTGGTGGATGGGGCCTGCACCAATCCTGTTCCATGGGATAGGTTGGAGGGCTGCGATGTACGTATTGGCGTAAATGTTCTGGGTACTCCCTCCTCAAAGAATCGCGGGAAATCACCCAAGGCCGCGAAAATGATAGTGGGTAGCTTCGAGGTGATGCAGCGAAGCATCTTGAGCCTCAAATTGCGCCATAATCCCCCGGATTTGCTGCTAAACCCCCCATTGGAGGATCTCGGAATATTTTATTTCCGCAGCGTTGGCAGTATCTATAATCGATGCGAGCTGATGATTAAGGAGCTGCGGGATTTTCTTAGCGGTTTCGTGGGATAGCTGAAGCCGCCTGGGAACCGATGAGTGTCAGAAGTGGAAGGGGAATGCCTGCGTGGAAGGCCGGTCGTTTCCTTCTGAGTTCTTCGATGATTATTCCAACCGTGCTTATCGATTACGGTGTCTATGCAAATCCGGGTAAATAGCCCGGCGGCCCTGTAAAATCCTGGTTCATGGTTCAGGGCGACATCGTGCCCCAGGGTTGCCACGGCTCGACAGCTGCTTTCCAAGGGGCGGTGCTTAACTAAGAAAGGCCCTGAGAGAGGGTGCGGTTCGCGGAGAGTGGTGAAAACCCGATGTGCATCTGCCGACTTCTTGACTCGGGTTTAGGCGGCTCATATAGTGTGGACTAGATAGCGTGAATGTGGAGAAAGAGATTCGGAGAGTGGATTTTATCCGCTCTATAATAAAAGCCGATTTGGAATCGGGTTGCGTGAAGAAGGTTGTCACCCGTTTTCCCCCTGAACCGAATGGCTATCTCCACATTGGCCATGCCAAGGCATTTATCCTCAATTTCTCTATTGCGCGAGAATTCGGAGGCATTTGCCGGCTTCGTTACGATGACACCAATCCAGAAAGAGAAAGCCGTGAATTTATAGACGCCATCAAGAAAGATATATGCTGGATGGGGTTCAAATGGGATGGAGAGCCCCGCTATGCCTCGTCCTACTTCAATCAATTCTACGAGTGGGCCTGTGAATTGGTTAGGGCCGGCAGGGCCTATGTCGATCATCAGAGCCCGGAGGAAATAATAGAAAACCGCGGCACTCCAACCAGGCCCGGGAAGGATTCACCCTATCGCGATCGCGGTGTCGAGGAGAACCTCGGTTTGCTGGAAAAAATGAAATCGGGAGAGTTCGAGGAAGGTGCCTGCATTCTCCGTGCGAAGATTGCCATGGACCATGTGAATATCCTGATGCGCGACCCCCCGATTTATCGAATTAGGAAGGAGGCTCATCATCAGACGGGGAAGAAATGGAGCATATATCCGATGTACGATTTCGCGCATGGATATGAAGACGCGATTGAAGGGGTTACGCACTCCCTCTGCTCATCGGAGTTCGAAAATCACCGGGCTGTGTACGATTGGTTTATCGAAAACGTATCAACGCCGTGTAGACCGCGGCAATATGAATTCGCTCCCTTGAATCTCACCTATGCCGTGCTAAGCAAGAGGCATCTACTCAGATTAGTGGAGGAGAAAAAGGTACGAGGTTGGGATGATCCCAGGATGCCAACCCTACGGGGTATGAGACGGAGGGGTTTTCCGGCATCCGCGATTAGGAGGTTTATCGAGGAAATTGGAGTTAGCAAGGTTAATAGTCTAGTTGATACGGAGTTCTTGTATTTTCATGTTCGAGAAGAACTCAACCGGAACGCTCCGAGGCGTATGGTGGTTCTCGATCCGGTAAAATTGATAATAACCAATTGGCCCGAAGGTAGAATAGAAAGCTTCACTGCCGAGAATCACCCGGATAGGCCGGAGTTGGGCAGCCGAAGCCTCTCTTTTTCCGGAGAGCTTTGGGTGGAAAGAAGTGATTACATGGATGAGGCGCCAAAAAAATGGTTCCGTATGGCCTTGGGACGGGAAGTACGGCTCAAATATGCCTATCTCGTTACCGTTAATGAGGTGCGCTACGACGCGGATGGCAAAATCGCGGCATTACTCTGCAGCTACGAACCACGGAGTAGGGGGGGGCGATCGCCGGATAACAGAAGAGTTAGGGGGGCTCTGCACTGGGTTTCATGCAGTGAGGCGGTAGAAGCGGAAATTAGACTTTACGATCATCTGATAAGCCTGCCGGATGTCTCAAAGGTGGAGGAGGGCAGGGAATTCATGGATTATGTCAATCCGAATTCCGAAACCATAGTTCAAAATGCTAAGGTGGAGCCCTCTCTGGCAAGCGCGGCCCCGGAAGAGCGATTTCAGTTTCTACGAACCGGATATTTTGTAGCCGATTGCCTTGACCACGGAACCAAACCCGTTTTCAATCGAATTGTCGGTTTGAGAGACACCTGGGCAAAGCTTGTAAATAGGAAATAACCTGCCCGGGGGGATAGCCGATCAGAGGGGGCTTAGCAACGGCGAGGTGGTCGATTTACCAACCGCCGCTCGCGCCGCCTCCGCCAAAGCCTCCCCCTCCGCCTGAAAATCCGCCTCCTCCCCCAAAGCCGCGAGATGCGGAGCCGCCCCTGAATGCGCCGCCGAGCATTGAGCCAACAAAGAATGCACCCAAGGGCGATACGCCTCTGCGTCTGTGTCTACCGCGTCGTCCGAAGAATCCGACGATAAACACGGCCAGGAATATCAAAGCGAATATCGGCATTCCACCGCCAACCTCCCTCTCGGAGTTCTCTATTTGCTCGGCTGTGATTGTGAGGTCACCGGATACTACCTCGCCTATCGTGCGAACACCGGCAACTATACCGTCATTGTAGTTGCCCTTTCTGAATTCCGGAACAATGATATCTCTGATAATGAAGCCGCTCTTTGCATCAGTTAGAACCGATTCCAGTCCGTAACCTACCTCGATGCGAATTTCGCGTTCGTCCAATGCAACTAGCATCAAGACGCCGCTGTCTTCTTCCCTGCTGCCCAGTCCCCATTCCTCTGCAACCCGGAGGCTGTAGGATTCAAGACTTTCGCCCGATAGGGACGGGATGGTGAGCAGTGCTACCTGAACACCATTAGCACTTTCAAGTCCCGCGAGGTAGGATTCGAGTTCGTTTTTTGACGTCCGCGACAATAGGCCGGCATTGTCATTGATGCGTCCACGAAGGGGGGGAACCTCCAGAGCAGAGGCCGACGCCGCGATAAGGATGAGGATAATTCCTCCCATGCCTAGAGGCTTTGCACCCATCGATTTCACTTTTATGATCCTTTCTCTAGTTCCGTTGGTTTATTCGGGAGTTCATTTTTATCGTCGGGCCGTCGGGGCACATGCGTCGATATAACCTTCCCAATTGCCGTTATCGCGGTGGCCAGCGCTGCTTCGGTTTGTTTTCTCCTCATCCCGTTCACCAAGTTGGCTACTATTTCGTTCCAAGTTTCCGATGCCACAAGCGAGTTGATACCCTTATCGGCAAGCAGTTCAACCCGTCGTTCCAGGTTGGATATAAACAGCAGGATTCCTGTTCTATCTACCGTGTTGAAGGTTTCGGCCTCGACAAATTGCCGCAAGGCTCTCCGCCTAACTGCCTCGGCCATGCGTTTGCGGCCCACAATAAGCCTATCTAGGGCAGGTATTTGAAACAGAAAGTAGAATATAGCGCCCACTATGAAGGATAGGGTAAGCATCAATAGGGGAAGGGTAAGGGCAGAAACATTCCAGAAGAGACTGTCTACTAGGCGCCCGAGTGGATTGATGAAAACCGCGAGAAGCACATATGTCAAGATGCCTGATACCAGGGCGAACAGTAATTCCCTGAATGCATACTCGTCCGATTCCGGAATTATTGCAACGGAAATTTCGCCTCCGCTTTCAGCTTCCGCCTCTTCCACTAATCGACTGATTCTCTTGGCTCCCTCGGGGCTTAGAAAAGCCATTCTAGAACTCCACCTTCGGAGCTACTTCGGCACCGCTTGCCGATTCAAAGTATGGCTTGGCCTCGAAGCCGGTTATACGGGCAATAATCATCTGGGGGAAGCGCCGAATCACCGTGTTGTAGCTTCGCACTGCCTCGTTAAAGCGCATCCGCTCAACCGCTATCCGGTTTTCGGTGCCTTCGAGCTGATCCTGGAGTGCAAGAAAATTTTGATTGGCCTTGAGTTCCGGATAGTTTTCGGTTACCACGAGGAGCCTCTGCAGCGCGGAGCCTAGGCTATCCTGCGTTTGCCGGAAGCGAGCGAAGGCTTCAGGATTGTTGAGCAGGTCTTCATCGATATTCATTACGCCCCCGGCCCTACTTCTGGCCTCGGTTACTGCCGCGAAGGTATCCTGCTCATGCGCGGCATATGCCTTTACGGTTTCGACAAGATTGGGAATCAGATCCATTCGTCTCTGGTATACGTTTTCAACCTGGGCCCAGGCTGCCGCGACTCCCTCCTCAAGGCTCACTAAGCGGTTGTATCCGCAACCACTCTGTAAAAGCGTGAGCAATGCAAGAGCCGTGAGCCAGATTAATCCGCGCCGATGAATTTGCATATCCTATCTCCATCTTCAGATTTCTTCCGCCTATGATACCGGTATATGAGCAAGTTGTCCAATGTTTTGGTTAGAAATTGCAGTAGCTTCAATATTTAGGTGGTATATGCGGCAGTGATAGTGATGTAAAAATCAAGTCAGTGCTTGCATGTTTTAGTAAATTTTTGATACCATGCTTGTACTTGGGTGCCGCGGGTACCCTGAGAAAAAACAAGGAGGAATTTCACTTATGAGGAGAACAGCTATTAACTCGGCAATTGTTCTGATTGTTCTGCCTATCGTTATTTTTGCCGGCGGTTGTTACGGACAGGAGGACAAAGAGATTAATATCGGTGCCAATATATACAGCTTTGCGGACAATTTCATGAATGGCGTGATGAAGCCGGAGCTGGAGAGGTATGCGGCCGAGAGAGGCGCCGTGATCGAGATAGTCGATTCTGAAGGTCAGCAGGCTAAGCTGAATGACCAAGTTGACGTCTTCATCGCCAGGAAGGTTGATGTTTTGGCCATCAATCTGGTTGACCCCGCCTCTGCAGCCAGTGTCATCGAAAAGGCCTCGGACGCTGATATTCCCTTGATTCTATTCAACAAGGAAGCCACGGAGGCCGGTATCATGGGCACTTATGACAAGGTTTGGTACGTGGGCACCAACTCCGCGGAGTCCGGCATTATCCAGGGAGAGATGATGGTGGCTGATTGGAAAAAGAATCCCGAGTGGGATAAGAACAAGGACGGTACGGTTCAGTATGTACTGCTGAAGGGAGAACCCGGACACCCGGATGCCGAGGCTAGAACTACCGAGTCGGTAAAGGCCTTTCGAGATGCGGAAATTCCGGTTGAGGAGCTGGCCTTGGAGGCAGATCCGAACTGGTCTACTCAGCATGGGAACGATAAGATGCAGGCTTGGTTAACCTCGTTTGGCGATAGTATCGAGCTTGTTATCTGCAACAACGATGGAATGGCGTTTGGAGCGATTAACGCGCTGAAGACAGCGGGCGTATGGCTGCCCCTTTATGGAGTTGATGCGCTCGATCAGGCCCTAACTCACATCGAAGATGGCGAGATGAACGGCACTGTTCTAAACGACGGAATTGGGCAAGCTCGAGCCACTATCGACTTGGCTATCAACGCTGCCGAGAGCAAAGATGTAATCGAGGGCACGGAATGGGTAATAGAGAACAACGTAACCAAGGCGGTGCGAGTGCCCTATGTGGCTGTTACGCCCGAAAACTACGAGGATTTTCGCTAGGGCAGGCATCTGTATTAGTTTGGTAGCCGTTTTGGTTGAACCCGGGTGTGCTGATTCAGCGCGATGGGTTTGCCCGGAATGAGGATCGGCGGCGATGCCGCTGACTCCTCGCTGGGAGCCGTTTGACGGGCGTAGGAAGCATTGGCTAGGAGGCGCCAATTGCATGATTATCTGCTAAGAATCGAAGGCCTGTGTAAGTCTTTTTCCGGGATAAAGGTTTTGGACGATGTCCATATGAGTGTTCGCCCGGGCAGCGTTCACTCTCTGATGGGTGAAAATGGGGCTGGAAAGTCCACGATGATGAAGTGTCTGTTCGGGATTTATCGGCAGGACTCGGGAAGATACTTTCTCGAGGGAGAGGAATTCAATTTCATCGATCCCAAGCACGCCCTGGAACATGGTGTATCGATGGTTCATCAGGAGCTCAATCAGGTTACCCAGAGAAGTATATCCGATAATATCTGGCTCGGAAGATACCCGAAGAGGGGACCCTTCGTCGATGAGAAAGCGATGTACAGGGCTTCCAGGGAGCTGTTCAAGAGGCTTGGAATTTCTTTGGATCCGAGATTGAAGTTGAATACGCTCTCTGTATCCCAAAGACAGATGGTTGAAATAGCCAAGGCCGTCTCCTATGAGGCGAGAATAATAGTTCTGGATGAACCAACCTCGTCGCTTACGGATAACGAGGTTAGGATGCTCTTCGATATAATAAGTGTGCTGCGAGGCCAGGGCGTTGGGATAATCTATATTTCCCATAAAATGGACGAAATCTTCGAGGTATCGGATGAGGTTACGGTTCTAAGGGATGGGCAGTATATCGGCACCGAGACGATTGAGAATTTAAGCATGGAGAAGATTGTCAACATGATGGTTGGGAGGGATTTGGGCCATCGTTTTCCGCCAAGAACTAATGTTCCTGGTGAAATGCATATGAAGGTTTCGAATGTCGCTACTAGGTATCCGCCCTTTATTCAAGATGTGAATTTTGAATTGAGACGGGGGGAGATACTGGGAATCGCCGGACTGGTTGGAGCCGGCAGAACTGAGCTGATTGAATCGCTTTTTGGTGCTCGGACTCTGGAATCGGGCGAGATTTATGTCGATGGAAGGAAAATCGATAACAATACCGAACAGAAATCCATCGGCAATCACTTCGCTCTTTTAACGGAGGAAAGACGGAGTACGGGCCTGTATCCGGTGGCGGATATCACTTTTAACAGCACAATTGCCAACGTGAAGTCGTATCGAGGTGCCATTGGGCTGCTCGATGATAGGGCCATGATGCGGGATACGGAAACTCAGATTGCCAATATGCGGATTAAAACGCCGGACTGCAGGGAGCAAATTAGAAATCTGAGCGGCGGAAACCAGCAAAAGGTTATTATTGGACGTTGGCTTTTAACCGATCCGGATATTTTGCTGCTTGATGAGCCTACCCGGGGTATAGATGTGGGGGCGAAATTCGAGATTTATCAGTTAATAATCAATCTGGCCAGAGATGGTAAATCCGTGATTATGGTTTCCTCGGAGATGCCTGAGCTTATAGGCATTACCAATCGCATTATGGTGATGAGCAATGGAAGAATGGCCGGCATAGTAGAGACGGAGAAAACGGATCAAACCGAGATATTCAACCTCGCGATGAAGTATCTAATCAATTCGGCAGAGGCGAAAATCTGAAATGGAGGTCTGATGACACAATTCGTACACAAGCTCAGAGCAATGACAGGCAGGCAGTGGATGGACCTTCTGGTGCAGAATGCGATTTATCTGGTAATCCTGGTAATCATTCTCATTATTATTGTTTTAGATCCCCGCTTTCTTTCTCTTAGAGTTCTGGAAAACATTCTTACGCAGTCATCGGTTCGATTGATTCTCGCCTTAGGAGTCGCGGGCATCATTATACTCCAGGGCACCGATCTTTCCCTGGGTAGGATGGTGGGTTTAGCCGCGGTGGTTTCGGCATCCCTTTTGCAGCGCCAGGATTATGCGGGCCGCTTCTACCCAAATCTGGAAACCATGCCCGTGTTCCTGCCAATGCTAATTGCTATCTTTGCCACGGTTCTGTTCAGCGCCATAAGCGGCTGGGTGGTTGCCCAATTCAAAATTCATCCCTTTCTGGCCACGATGGGCATGATGACTGTTTTATATGGCGTGATTCAGATTTATTTCGATATGGGATCGGGCGGTGCTCAGCCCATAGGCGGCCATGCCCGACTCTACACGGCAATTTCCACCGGTAGACTTGTGGAATTTACGGTGGGTGGAATTCGTGTTGGCATGCCGTATCTTGTACTAATCGCGGCGGTCGTTTCGTTTGTCATTTGGATGATTTGGAATAAAACGGTATTTGGCAAGAACATGTACGCGGTGGGCGGGAACCCGGAGGCCGCAAAGGTTTCCGGAGTTAGCGTTATGGGTACCACTATCTTGGTTTATGTGATGGCGGGTATACTCTATGGCATCGGCGGGTATCTAGAGGCGGCTCGAATCGGTTCAGCTAACCCGAGCACGGGTTTTGGATATGAACTCGATGCCATTGCCGCATGTGTAGTTGGCGGCATTTCGTTTAGCGGGGGAATAGGCAAGGTGTCGGGCGCAATCGCGGGCGTTCTGATGTTTACTATCATTTCATATGGCATGACCTTTGTCGGCTTGGAACAGTACTATCAGTATATTATTAAAGGCGTCATTATCGTTGCCGCTGTCGCTCTCGATACGAAGAAATACTTAGTAAGAGTTTAGTCAGCCATTCTTCTCACGGTATGAATCGAAATCCCTCTTATCCTTCTCCAGCCAGGAATCGAAATCTCCCCTTAGTATACCGTTGAAATCGTCCCAAGGAGATGGCGGCAAAGAAGCGGTGGTAATTCCGCCGGGTGCCGGTATGGATGCCGTGTTTTCCTCCTCGGGGAGAACTCTCCGAGCCGATACGTATCTATCTTTCCAATATCTTGAACTTGCCCTAGTTATTATCACGCCGGTTTCCGGGCCATCCGACACGCTGTGAATTAACATATCATTTTTATACCACAGTGCCACGTGGTTTATGCGCTTGGGATCGCTACCCGTGGCATAGAAAAGCAAATCGCAGGGTTTCCATTGCCCAGGCTCTACTTCTTTTCCGAGACTGGTCATATCGCGAGATAGGCGGGGAAGATTGGGGAGCGAGGGCTTGTACAGATATGTTATTAGGCCTGAGCAGTCGAAGCCTCCAGGCGCGGTTCCGCCAACTTCATATGGATTCCCAACGAGAGAAACCGCCTCCTTCAGTATCGAATCCATGGTTTCCGCTTCGATATGGAAGATAGCCTGTGCCGTTAGTACCTGGATAAGGATGCTCACCGCGAATGGAAATGGCAAACGCGAATGGGTTGAAACTCCTCCGAGATTTCTTCCGGCCATCTTATTCCAGAATTCTCGTTATTTCGGGCAGCTTGTTCTTTTTCCCGGCAACAAGAATTGTAAGTCCGGTTCCCAGGGCCAGACCAAGCGCGGCCGCCAAAACTCTCACGGGCTCGCTTATGGCCGAGAACACAATGCCGATGAGTTTCCAACTGAGGAAACCGGCAAGCGTCGGTATACCTATAATCGCGAGAAAGGCGCCAAATGCATTGGCAGCGGGTGCCGACACTTCCACCCTGTTCCCTACCCTTATGTCTAGATTCTTAGGTATACCGGCGCGGAATGATTGCCCGCCGGCTCCACATCCACAACGTCCGCAATTCTTGAACGCGGAGTCGTTACAGTTCTCGGAGTATGCGCTCTGCATCTCGTCGAAACTGAGTAAATCGATGCAGGAATCATTAATCTTAGCTATCGTTGCTATACGTTTCATCGGCATCTCCAGTCAAATTCGCGATACTGGGCTATCCTAGAATACATAACTTATCGGTTAGTATAATATAGAAGTAGAGCAGAAGCAGACGGAATGAGATTCGATAGATTTGCGGGCAAGGGGTAGAGTTTAGATGTTTCAGAAGCAACTGATCATGAGAAAGGTGGTTTATTCGCTTATTCCGATATTTGCCTTTTCCGTTTTGCTATATGGATGGAGAAGCTTAGCTATATGCGCCACGGTTTTTTTATTTGGCATAGTCACTGAATATGCTTTTACGAAACCGAGGGGGAAAAAGGTTAGCGAGGCTGTGCTTGTAACCTGTGCGCTCTATGCTCTCTCAATGCCGCCCGCGGTTCCTCTATGGATTTCCGCGATAGGTATTGTTTTCGGTGTCGGATTCGGCAAGTGTATATTCGGCGGATTCGGTCGAAATATTTTCAATCCCGCTATTGCCGGTAGACTCTTCGTCTATGTTGCCTTTCCCCAGGGCATGCAGCGAAGTTTTCTACCCCCGTGGAAACCGGGGATTCCCTGGATTTCCCGATTGAACCCCCCCGTGGACTCAGCCAGTGCTGCAACGCCGCTGATTGACGCGGCTTCGGATCTTTCCGATCTGATTACCGGATTCCGAATGGGCGCTCTCGGCGAAAGCGCCATCATTCTGATTATACTGGCGGGCCTATATCTGATATTCACGAAGACCGCGAATTGGAAGATTATACTCTCCACTATTTTCGGTTTTTCAGCCGTTATGGTAGTTTTATGGATTGCATCTGTTTCAACTGCCGACAACTCGACGGCATTTCACCCCGTGAGGTCCTTGCTTTCGGGCAGCATACTCTTCGTTGCGGTATTTATGGCAACAGATCCGGTAACTGCCCCAAAGAAGCCGGGAGCCCAATGGGTATATGGCATATTGATAGGAGGTGTTTCGGCGATAATCAGAGTCTTTTCATTGTTTCCCGAGGGAGTCAGCTTCGGGGTTCTTATTGGCAACACCTTTGCCAGCCTACTGGATGAATGCTTTCCGGCTGTCCGTTCCAAGGTAAGCGTGCCAAGGGTGAAAAACAAGAATAAAGCCGGGAGTGCAGCATGAGCAAGGAATCTATTCCCTATGTGATAATCTTCACATTCATTGTCGCCTTTGCGTTTGTGTTCGTTATCGCGCTTGCCGATGGCATCACTGCCGAGAGAGTCGCTCAAAACCGAAGACTGGTTGCTGCCAAGGGTTTTTTGAGCTCGGTTGAATATCTGGAAAGCGAACCCTCCGAGGAACTTGCCGAGTTTGCGGTTGACTTTGGTGAAATCGAGGATGAGTCGATAGTTCGGACAGAAGTGGGGGGGCGCAATATATTGGTTAAGCGCTTCAGTGGTCAGGCCCTATGGGGTACAGTAAGCGGCGTTATCGCCGTGGATGAGAAAGTTTCGGAGATTATCGGACTTGCAATCATTAGTCATAATGAAACCCCAGGTTTGGGGGGCAGGATTGAAGAAGCCTGGTTCACTCGGCAGTTCAGGGGCGAAAGCATTCCTCCTGGTGGTATCACTGTGGCAAAGGGAGAGGGTAGGGCGGACGAGGATACTGATAATGGAATAGTCGATGGTATTACGGGCGCCTCGCTTACAAGTGCGAAGATAGAGAAGATTGTCAATAGCGAAATCTCTAAATTACGGGATGAGGCTCTACGGTGAACGGCGAAACACCCGCTGCAATACTCAGGAAAAACCTTTGGACTGACAATCCAATTTTCGTACAGATTCTGGGAATTTGCTCCACGCTCGCGGTTACCAACAATCTCGCCAATACATTGATAATGACTGTTGCGGTAATGCTTGTAACCGGTATGTCGAATATCACTGTATCGGTCTTGAAATCGCTTATTCCCCGTAAGGTTAGAATGATGGTTCAAACCCTGGTAATCGCCTTCTATGTAATTCTGGTGGACATAGTGCTACGCGCCTTTTTACCGGAAATTTCCAAGGCTCTTGGACCCTACGTTGGTCTTATAATTACGAACTGCATTATTATGGGTAGGGCTGAGGCGTTTGCCCAGTCGAATCCGCCGATGATGGCGTTATGGGATGGGCTTACAAGCGGCGCCGGATACATGGGCGTACTCGTGGTAATAGCTATAATTCGAGAACTACTCGGCGCGGGCTCATTGTTGGGTTACCAGGTATTCGGTGAAGGATTCACTACCTGGACCATAATGGTGATGCCTCCAAGCGCGTTCTTCCTGTTGGGCGCCCTTATTTGGGCGGCGAAAACAATCATGATTAGAAAGGAGGGTGCTTAATTGACTCCCCAAATAAGTCCGCTGCTACTTTTCTTCGCTTCGATTTTCACGAGTAACATCCTGCTCACGAATTTTCTCGGGCTTTGTTCCTTTATCTCGATAAGCAAGGATATGAAATCCGCTAATGGACTTGGAATGGCCGTGACGGTGGTGCTAACACTGACGGCCTTAATCAACTGGGTAGTTATGCAGTACATTTTAATTCCCCTGAACCTGCTGGTGTATCGATACATAGTTTTCATTATCGTTATTGCGGCTACGGTGCAAATGCTGGAAATGATAATCGACAGGATTAGCCCCATACTCTACATGACCCTGGGTATTTTCCTTCCACTGATAACCGTGAATTGTGCGATACTGGGCGTCGCCCTGTTCATGCAAATTCGGAATTATAGCTTTTTTCAAACCCTCGCTTTCAGTTTTGGATCGGGACTTGGTTGGTGGCTCGCAATAATAGCGCTTGCCGCCATTCAGAAGAGAATTGCGCGCGCGCCTGTACCGGCCGGGCTGCAGGGGCCGGGAATAACCCTGATTACCATCGGGTTCATGGCTCTGGCCTTTGTCGGTTTCAGCGGCATGCTCAACGTAGGCTAAAGACTGTCAAATGGAATTTCTAATTGCTCCAATTGCCATAGCCGGGATAGCGGGAATTATGGCGGCCCTTGTCTCTCTTGTAGATATGGCGGCAAACAATTATGGCGAGGTTGTTATAGATATCAACGAGGGCAAAAAGGAGATGGCGGTTCGCGGCGGCTCGCCCCTTCTGATTACGCTTTCTTCCGAGGGACTCTATCTGCCCTCGGCCTGTGGCGGACGTGGCAGCTGCGGCGCGTGCAAGTGCAGGGTTACCACTGATGTTGGCCCCTATTTACCTACTGAAATCCCATATCTGCTCCCCGAGGAGTTGAAGGAGAACGTCCGCTTGGCGTGTCAGATTAAGGTTAAGGCCAATATCGGAATCGAAATTCCCGAGGATCTATTCAATGTAAAACAGATTAGTTCCACGGTAGTCGCCATCAAGGATCTTACCTATGACATCAAGGAAGTCCTGTTCGATCTCGGAGATGAAACAATTGAATTCGAAGCGGGGAAGTATGTTCAGCTTGTTATTCCTCCCTACGGTAAGATAAGGGAGAGTACGCAGCGGGCGTATTCCATGTCTTCAAAACCATCCAATAAGAACCGGATCGAGCTGCTCGTGCGCCTCGTGCCCGGTGGAATTGCCACCACATATGTTCATCAGCATCTGGAAGTTGGCGAGAAGTTGGATTTGATCGGTCCATTTGGCGATTTCTGCCGAACTTCAACCGATGCCGTTATGCTTTGCATCGCCGGGGGCTCGGGAATGGCTCCATTCAAGTCGATGCTTTACGACATGCTGGAGAAGGGTGACACGAATCGGGAGATTTGGTACTTTTTCGGTGCTAGAACCACCAAAGATATGTTCTACTTGGATGAAATGAAGGAGCTTGAGAAACAACTTCCCAACTACCATTTTATACCAGCCCTTTCCGAACCCCAAGATGGAGATGGGTGGGATGGCCCAACCGGACTTATCACTGATGTACTGGATAGCTATTTGAAAGAGACAGTCGAAACAGAGGGCAAGATGTTGGAAGGCTATCTCTGCGGAAGCCCCGGCATGATCGACGCGTGTAATCGAGTTATGAACGATAATGGCGTTTCTCAGGATAACGTCTACTATGATAAATTCGCATAGCGAGGCTCTATATGAAAATGACGCCCGAACTGAAAAAAGCTCAGGAGAATATGAGCCCCGGAGTAATAACCGCTGAAGGATTTCTGGGTACCGACAAGCGCAATCTCTCATCCATTCTAGATGAAGACGCGCAGATGATGAGGCGTATGGAGATAAACCCCGAGGAAGTGGCTAAGGCGCTAAGGCATTTCATGGAGGAGGGACAGAAGGGACTTGGTGAGGCGGTAACCGTCGACGGCAAATGGATAGTTAGGACCGATGAGGCTCGAGGTCATTTAGTATGTCCCTGGGAAGACGGCATATTTCGGAAAATCAATGTGACGGTTGAACGAAAGGATACAGGCGATAGAATATATTTCACCGATCTCTCGATTCATCTATTGGAGACCCACGGTTTTCTTGAGGGCAGAGGTTCCGCTTTTCGCCTCGATTTGGAGACACTCATACATCTGCTGCAGGTTTGAGGGGGCGCTTGCATGCAATCATCCGTAGCCTCTGCAATCCTGATTGGCCTCGGTGCGGGGTCTACGCGGTTACTCTTAGAGCAAGAAAAGTTTGATCGTCATGTTCATAGCCGTCGCTGTGTTCGTTGGCAAAGTTTTTCACAAGTTGCACCAACTCGTTTGGATTCGAATCGGAATGACGAGCCACGAATTTCAGCAACGCCCGCGCACCCAGTTCCGCACCCTCGTTATTTCGAGCCTCAGAAAGCCCATCGGTGAATAGAACCAGATAATCGTCCTTGTTTAATTTGATTTGCTTATGCCCGAAGTCTGCTTTGTTTTCTATTCCCAGGGGAAGTCCCTCGGTATCGAACATGTAATATTTGCCGGCATCTCCGCGAAATACATAGAGCGGGAGGTGGGCAGCGTTCGAATAAGAAACGATGCCGTTCTTTGAATCCAGAATAATAATTGCGCTAGTGGCAAATCTATCAACCCCAACGCTTCCCGAGATTGCTCTATTCAGTTCAATCATGATTCTATCCGCCCGCTTTTCCGGAGATGAGATCGATCTGATGATTGTGCGAATCATAACCATCACAAGAGAAGCTGAAACACCCTTGCCGGCCACGTCGCAGATTATGATTGCTGTCTTATTCTCTCCGACATCGAAAACATCGTAGAAATCGCCCCCGATTCCCTTAACGGCATCGCTGAACGCCGCAATTTCGACTCCCTGCAGTGCGGGCATCTTTTCGGGGAGCAGTGATTTTTGAATTTCGGAGGCCACGATAATTTCGCGTCCAATCTTACGGGTATTCATTAGCTGATTGTATTTGTCCATGTTGTCCAAGGTGAGAGAAATGAACTCGCCGTAAGAGCGCATATAGGCATAATCCAAATCGTTGAAGTAGTTTTCCGCTTTGGTGCGAACTAGTGCTAGGATGCCCATTCCCTTATCGGTTTGAATAATGGGGATGAAGATGGCTGAACTGATAAACGCCTCGGAGTTCGAATCCGTATTATCCGGCAGCTCTCCCATATTTTTTCGGATAAAGAGAGGTTCACCGGTAACTGAGTCGAGAATTTTGTAATCAGTTGATGGGAGTGATGGAAAATCCCCCTGGGTATGCTTTGGATACAGCTCGCCATTGTTAACGTCCATAAGAATTCCCGCATCCGCGTAAGTGTTTTCTACCGCGAGTCGAAGCATCAATTTCTCCATTTCTTCAGTGGCACTAACGTTCTCTATCGCATTTCCGACTTCGTTCATCATATTCTTCATTGATTCGATTCGAGCCCAAAGTTCCTGAGTCAGGAGATTGAAATTCTCGGCAATGCTCTCGAATTCATCGCCCGAATGTATATCTAATTTTATATCGAAGGTTCCACTGGCCACTTTCGCCAGAGTATCTCCCATTTGAGTTACGTGCCCTCTGAAATTTTGCGAGAAGCGCAGTGCAAAGAAACTGCCCACCAGTTGGAAGGCCAATGCAATTGCAATTGTAGTATAGAGAAGGGATAATACATAATCTGATATTCTCTGTCTCAGCTCACCGATGAAAGATTCAGCGTGTTCAAAAACATCCGTAACAAGTAGTTCCCGTACTCGAGTGAAGTGGTTCTCGATTTCTATTAGCTCTAAATACACCGCGGAGTCGGAGCCGAATTCCTCAGCGAGTAATTCACGTGAAATGCTTAAGGTGGTTCTACCCACCAAATTCCTTATTTCTCCTGCTAGAGCAAAGGCAGATTCCAATTCCTCTATCAAGGGATTGAGTTCATTGTTTTTGGCAGAATCCCATTCAAGGACCATTTCATCCCTTGAGGCAATTCCATCCTTGCCGAGGAATCTGTGTGCTGGATTATTCAGCATCTCGTTGTATAGGTAATCAAAGCGTCGAATAGAAATTATCCAGTCCTCCAATAGGAGGCCCAAGGTTTGATTGCGCTTGCTGAAAAGTGTGGTTTTCAATTCAAGAGTCTTGAGTTCAGTTAGCGAATTGGCACCTTGTAATTCCAAGGATTTCAGGTTGTGCATGTTATTGAAGCGCAGCACAATGAGAACCATTGAACCCAAAAAGCCGATTGCGATAAGAAAATGTATAAAAGTGATTTTGCTTCTGATGTTCATGCGGCATCCCCCGTAAGCTTTTTGCCGTCGAACCTGAAAACTATTGCTGTTTGATCGTCTTTTTGCTGGGTATCCCGTTCAAAGTTTTCCAACTCGGTTTGTATAACATTTACCATCTGCGCCGGGCTGCTCTCTGATTGTTTTTTCACAATATTTAGAAGTTTCTCAATACCGAATTCATTGCCGTCTTTGTCGCGCGATTCAGGGATACCGTCGCTATGGAAAAACACCAGGTCCTTGTAGCCGAGCTCTCCGATTGTCTGTTGAAACCTCGCATTCTTGTCGATGCCAATAGGAATTCCTTCGGTATGGAGAATTTCAATCTCATTTGTAGCCGATCTAAGGATTTTTGCCGAATCCTGAGCGGCCGATGAATAGGTAAATTTGCCATCGGAATCTACTAGAAATATCCCAACACTGGCATAATTCTCAGTGAAAACCTGTTTAGTCATATCTTGGTTGAGCTTATTCATAACTGAGAGAGCATCAGCATCCGGATTGGCGGCAATTCTTAGCAGAGTTCGAATCATTACCATCAATAGGCTAGCCGGTATGCCTCTGCCAACAATTTCGCAGATTGTAAGCATCACCTTCCCTTCTCTTATAGGGTATACGTCAAAATAGTCGCCATTGAGACCCTTCATACTGCGTGATAGAAAGGCAACACTTGCTCCGCGGAGCTTTGGCATCTTGCTGGGTAAGAGACCTCGTTGAATCTCCTCGGCAATACCGATATCGCGTTCGAGTTCCGCGGATTCTAGAAAGTCTGAGTATTTATAAATGTTGTCGAGCGAGACGGAGGCAAGCTCAGCGAAGGATTGCATGTTTACAAATTCCAAATCGGTAAACAAATTGCCGGAGATATTGGAGGTAACGGTCAACACTCCAATAATCGTTGATCCCACCTGAAGCGGGACAACTATTATCGATGCCAAATAAAGCGGATCGTTCTCGGGCCGTTTCCAGTTGATTCCAACTTCTGCCTCAACGTCCTTTATCATGATTGGTTTACCGTAAGATGCCGACTCGCCAAGTATTGTCTCCCCAGTGAGTATTATCTGTGATTTCAGCAGCGCTTGGATATCTTCTTCCGGGGGTGATTCCGGCAGTTCGGATACTGCAAAGGGAGGCCGGAATTTGCCCTCCGCGATCGATAGAACCAGTTCGCTTGACTCGCTTCCAACTCTGTAAAGGGCCGCGCCGTTGGCAGTGGCCTCTTTCATGGCCAGATTCAGCAGAGTGGATTCGATTCGGGTAGATTCAATCTGAGCGGTTTCGAATTCAGTTTCCAGGGTGTTGCCAATGTCATGCATGATAAGACGGAAGCTTTCCAACTTATCGCCCAAGGTTTTGGTAAACGCGTTGATGCTTCCTGCCAGGTCGGTAAATTCGTCATCGCCCTTAATCCCCACTCTAAGCGAGAAGTCTCCCCGAATAACTTCGCTAAGCGCATTATTCAGGATAGTCACCTTCCTACCCAGATATGCGGCGAATAGTGAGCTAAGTCCAATGGAAATGAGCAGTATTACCGTGGGAACAGCAATCGCATATGCAAGTATGTCGATTCTGTATTCGTCAATAGTCTTAGAAAGGGTGAACAGAGTGTTCTGAAGCAATCCCTCGAAATCAACGAAGGCATTTTCGTATAGAGTTATTCTTTCGATTGCATTATCGAGTCTTTCCGCAAGATCGCTCTCTTCCTGTCCCAATTCCCGGATTCTGGCCTGCATTGAGAGGAGCGATCTGGTATCGCCGTCTCCTTCATCTCGAGTGTTCAGGATAGATGAGATATCTTCAATTCTCACCAATTCATGAGTCTCCTCCCAACCCTCCTTTATCATCCGGTGCTCGTTTCGAATGGCAGATGGAAGCTTGAAGAGATAGCCCACTTCAAGTTTGGCAATCTCACGAGTCAATTGTTCCTCGAGCTCTTTGTATTTCGAAATTACGGATGGCGTAGGGTCGGTGCTCACGAGCATTTCGAGAAGGTAGTATCTCGAGCGAATGGCAGTGCTCTGCACCGTTGCCGCCTCAATTTTTACATCCTTGTACCTGGCATAGGTTAGAAGTAAAAAAATCGAGAAAAGAACAGAGAGAAAAAGCGCTAGGCTAATACCAACTTCAACCAATATGAACTGAAATCTGATTTTCACTTACAGTCTCCAAATTCTCCCATTTGGTATGGCAATCCCTCCCAAGCAGCAAGCGTATCCGCGTTTGTCTTAGCGTCAAACTTCGATAGATACTCGTGGAATGGGAAAACTCATTTTCCTAATCCAGACCGCTGCAATTTTGCCTGACAATTAAGACAAGGTCAATTATGCTCTAACTTGGTATGCAGGGGAGTTTGTTTCATTTTGGGGCTCGCGCCGAGAGGACTCGCCTCGACTCCCCTGCGAATCAGCGATAACTCCGCGATACCGCGGTTTTATCTTAGCCCAAGATACCTGCGTTGTCGCACCCTGCAATGGAACTTCTCGGAGTTCGGTTTTATCCGGATGCAACGTACAAGTGTAGAAAGATTTGCCTAGTTCCGTTAAACAGAGTTATTATCAAGTATGCAGAAGGTGCTTGTCTGGTTACTTTTTTTTCTAGGTATCGCGTTGATTATTCGAACTCTAATTAGTGCAGTCCCGAAATGGAGGAGTAATAGACGGAAAAGGGCTAAGGGTACCTGTCATCATAGCCGGGATGGCGAGAGCGGAACGCGAAAATCTGCGGCGGATGGATAGAACTTCCTCATGAGCAGCCGCCAAGGAGCGAACTAACCGAATCACGACGAACCTATTCGGCAGCGCTATCCATCCGCTGGAACTTTCTCCCCATCCCCTTTCGACGATGCGCCTTGGCGCTTGTTTGACAAATGGACTTAGCATATATACCCTTTAGGATTTGAATATCCCCGCATGGAGGCTTCATGAATGCAGTAGCGATATTGGCTTATTCGGGCGGTTTAGACACAACGCTAAGCTTGAAGAAACTGATCAATGATGGATTTGATGTAATAACGGTTACAATAAACATAGGCGATGAAAGAGACTGGGGCAGTGTTAGGCGGAAGGCGATATCACAGGGGGCCCGCGAGGCCTTGGTTTTTGATCAGAGGCAGGAATTTGCTGATGATTTTATTGCTCATTCGCTGCGAGGCGGGGCTCTGTATGAGAACAAGTATCCTTTGGCAACAGCGCTTGCAAGGCCGCTAATGGCCAAAAAACTGGCGGAGATAGCACTCGATAGATCGGCTGGAACAGTAGCGCATGGTTGCAGCGGGAAGGGCAACGATCAACTAAGGTTTGAACACACAATCAAGTATCTGTATCCCCAGGTGAATGTAGCGGCGCCTATTAGGGAGGGACAAGTTAAACGTAGTCTATCGAAGACTTATCAGGAATCGTTAGATCCGCGGGAGTCGAACTCCGTTTACAGTATCGATGAGAACATATGGGGTAGAAGTATCGAATGCGGCGTTTTGGAGAACGCTTGGGAAGAAGCCCCCGAAGAAATTTATAAACTGACAAAATCAATCGATAAGGCTCCCGAGGAAGGTTTGGATGTGGAAATAGATTTTGTAGAAGGCTTACCGGTAGCTCTCGATGGGGTGGCACATAGTTTTCTTGAAATTATAGAGATTCTGAATAACGCTGGGGGCCGTCATGGAGTGGGGAGAATCGATATGATTGAAAACCGTGTTGTTGGTATTAAATCCAGGGAGATTTATGAGGCCCCCGCGGCAGTAATACTCCACACGGCTCATTCCGAGTTGGAGTCGCTGACTCTTTCAAAGAGCCAAATTCGATTGAAACGTGTCGTATCCTGCGAATATGCCGACCTAATCTATCAAGGATTTTGGTATACGAGTATGCACAAAGACATACTTACATATGTACGAAGCACGCAATCAGCGGTAACCGGGAAAGTGAAGATTCGTGTACAAAAAGGGCATGTATTTGTTTTGGGAAGGCAGTCCGATTTTTCTTTGTATGATCAAGATATCGCATCCTACGAGAAATTTGATGGATTCGATTCAGACACCGCTGTTGGATTTATCCAACTTCATGGACTTGAATCATCTGTTCAGATGAGGAAGCAAAAGGAATTGATATTCAGCTCCGCAAAGATTTTTAAGAGGCTTGAATAGTGCTGATACCTAAAAGAGAAGCCTTGGGATGGGGAGCCGGAGCTAGCCGGCGCCAGAGATGCCGAGGGCGAACTCTCAGTCAATCCCCGCGCCCTTTCGGGGTTAAAACGTGAGTGACCGCTCCATCGCATGCTTCTTCCAGCCGGAGCGCCCACCGGACGCGCGTCAGTAGAATCACATACCGGGGCGATGCGCATCGGCCACAGCCGAAATTCCATCTTTTATTCCGGCGGCGATATGGTGCGCTGCCGTCTGGACCTCTTACTTACCGCGGTCTACCCAAGTAGCCCCCGAGTCCCCGGAGGTATAGAGATGGCCGCCCCTTACCACCGCGGCAAGTTTAGTTCCATCGGACGACATCGCAATGGCTTGCCAGTTTTTCCCCCCCGCGATTGCAGAGCCGGCTGTACCGCGGTCTGTCCAAGTAATGGTGCCTGCCGAAGCCGTGCCGGTATAAAGATGGCCGTTATACACCACCGCGGCAAGTTTAGTTCCATCGGACGACATCGCAATGGCTTGCCAGTCTTTTTCTCCCGCGATTGCAGAACCGCTTGTACTGCGGTCTGTCCAATTTACCCCCGAATCCGAGGAGGTATAGAGATGACCGTTCCCTACCACCGCGGCAAGCTTAGTCCCATCGGACGACATCGCAATGGAATTCCAGTTTCTATTCCCCGCGTTTGTTGCTGTCCAATTAGCCCCCGAGTCTCCGGAGGTGTAGAGATGTTCGCCTCCTGCCACCGCGGCAAGCTTGTATCCATAGGAGGATATTGCAACGGAACGCCAGAGTTTATCTCCCGCGATTGCAGAGCCGGCTGTACCATGGTCCATCCAAGTGATGATGCCTGCTGAAGCCGTTCCAGTGTAAAGATGTCCGCCCCCTACCACCGCGGCAAGCTTAGTTCCATCGGACGATATCGCAATGGAAATCCAGGCTTGATTATCATTGTTATAATTCCCGATTACAGAATCCTCGGGCCTGGTACTGCGGTTTGTCCAAGTAGCCCCCGAGTCTTCGGAGGTATAGAGATGGCCGTTATTCACTACCGCGGCAAGTTTCTGCCCATTATTTGTTATAGCAATTGAGTACCAGTATTTATTATTCGCGATAATGCCGGTACTGAGGTCTGTCCAAGTAGCCCCCGAATTCTCGGAGGTATAGAGATGGCCGCCAAACTCCACCGCGGCAAGTTTCTGCCCATCAGGAGACATCGCAATGGACTGCCAGTTTCTGGATCCCGAGATATCCGCGCCAGATTCTAAGCTGGAGCTAGACGCCATTTTGCAGCCGGCCAGCAGGGAAAGCGCCACTGTGCAATAGATATAATAGTAATTCTTCATAATATCCAAGCTAAACTTCATGAAATCGAATTTCTACTCTTTTTTTACGGTTTTGTACTCGCGGGCATCGGCAACACGCGGGATGAGTCGCTCTAATCGCGTGTTTATAGCCGGGCGCGCTGGTAGAACCACGAACCTGGGCGATGCAGAGTGGTCACAGCCAAAAATTCTATCTTTCATTTCGAAGGCTATGACGCGGGGGCGTTCGTTCTCTTACTCACTGCGGTTTATCCAAGTTACCCCCGAGTCCTCGGAGGTATAGAGATGGCCGTCAAATTCCACCGCGGCAAGTTTCTGCCCATCATCGGACATCGCGATGGAAAACCAGTATTTGTTATCCACGATAGCGCCTGTACTGCGGTCTGTCCAAGTTACCCCCGAGTTCTCGGAGGTGTAGAGATGGCCGTTAGACACCACCGCGGCAAGTTTCTGCCCATCTGAAGACATCGCAACGGATGTCCAGTCTTTATTATCCGCGATAGTGCCTGTATTGCGGTCTGTCCAAGTTGCTCCCGAATTATCGGAGGTATAGAGATGGCCGTAATATACCACCGCGGCAAGCCTCTGCCCATCAGAAGACATCGCAATGGAAAACCAGAATTTATCATCCGCGATAGTGCCCGTACTGCGGTCTATCCAGGTTTCTCCCCCATCCGTGGAAGTATAGAGATGGTCGGACTTCGCTACGGCGGCAAGTTTCTGCCCATCGGAAGACATCGCAACGGATGCCCAGTCTTTATTATCCGCGATAGCGCCTGTACTGCGGTCTGTCCAAGTTGCTCCCGAGTCCTCGGAGGTATAGAGATGGCCGCCCCCCACTGCCGCGGCAAGTTTGGACCCATCGGAAGACATCGCGATGGAACGCCAGTCTTTATTTCCCTCGATTACAGAGTCGGGGACTACGCTAAGATCTTTCCACTTCGCCCCTCCGTCCGATGAGGTATAGAGATGACCGCCCTCCACCGCCGCGGCAAGTTTCTGCCCATCATCGGATATCGCAATGGACCACCAATCTTTATTTCCCTCGATTACAGAATCGGGAACTATGCTAAGATCTTTCCACTTCGCCCCTCCGTCCGATGAGGTATAGAGATGGCCGCCTCTTACCACCGTGGCAAGGTACTGTCCATTACCAGACATCACAATAGAATTCCAGCAACAGACTTCCGAGATATCCGCGCCGGGTTCTGAGCTAGAGCTAGTCGCCATTCTGCAACCGGCCAGTAGCGAAAATGCCACTGTGCAATAGATATAATAGTGATTCTTCATAATATCTAAGCTACATCTCATAAAATCGAATTTCCAATCTTTTTTTAATTTGTGGGCAATATCTCGGGATGCCGCGGGCCGCCGGATTAGGAAGCCGGGCGTTAGCGAGCCGGCGCCAAGCTCCTATCCCGTTCAGGATTGAGACGCGAGTAGTCGTTCCCATCACGTGCCTCCGGCCGGAGTGCCCCCACCGGGGCGCACTGGTAGAATCACGGAGCGCGGTCGGAATTCCATCTTTCATTCGGAAAACTAAAACAGATGTTCAGGTCTCTTACTTGCATCGGTCTGTCCAAGTGATGGTGATGTTACCGGTACTTGCGTCTGCTGAAGCCGTGCCGGTATAGAGATGGTTGTTCTTCTTCATTATGATAAGGTACTGCCCATAATCGGAAATCGCGGTGGAATACCAACTTCTATTCCCGAGATATCCGCGCCGGGTTCTGAGTTAGAGGGCATTTCCAGCCGGCGGCAGGGGAAATACCACTATGCAATAGCGTGGAATTTTGCACCATGAAATTGAATTTGCAGTCTTTTTTACTTGCGGGCATCGGCAATACCGCGGGATACTAAGAACCTCCGGATTAGGAAGCCGAACGTTAGCGAGCCGGCGCCCAGGGCCAGATGCTGCCGAGCGGGCTACACGGAGATTCAGGGGAAGAAACATAGGTGAGAGTTTTAGCCCGAAACGATGGAAAATTCGGAATAGAGGAACCTTCCCGTTAGCGGAGCAAGCTATGCTTGTTGCTGAAGTTGATTGAACGAGTAGGCAAACCGATTCAAGGGCATGATTCCGCCAGATGCGGGGGTGTGCTATGGTTATGCTCATCGAAACAGCGTATAAACTTACTCGATTCTATCGGCAACTGCCGAGGGGTCTGTTTCCGAATGCGTTGGGAAGGCAAAGAAACCGGTTTAGGAGGAAAATGAGTTGATTAGTGATTGGAATCCGATACTCAAATCCCTGGCAGGGGATATACTGGAAATTTGGGGGCGGCTTTGATTGCTCCGGCTTGAAGGATGAGGTAGAAAAGCTCGAAACCGAGGCCGCTCAGTCTGGGTTCTGGAACAGCCATAATAGGGCTGAGAGAACAATGGCTGAAATCAAGCGAATAAGGAGCAAATATGAGCCCTGGGAAATGCTGATCAGGGAGCTGGAAGATGTCCAAGCTCTTATGTCCCTGGCTGAAGAGGTGGGAGACGAGAGCATGGAAGCGGAGCTTCGCGAGGCAATTGGCAGCCTGGCTGAATCGTACGAGAAACTGAAAACTTTGCGGCTGCTGGGCGAGGAGCATGATTCAGCGTCGGCATTTGTTACTATACATGCCGGCGCGGGGGGCACAGAAGCCTGCGACTGGGCGGCCATGCTTTACCGTATGTACGGGCGCTGGATTGATTCACGAGGGTTCAAAATGACAATGCTAGACATACAGGAGGCCGATGGCGGCATTAAATCGGTGGATATTCAAATCGATGGCAACTTTGCCCATGGTTTATTGAAGGGCGAGGGTGGAATTCACCGTCTGGTTCGAATCAGCCCCTTCGATTCCGCGAGGAGACGGCACACCTCTTTCGCCTCTGTATATGTTTCGCCTGTTTTCGAGGACGATATCGAAATTGAAGTGAGGAGCGAGGATATCAGAGTGGATACATACAGGGCATCCGGCGCGGGAGGGCAGCATGTGAACAAAACCTCCAGTGCGGTAAGGATGACGCACCTGGAAACAGGTATCGTTGCGCAGTGTCAGAATGAAAGGAGTCAGTTGAAGAATCGTGCGACCGCGATGAAGGTTCTGAAATCGAGACTCTACGAGTACTACCGTCAAAAACGGGACGAGGAGCGGGCAACAAATGCGGCGGAGAAAATGGACATTGGCTGGGGCAATCAGATAAGATCCTATGTTTTTCATCCCTATACAATGGTAAAAGACTTAAGAACGCATCACGAGAACGGAAATGTACAGACTGTGATGGATGGCAATTTGGATCCCTTTATCGAGTCCTACCTTCATTGGCGAGTAGGCAATGCGGATGGCGTCTGAGCTTAGGTTTTCAGCCTTCCTTATTTTGCTAAGCAGTTTCGCATTCGCCGATGATAGCGAGGCACAGTTCGTCCAGGAGAATTGGAAGGTGGCCATAGGTTCGTTCTTGGTTAACGATGCGGAAGAGAACCTATCCACTCTTATCCCGCGTTTGATATACGACGAGGTTTCGACATTGGAGCGTCACGAGATTAGCGAAGCAGAGAAAGTCCTACTCGCGAGGGAAATACTCGATGTGAAAGAATCGGAGATTTTGTTTGAACTCTCAAGGCTCCATCAAAGTAGAGATAATTTACTCTTCGATTTGAATAGCAGCCTTGCTGCCATCCGCAAGCTTGAGAAAGAAATTCAGACAAAGAATGCAGAACTATCCTATTGGCGCGGATATTCCCCCAGCCGAATCAGCATACCCGACAGTATTCCAATAAACTTCCCCGAGGCGCCAAATAAGGAACCTTTATGGAACTTGGGAATCTCCTCGCCAAGAATGTATCGTCAGTCCAACGGGCTGGATATGCTGATAATTGGTTCTATAACGAGGGTGGGCGACTATTACGGGATTGAAGTCTCAGCTCTTGAGCGCTCCGGGGAGGCAGTGATTTGGGAGGGAGTAGGTGCGGATGAAGATTTCGCGCGAATATCCAGGGAGATATCCGAGCGCTTGAGAGGCCTCTTATTGGGCCGGCAATGGGCATCTCTTACGGTTCAAACCGAACCTTCGAACGCTGTCATCATTGTCAATCAAGATGGTGGCGATGGTATTGGCTACTGGTCGGATTCCAGTTTGCCGCCCGGTGCTTTCTCGCTTGAAATTACCGCCGCCGGTTATAAGCCGAAGATTATAAGCGATACGCTTGCAGCTAACGAAACTAGATTCATAGAGGTGAAACTGGAGCCATCCGACTCGCCTCAGATACTGATTAGAACGATACCCACGGGTGCGAATCTAAGACTCGGCAATATCTGGATTGGAAAAACCCCCATGGCTATAGACGCCCCAAACAAAACATTCGCCCTAACAGTAGAGAAAGATGGGTACAAGAAAAGGGTAGTTCCCCTGTATCCCGACACGGAGCGCCTCACCATCCCCCTTGATTTGGAAATATCCGATCCGGTGGAGGAACTGACCAATGCCAGGAAGAAACTCTATAATTCAATCGCACTGTTCTCATTTTCGCTTGCTCCAACTGTAATCCTTATTGGCGTTTCCAGAAATTATGCAAACAGAACCGGCATCTATAGCCCCGGAACTGAAGACTATTTTAGGGCCTATGAGGCGTATCTCTATACCTATGGCTTCATGTGGGGCTCGGTTGCAATAAACGCGGGGTTGCTAAGCAATGTTCTTATCAGAATTGCAAGATACTTCAAAGCGGTGGAATCCCTTCCTTACTGATGCGGATTGCCCATATTTCGGCAAGCAAGTGCTGGGAGGAGATGTTCAACAATGGGCACACAGAGAGCCGGCCATATCCCGAAAAGCATGCGCACCGGGAAGGGCGGCGCTTGGTCGGGCAAATCATCCAGGTAGAATGCCGCGGTTGCCTAACAGACGGCGATGAATAGCTGGAGGCCGTATGCTCAGAAACTGGAGGAAAGCAAAAAAAGGGAAATCGATGCCGAGTCTGGGGTTTAAGTTGATGAATCTCTTCACGGGGAATGGCGGGGATGCGGAGAGACTCTACGATGGACTTGAGGAATTGCTGATAGAGGGGGATTTTGGGGCCTCCGAAGCCGTGGAATTGGTAAACGAGCTAAGAAGGTTCAGGTTTAATGGGATTCAGGATGTGAAGCATCTAAGTGATGGCTTGAGGGAACTTATCAGGCCAAGCCTCAATGTAGCAAACCTTTCCCCGAATTCCGGGATAATGACACTGTATCTTATTTTGGGAGTTAACGGAGTGGGAAAAACACTTACGGCCGCGAAGTTGGCTCATCGCTTCAAACAGGAGGGATGTGAAGGAATAGTTCTCGCCGCCGGAGATACTTTTCGGGCAGCGGCGATCGAGCAACTGGAGCTGCTCGGCAGGCGTGTAAATGCCCGTGTTGTGAAGCAAAGACATGGGGCGGACCCTGGCGCGGTTATACACGATGCGATAGACTCCGCCATTAGCAGAGGGGAAAGGCTCGTAATAGCTGACACGGCGGGGCGGATGCACAATAAGGCCAATCTGGTAAGGGAGCTCCTAAAAATCGACAGAATTTGCAGGGCAAGGCTTGGTGAAGACGGCGTGTACAAAAAAATATTGGTAATTGATACGAACACCGGACAAAATGGAATGCGACAGTCCGAGGTGTTTCACGAGGCGATAGGCGTGGATGCGGTGATTATGACAAAGTATGATTCTTCGGCTAAGGGAGGCATGATAGCCGCGATTGGCAGAGCTCTGAACCTTCCATTTGCATATCTTGGAAAGGGTGAGCAATTAGACGATTTGGCAGTATTCAATCCGGATTCATACCTAGATGAGCTGCTCGCCCACGAACCATGTTCGAAAAGATGATTGCAGTGTTCAATCCGGCTTTCGCCTCTAGGTTTTCGCTTATAAAGCTATGTGGAATGGCCGTGCTGGTTGCTTTGGCCTCGAGCATAGGCGGATTGGAGTGGTATGATAGTTCTCCGAGCGGAGTACCGACATCCCCTGCCGATGGTCCTGTCGCCGAGGGTTGGTCCTTGTCGATCGAATACGCGGACGATACCGAAATACAAACCCTATATCTAGATGGCGAAGAGCACTCCTCCCGTGTGCTGGTGCGGAGAGATGGAAAACTTGTTAGCAGCGAGGAGTTTGATGCAGAGGGAGGGTTGTTGCGCAAATTTGAATATGCCTACGATGTCGATGGCAATCCTCGTGCGATTTACCGCGGTGAAGACGCGGAATCCGCTCCCCATGTTATTTCTGATATAACGCTGGGCGTCGATTATGAAAACAGGCGACATTTAGAGGGTTCGGAGGATAGCTGGCGCATAACGGACATGGATTCGAAAGGAAGGCGAAGCACGCTAAGAATCCTGGATTCCGGTGAGAAAGTTGGAGAGACAAAGTGGATTCGCGACTCGGAGGGCAATCTTCTGGAACTGCTTGTTGTCGAGGGTACGGAGGAACATCGAATACGATACGATTCCAAGGCCAGAATGGTTGAGGAAGAATTTCTGAACAACGGCGTGCCAATACTGCTGCGCGGCTATGTCTGGGAGGGAGACAAAATCGTTCGCGTGGAAGAACGAGGCAACGGTGTGGTTAAAACCAAGGACACCGTTTGGCTTGGGGATCGAAAAATTGAGGAAACCATCACAATCGATGGCGTAATAAGCGCGAAATTCCTTTGGAAGGATCCGAACGAGAAGATTGAAACCCTCTATAAGGATGGGAAGCCCTTTGTTCGCGTGCATTGGAAGGATGGACTCAGATACAAGGAGGAATCCCTAGGCGATTGGGAAGGCATTCGCGAGGGAGGATTGTGACTTTCTTCTCGAGTTGGCAGTCTTGGGTATCCGGAAGATTTCTTACCGGTCGCCAAGGCGGTAGGGGCCGGGTGATGTTTGTTTTCTCGGTTGTTCTGATAGGGATGGGTGTGGCCACGCTCAATACGGTTCTCGCCGTGATGAATGGGCTGCAGCAGGGGTATATTCGAAGCATTCTGGAGATTGGCTCCTACCACCTGCGTTGGTCTCCGGAAACAGGACTTGCTTATGAATCCACGGAACTGCACGATGTGGCGAACACAATTTCCGATAATGAAGAAGTGCTACTGGTTGTTGAATTTCGTGAGGGCCAGACGATGCTTACCGGAGTAAACTCGAGACCTCTGGGATCGCTGATTCGGGGTGTGCCACCCTCCCTGTATGATGATGACCTGGTTCTCGCGAAATTGATGAATATCGCGGATGGGGATTTTGACTTAGCCGGAAATGGAATTGTGATCGGTCTTGAATTGGCGCGAAGACTTGGCGTGATTCCCGGCAGCAGATTGTTTGCTCTCAATCTTGGCGAACCGGGAATGTCTCCCGGAGAGGTAGAGCTTGAGGTTAGGGGGGTTTTCGAATGCGCCTATAGGGACTATCAGGCATCGATGGCCTTTGTCTCATTGGAAACCGCTGAAGAACTGTTCGGATATGCGATTCCCGAACTCGGCATCAAGCTAAGACGGCCTGAACGGGATAGAGCGGTGATGAGCAGCCTGAAATCCGCTCTGGGAGAGCATGGGGAAGCTCTTAGCTCGTGGCGCGACAACAACCGCTCGTTTTTTGGAGCCCTGCGAACCGAGAAGATAATGATGTTTCTCCTGCTAACGCTGATTTTCGTTGTCGTTGCGGTAAACATCGACCATTCACTGCGGCGCATGGCCACCGAAAGGATTGAGGATATCTCCATCATCAAGGCAATGGGGGCAAGTCCGCGACATGTTAGGAGCATATTCTTGAGGCAGGGACTCATTATCGGCGGATTCGGGGGAATCATCGGCAGCGTTTTGGGGGTGGCTATTGGTGGGAACGTCGATTCCATTATATCCACGGCTGAGCAAATCGCATATTTCTTCTCTGCCTATTCTGCCTTGGGCGTGGATGCGCCTCCCACGCTGGGAGCCTTTCTGAAGAACTCCGAAGTGATGGTTCAGGATGTGTTAACCATACTGTCCATTGCGGTGCTGATTTCGCTGCTCGCTGCTATCCGAGCGGCGTCTCAGGCGGCGTCGAGGAAGCCCGCGGAGGTGCTGCGCAGTGAGTGAGGGGAGAGTTCTGGTTGAGGGTGTTTATAAAACCTACCTTTCGGGTTCGGAGGAAATCAGGGTTCTAAGAAATGCGAATCTGCAGGCATCGGCCGGCGAGAGCGTCGCGGTTGTAGGGGCATCCGGCTGCGGGAAGAGCACTCTCTTGAATCTCATCGGTGGTCTAGACAGGGTGGATTCGGGTTCTATACGCGCCTGCGGCTACGATGTTGATAGACTGAGCGAAAAGGGATTAACCACTTATCGGTCCAGGGGAGTGGGTTTTGTATTCCAGTTTCATTACCTGCTGAAGGATTTTACGGCTCTGGAAAATGTGATGCTGCCCGCGCTTATGGCCGGCACGGCTAGGGGACGTGCAAAGAAGAATGCGGAAACCTTGTTGGAACGAGTCAGGATAAGCAATCGCGCTTCCCATTTTCCCGCACAGCTTTCCGGAGGAGAACGGCAGAGAGTCGCGCTGGCTAGGGCGCTAATCAACAATCCCGATTTGGTGCTCGCGGATGAGCCAACCGGCAATCTGGACGAGGATCACAAGGCCATTGTTTCGAACTTACTCTTCTCGGAAACAGCGGAATCCGGAAGGGTGCTGATACTGGTTACCCACTCGCGGGAATTGGCATCGAGGGCGAATCGCCGCCTGCGGCTGAGCGAGGGACAACTGACTCCAGTATGAATGGCCCCGCATTTGTCGCTGGGCGATTGTTCTTCCGGCGACACAGAGAGCGCAGCGGCGGACATCCGTTACTTGGGGCCTCCGTGGGAATAGCCCTATCCCTTGTTCCCCTTATTACCGTCGATCATATTGTCGATGCGATGATTGAAAGCATTATCGCTCGATACCGTGAGACATCGACCTTTCATTTTCAGATACATCACTGGGGTGAGACCGAGCGTGATGAGTGGGAAAGAACCGTGAAAGAGATTCGAACCGTCTACTCGGTATCGGATGCTTGGGTAGAAAGGCAGGGCTTTGGATTGGCCAGAGCGAGCGGCTCCAGAGAAGGACTTACTCTTCGCTCCCTTCCTTCGAATCTGCCCGAAAGAGATAGTTCCTTTGCATCATTCATAGAATTTGATTCCGGGCACTGGGACTTATCTACGTCGAATTCTATATTGCTCGGGCGTGAATCCTCGAGGAAACTTGGCGCGTCCGTGGGCGATGAAATTCGAATACTCACCGTTCGAAGATTGCTCGGGGAGAGATACGTTCCCAGGGTAAGTAGATTCATCGTACGAGGTGTATTTTCCAGTGGATATCAAGACCTCGATAGAACCTGGGCCTTCATACCACTGGAAACGGGGTGGTTGATTCTATCCTCGGAAAGCTCTCTAACTTTTATCGGCGGCAAATTTCGGAGTCCAAATGGGGATTTGGATAAGTCAGCCATACCTCTCGCCACCTCTCTTCAGGGTAGATGGAGCTTGTATAACTGGAGAGAGCTCAATGATTATCTGCTTAGCAATCTGGAAACAACCAGGCGTATCTTGCTGCTTATTATGGCGCTGATAATACTGGTTGCGGTGTTCAATGTAACCTCGTCCTTGATGATGCTGGCCCTGGAGCGTCAGAGGGAGATTGGCATTCTGAAATGCGCTGGATGCTCCCCCTCCAAAATAACCGGAATCTTCGTGCTGGCCGGAGCCATGGCATCGGCGTTGGGCATTCTTGTCGGTATTGGATGCGGCCTCCTGGTGGCTCGGTTCATCAATGAGATAATTGTCGGAATCGAAGCATTTTTGGGACTGTTCACCATGGGAACCGCGGGGCCGAAGCTCCTGATAGAGGGGTATTATCTTCAGCATATACCAATTCAAATCCGCTGGAAGTCTACTATGTTGATTGGACTTGCAACCTTCCTGCTCTCACTGGGCGCCAGTGCAGTGCCCTCTTCCAGAGCCGCCGGACTGAAGCCCTTAGACGTTCTTAGAAAGCACTAGTCTCTGGATTGACCCGGCCCAAGCTTGGTTCGAGGGCTCTGAATTCTCGCCCGGTGAAATTGCTCTCTACACTCATCCTCCGCGGTGACTTCGCCGAAATCGTAATTAAGGGATGGCTATATGAGGAGAACCCAGTCTCCGTTAGGACGGTTTTTTGAAGATTGATGGCTAAAAGGGAAGAAATCCGCTATTCTTCAGGCATGAGTAGGAGAATGGGTAATGATTAAGGGTTTGACTCAACGCGCTCAGCGGATTCTGACGGTGCTTGCCAAGGAGGAAGCTAGGCGTTTCAACGCGAGCAGGTTATCTAGTGAGCATATCGTACTCGCTATTCTTCGCGAAAAGAACGGGATAGCGTTCAAGTGCCTCCAGCGTTTGGGAATCAATACTGCCGAAATGTCCCTGGGGATAGAGAAGGGGCTTCCAATAAATGATAAAAAGGTGAATGCCAGTGAGATTCCACCCTCGAATCGAGTAAAGGTTCTACTCGAGAACGCGGCTAACGAGGCAATCACTCTAAACCATGAATACATTGGTACCGAACACTTCCTGCTCGCGGCGGCCGGTGAGCCCGGCAGCGTAACCAGTGCCTACCTCTCTCTTTATAAGATTACGGTGGACATCCTTCGCGGCGTTGTTTATGAGATTAACGGTGAACGAGATAATTCGAGGGGACTCCGGGGGAAGGTTGAGAAGCCGGGTTTACCTAAAAAGGAAGTGATAAACGAGGCTAAGCCATCCACCGGCATGCTCGATGATTTTTCCAGGGATTTAACCGCGATGGCGCGAAAGGGACAGCTCGATCCCGTGGTGGGGCGTGAGAGGGAGATCGCGCGGGTAATGAGAATCCTTGCCCGCCGAACAAAGAACAATCCGGTTCTGATTGGCGAGCCGGGTGTGGGCAAAACGGCTGTAGTAGAGGGATTGGCGCAGGAAATAGTGAACGGTATTGCCCCAGATATATTTGCTGGAAAACGACTCGTGGGACTTGATTTGGCGGCGCTGGTTGCGGGGACGAAATACAGGGGCGAATTTGAGGAGCGACTCAAGAAGGTGATAAGAGAAATTGATAAGGCCGGCAATACCATCCTATTTATCGATGAACTGCATACCATTATCGGAGCCGGCGGGGCCGAGGGGGCTATCGACGCATCGAATATGCTGAAACCGGCCCTCAGCAGGGGAGAGCTTCAATGCATCGGGGCCACAACCATGGATGAGTACAAGAAGTATATCGAAAAAGATGCAGCCCTCGAACGCAGGTTTCAGTCCGTGATTATCGATGAGCCCAGTATCGAGGAAACCTACCGTATTCTCCTTGGCATAAGAAGCCGCTACGAGGATCATCACAATGTTACCTACATTGATGAAGCCTTGAAATCTGCCGCCGAACTTGCCGACCGCTACGTAACCGATCGTCGTCTTCCGGACAAGGCCATCGATCTTATCGACGAGGCCGGTTCCAACAAGCGGATGCAGAACACTAGTAAACCTGAGACAATCAGCGAACTTGAAGAGAAGACGCGAGGGCTTACAGAGGAGAAGATTGCCTTTGTCAACTCCCAGGATTACGAAAATGCGGCGAGAATTCGCGATAAGATTCGTGATATGCGCGACAAAATAGACGAGTTCAAAGCGCAGTGGGAGAAAACGCTGAAGGAAGAAAAGAATCTGATAGGTGCCGAAGACATTCAGGCCATAGTTTCGGAGAATACGGGCATACCCATGGTGCGAATTATCAGAAGTGAATCAGACAAGCTGCTTAAAATCGAGGATGAATTACATTCCAAGGTGATAGGACAGGATGAGGCCATCGCGTCAGTTGCGGCCGCGGTGCGCCGTTCGAGAACAGGGTTAAATTCCCCCTCCCGACCACTCGGTTCCTTTGTCTTTCTTGGGCCAACCGGAGTGGGCAAGACCCTTCTCGCAAAAAGTCTCGCCGAATACCTTTTTGGTGATAGCGAGGCGCTTATTCGGATGGATATGTCCGATTTCATGGAAAAGCATAATGCCTCGCGATTAATCGGTGCGCCTCCCGGTTATGTGGGTTATGAGGAGGGCGGTCTCCTAACCGAAAAGATTCGGAAGAGGCCTTATTCCGTGGTGCTGTTCGATGAAATTGAAAAAGCGCACTCGGATGTTTTCAATCTGCTGCTGCAGGTGCTGGAGGAAGGCGAACTGAACGATAGCTTTGGCCACAGGGTTTCTTTCAGGAATTCAGTTCTGATACTAACTTCTAATGCGGGTGCGAGGGAAATCAATCGCGGGGCTTTTGGTTTTCGAACCGGCAAGGACGCTATGGCGCATGCCGATATCAAAACAACTGCGCTCGCGGAGCTGAAAAGAAATTTTCGCCCCGAATTCCTTAATCGGGTTGATGAGATTGTTGTTTTTCACAATCTTGAATATGAGCATATCATGAAAATTGTGGATATTATGCTCAAAGAAGTTGCGGACCGATTATCCGGCTTATCAATGGGGTTGGAAGTGAACGACAAGGCCCGAAATTTACTGGTGCAAATGGGTTACGATGTGATGTATGGTGCCAGACCCCTAAGGCGCACCATCCAAAAAGAAATAGAAGACCCCTTATCTATTGCTGTTCTGCAAGGCCGCTTCGGACCCAAGGATACGATTCGCGTAGAAGTGCGATCAGACAAAATAAGCTTCAAACGCAAGGGCAGGAGAAAATTGGCCACTTCAAAACCGCTCGATCTTCTCGTGGGAGATGAGCTTCAACTTAGCGAAACTTTGCTTCCCGAGGTACACTCCGGGAAAAGCGGAGAACAATCGGATAAATAGTATGCTGCCATTGATGAGCGATACGTGCAAAAGACTTGTTCTCGTATTCTCGCTGGTATGCAACACGGTTTTTGGACTTTCGCCCGATCAACTCTACACTCAAGGCAATAAGGCATTCACGGCAGGCCTGTGGCGAACCGCATCTTCGCGGTTTGCACAGTTTATACGCGAGTATCCCGAAGATCCTCGTGCTGATTCCGCTGCCTATTTTGGCGCCGTGGCCTACTACAAGGCGAAGGACTTTCAGCGTTGCCTTGAAGCTCTGAGAGGTTTCGACGGGAAATATCCGAAATCGCGGTGGACTAGGCGAGTTGGCTACTGGGAAGGTTTGTCCCGTTATGAATTGGAGGATTGGACGGGAGCTGCCGCTTCCTTCGAGCGCCAAATCGAATTCGACGATGAGATTGCGGAGCAGTCCCTGCTTTATCTGGGAGCCTCCCTGGAAAACTTGGAGGACTGGAAGGGCGCGGAGAGTGCATACTTAAAGCTGATAGAGAAGAGCGAGTCTAGAGATTTGACGGCGAGGTCAATTTTTCGTCTGGGGCAGGTTCAACTTTCGGATGGCAAACCCTCGGAGGCTCTCGACGCATTCACTAGGTTGATTTCCGAATATCCGGAATCCCCCTTGGCGCTACAGAGCAGTTACTGGATTGCCGAGGCGCGAAAGAAAATGGGAGAGAGACGAAAGGCATTGGAGGCCTATCGCGGCTATATAGCGCTTGGTGAGGAATCTCCCTACATGTCTTTCGCATTATTGGAAGCGGCCCGTCTGGCCTCCGATGCGCGGCTGAACGAGGAGGCCTTGCACTATCTTGACATATGGGAGGGGGAATTCCAATCGGGAATCGAAGAGGAGGCCAAGGTGGCCCTTAAAATCAGGGCGGCCATATATCTGCGCATGGGACGCGTCGAGGCCGCGAAAGAGGCGTACTCCTCAATACTCGAGGCCCCTGGGGATGAGGATGAGGAACAGGCTGCCGCCTTCAACCTGGCTCAAACCTGGTTGGGCACCGATGAGGCTATCCTGGCCGTCCCTTATCTTGAAAGGTCTATTGAAGGACCCGATAAGAGAATAGCCGCCGATGCCGCGTTTCTTGCCGGAGGTATCCTTATTTCCAATCGGGATGAAAGAGGGGCCGAACTGTTGGAGGACTTTGCAAATCGATATCCGGAGGATGAGAGACGCGAGGAGGCCCTCCGTTTAGCCTTTGCCGCCTATCGCAGGGGGGAAAGACTGGGCCGTGCCAATGTCGTAATTGAAGTGCTAATCCGTGATTATTCCAAGAGTGTCGAGCTCCCTTCCTATCTTTTTTTACGAGGTGAACTCGCCCTGAATATTGGAGATTCCAGTACGGCTCTTCACTATTATGGAATCATAGTGAGGAATCACGGTGATTCGCCCGTGGCCATTGAGGCAAATTCTCGCATCGGATTTATCTATTCGGAGCGTAGGGAGTACATTCGCGCCGCGGGCTATTACGTTCAGGCGGCTGAGGCGGGCGGCGGAGTAATGGGAGGGGAGGCGGGCCGCAGAGCCGCCTATTCCGCGGCTATTGCGTATCTGAACGGAGGTATGAATGCGGAGGCGATAGAATTACTAGATTCGATTGTCGAGTCGGACCCCATGGGAGCCTGGAGCATTGAGTCGGTCTACTATCTTGGAGAGGCCTACTACGATGAGGAAGACTATGCGGAGGCAAGAGAGGCATACCGAAAAGTGGCTCATCATGCCGACGGCGAGTTTCTGTTTGATGCACTCTATGGAATTGGATGGACTTGGTTCCGTCAGTCCGAGTGGAATAGCGCGGCAGGAGCGTTCGAGGATGCGGCCAAGGTAGCGCTTACTGCCGAGCAGAGGGCTAAGGCGCATTTCCGAGTTGCCATGAGCTTGGCATCGGGGGGGAATTGGGAAGAAGCGCTGCCTTCATATGAGAATGCCCTGCTTGTCGAAGGCGAGGAGTGGAGGGAGGAGGTTCTTTATCAGAAGGCCTGGGCTCTGCTGAATTTGAATCGAGTTGAAGAGGCCAATAGAACCGCTAGGATAATGAGCGAGGAATTTCCCAATAGCAGTCTGCCGGCGGATTTGCCGTTCAGGATGGGTGAAAACGCCATGAAAGATGGACGATTTGTCGAGGCGATTCGCTGGTACGATCGCACTCTAGTGCAGTATCCTAACACGGACATGGCCATTCGAGCAGAGCTTAGGGCTGCCTTGGCAGCCAGGGAGAATGGCGATGTGGTAGATGCATCCAAACGCTATGGCGCATGGATAATAAATCACCCCGAAAATCCCAGTGCATCCGCGGCCATTCGCTCCTGGGCCCAGATGCTGAAAAGCAGTGGCAATTCGAGCCTTGCCGTGGATGCAAAGAGCAAAATTATGGATAGTCTGGGAAACAACCTAAGGCTGAGCGCTCCAATTATTCTTGCCTGGGCCAGGTTGGTTCAACCCGATTCCACCGCACTCTTGCAAACTATTGCCGAAGATGAATCGCTGCCGCCTGCAGACCGTTCGGAGGCCCTCCTCTTGGTGGCCAATTCGTATTTCAGGGAGGGACGTGTCGATCGCTCCAGGGAAATATATGAGGTGCTGGTTCGGGAGGTTCCAGGCAGGATTGGAGCCGAGGCGCAGGAGGGCATAGCTCGGACTTATCTCGCGGAGGGGAGGCTGGATGAGGCGGCCGAGGCTTATATGGCAATACCCTACCTTTTTCCCAACCAGGAGGACCTGTCGAATCATGCCTTGGGAGAGGCCGAGAGGCTATTTCGCGGGGCGGGCAGGATCGAGGAAGCGGATAAAATTCGCGAGGGCAGTCTTCGATAATAATGGCCGCAGCGGCCAACCTCGAGGACGCTGGATCAGTTCAACCGGGAATTACCGAGTTATTCCGGAAGGAGTTTTCGAGTAACGAGATTTTGCACCTCGCGCTTTCCGAGTACCTGGGCAATTGTGAACTTCGCCTCGTTTTCGCTAGTCTTGATTATGGGTTGTTCATTGTAGGGCTGAAGATTTTCGTCCAGGTAGAGTTTTATTATGGGATATCGCGGACTGTCGCCGATATCGACTATGGTTCCAATGGAACCGTTCTTCAATCGAATGTAGCTCCCGATCGCGAAGAGCGAGATTGAGTTGAGTAGTGCTGTTATAACTCCTTCATCGTAGAGACTGCGCATGTCTTTCAGCATTTTTAGAATAGTCACGTGGCTCTCCCCGCTTTCGCGGAAGGGACGGCTGGATATCTGTGCATCGTATGAACAGGCAACGGCGAGAATTTTGGCAAATTGGGTGATTGACTCGCCGCTAATGCCCTGGGGGTAGCCGGATCCGTTGAGGCGCTCATGATGCTGGGAAACTGCAAGGAGTATTTCCTGGGTAATTGGACTGGAATGCTCGCGGGAGTATTTTTGCAGCATTTTTAGGCCAATAATTGGATGAGTGCTTATTATTTTTTTCTCTCTTTCAGAGAGGCCGCCCGTTTTGTTGACGATATGACTGGGCATTTTCAGCATTCCAACCTCATGTAATATGGCGGCAATACCGAGTTCGATTAAGCGGAAATGGGATAGTTTGAGTCCGTTGCCAATGGTTAGGGCGATTATGGTTGTTCGGGCCGAGTGAGTGTAGAGGTAGTCGATTCCCTTTGCTTTTAGGTTGGGTAGTCGGAGGATGAAAGCGCGATAGTCTTTTAGCATCAGAATAGTGGATTTAACCTGTTCCGTTATGGAATCCAGATTGAGATGCCCCTCGCTATTGAATGCTTCGTAACTTTTTTGGATAAACTTCGTAAAGCTCGAAAAGAAATCGAGAGTAGTGCGGCGCCCTTCGGATTCCTTCGCTTCGTTGTTCAGGTTGGAATCAATGCTTCCGGGTATCGCTGTACGAAGAACTCCGTTGGTCAGTATGCTTTTATACCCCCATTTCTGCAGTTTCTCGATTAGACTCTTCGTAATTGGCGAGTCTACCGGAAGAAGCATAAATTCCTCGTCGATCCACAGGGGTTCACTGTAGTAAGTATTGGCTTTGAGGCTGCTTGTCGGTATACTTTCCATCTTGGACATTTGCTGACCCCTTTGGCGATCCGGATCTGTTACCCGGCTTTTTTCTAATTATAGAAGTAAATCCGGATAATTATAAAGGGTGGTACTTAAAGTTGAGGATGGGGAGGGTTGAAACTTAGGGCGATTTTTCTTCTGTTCAATTTATTTGTTTTTCTTGCCTTGATTCTTGTTCTCATTCCATCGTTTCTTATTCTCGATCGAGGCGGGATGAGCATCGTGAGGAATGTGTGGATAGTTTTCCTTGTGTTAGTGCTGATTGTTGGGATTTTGGATTTCTATTTAATTCGGAATTGGAAGCTTTTCTCCCTTCTCGAGGCCGAGAATTGGCCGAGTCTTTTGGCTTGGCTGGAGAATCGTTTATACGTGAGGCGGAAATTGAATCGAGCGTACTCGAATCTTCTCATCAATACCGCACTTTCCGTTTCAAATCTCGATGCGATAAAGAAGCTGGAACTTGAGATTCGGCAAAAACGGCCGGCACTCTTGAGATTTCTGGGAGTTTCCCTGGGTATTCCGATACTTCTGGAACAGAACTGGAAGGCAATCGCGGAGTATTATGGACCGCTGGCCGATGATTCCAAAACAAGGCAGCGGGATTGGGCCATTTGGTGTCGAGCAGTGGCACTGGGCGAAGGGAGGATAGACCAACTGATGGAACTTCTGGATAATCGAGATATCTCGTTGCGATTGCTTTCGTGGGAGATTCTGGAAAAGCGCTCGCGGTATTTATCCGACGCGCAGCTCGATGTGCTGGCCGCGTCCAAGATGGAATTGAAGAATATGCTCAGTTGTTCCAAGGGCGATAGAATGTTGCAGAAATCGAGGGAGGATTATCTGATTTCACTTGTCTTGTCTTCTCAGGTAGATGGGGTGAAATCGGATTTGCTAGCGAGTTAGCTTTTCCTTGGCAAGGGGTGATATCATGAACGTTCGAGTCCGTTATGCGCCTTCCCCAACGGGGATGCAGCACATCGGAGGCATACGAACGGCCCTGTTCAATTATTTCTTTGCCAGGGCCAATAATGGCAGCTTTATTCTTAGAATCGAGGATACCGATCGGGCGAGATTCAATCCCGAGGCTATCGAGGATTTATTCAGTTCCCTTGAATGGCTGGGCATCCGTTATGACGAGGGACCCGGCAAGGATGGAACTCGCGGGCCTTATGTGCAGTCGGAGCGGAAAGCGCTCTATGCGGAGCTGGTTGAAAGCTTGCTCGGCTTTGGCGGTGCCTATCATTGCTTTTGCAGCGCCGAGCGTCTTGACTCGATTAGGAATGAACAGAAGCTAGCCAAAAGAAACATCGGCTACGATCGATATTGTCGCAATGTTTCGGTAGATGAGGCTAAATCACGAATTGAACTGGGCGAAAAACACGTTATTCGTTTGAAAGTGCCCACGGAGGGAAAAACCGTATTCAATGATTTCCTGTTGGGGAAGATAAGTAAAAAGAACAGGGATATCAGTTCCGATCCTGTGATAATGAAGTCCGACGGCTTCCCCACCTATCATTTTGCAAGTGTTGTCGACGATCATGAGATGGGAATCACGCATGTTCTCCGAGCCCAGGAATGGATTCCTTCCGTGCCCCTTCATATCATCATTCATCAGGCCCTCGCTTGGAAGCCTCCTGTTTATTGCCATCTGCCGATGGTGATGGGTAAGGATGGTCAGAAATTGTCCAAACGTCATGGATCGACTGCCTTGAGAGATTTCCGCGGGGTCGGCTATCTTCCCGAGGCTCTAATCAATTTCATTTCGCTTTTGGGCTGGAGCTACGACGATTCGAGGGAATTCTTTACCATGGATGAGCTTTGCGAACTATTTAGCCTCGATAGGATTAACAAATCTCCCGCGGTTTTTGACTATCGAAAATTGGACTGGTTTAACGGGCACTATATTCGCTCGATGAATTTGAACTCCCTTAAGTCTAGGCTTATCCCAATTCTGGTTGCCGATGGGCTTGTTCAAAACCCGCCCACTGCCAATCAGATGGAAATCATCGATGGTTTTATGCCAGTTGTCGCGGAGCGCCTAAAACGACTGAGCGACATAACTCCTATGATTCGCTTCCTATTTCTCGACCCCGGTTGCGTTAGCGCCGAGACGGCAATTCCGAAGAAGATGGGCCTGCAGGATACCTTGGATGTACTGGAGGCTGCAGTTGACTTGCTCGGTTCATCACCCGAGCCGCCTGGAATTGGTGAGGCCTCTGTTGAGTGGGATGAAACTGTGGAGCGTGAATTTCGCGATATGGCGGTGTCGAGGAGTTGGAAGCTTGGCTCGGTATTTGGACTGCTTCGGATTGCGCTTACCGGGAGTTCGGTTAGTCCCCCTCTGATTCCTATTATACGTCTGCTTGGCTTGAGCGAGTCGCTTAGGCGGATAAGAAGGCTAATTCTCACCGTGGAAGATTCGGAATCATGAGTACTGCTTGTATCCTGCAATGCCAAGTGGTACTTTACTGAGACTGAAGGGAGCAATGACTGCTAGAAATACTGGGAAGGGCGAGAATGTCAATGAGCATGGTGCCTCGATGGAGAGGGTGGTTTCTCTTTGTAAAAGTCGCGGATTCATATATCCTTCGAGCGAGATATATGGAGGTTTGTCGGCCACCTGGGATTATGGGCCCTTGGGTGTCGAGATTAAGCAGAATATCCAGAATGCCTGGTGGAAGGAGATGGTGCGTCGGCATGAGAACATTGTAGGGCTAGATGCCGCTATCATGATGCATCCTAGAACTTGGGAGGCTTCCGGGCATGTCGATAATTTCTCCGATCCCCTGGTTGATTGCAAAAAGTGCAAAAGCAGATTTCGCGAGGATACCCTTCGAGAAATGTGGTTGGAAGGGAATATCGATAACGCCGTGTGCCCGGAATGCGGCGGCGAGTTAACGGAGGCTAGGCAATTCAACCTGATGTTCACAACCCAATTAGGACCGGTGGAGGATGCCGGTAGCCTAGTTTATTTACGACCGGAAACCGCGCAGGGCATTTTCGTAAATTTCAAGAATGTGGTGAATACCTCTAGAGTCAAGATTCCGTTTGGAATTGCGCAGGTGGGCAAGGCCTTTCGCAATGAAATCACCACCAAGAATTTCATATTTCGCACCTGTGAGTTCGAGCAGATGGAAATGCAGTATTTTGTAAGGCCCGGTAATGAAGACGCGGCTTTCGAAGAGTGGAAAACCAAGCGCATGGCCTGGTATGTTGATAAGGTTGGCATTAAACCCGAGCGCCTTCGTTTTAGCAAGCACGGACCAAAGGAGCTTGCTCACTACGCCAAGGAGGCATTCGATATTGAATACAATTATCCCTTTGGTTGGCAGGAGCTTGAAGGAATTCATTCAAGAACCGACTACGACTTGAAGAGACATGGTCAATTCTGCGGCAGGGATATCAGCTACCTCGATGCTGAAACGAATACTCGCTACATACCATATGTAGTTGAAACCTCCTCAGGGCTTAGTCGCAGTGTGCTTGCAGCGCTGATGGACGCCTACCACGAGGAGAAATTGAACGGCAGGGATGAGCTACGCACGGTTCTTCATCTCCACCCCCAGATTGCGCCAATCAAGGTTGCCGTCTTTCCCTTGGTGAAAAAAGACGGACTCCCCGAAATGGCTCGGCGGATCGAGAAGAAGCTCAGGGAGGATTTCGCCACGTTCTACGACCAAGGAGGCGCGATTGGCCGTCGTTATCGCAGAATGGATGAAATTGGTACGCCCTTTTGCGTTACAGTTGATTATGAAACCATGGATAATCGTTCCGTAACCCTTAGATTGCGTGATTCGATGGAGCAGATTCGAGTTCCTATTGAGGGAATTGCGGATTTGGTACGCGGGAAAACCCTTTTATATAGGCGCTTCTAAAGCATAGCTATTTGAGCCGGGTTATCGAGAGTTGATATGAGTAAAATTCAGATTGATGTCGAGAGGCAAGCACACGCTCTGGATAAACTGATTAGAAGGGGATTCTATAAGCAGTGCACTGATGAGGCCGGTTTGAGGAATAAGATGGCCGAAAATCCTATAAAATTCTATATAGGAATCGATCCCACGGCACCCTCTTTGCACGTGGGACACCTCGTGCCTCTCTATGCGTCGGCCCACCTTCAAAATGAAGGCCATCGGCCCATAATACTCATGGGAGGCGGCACCGCGCGCATCGGCGATCCCTCCGGCAAAACCAAAATGCGCAAGCTAATCGAATACAGGCAAATTGACGAGAACATTGAAAAAATCATTCCGCAAATTGCCAGAATTATAAATTTCGACAAAGCCGAAGTATTGTTGGCCAACAATGCCGACTGGCTCTCATCGTTGAATTACATTGATTTCCTTCGTGATATTGGACGGTATTTCAGCGTAAATCGGATGCTCGGCTTTGAAGCCTATAAGCAGCGCATGACGGATGGTCTTTCCTTCCTTGAGTTCAACTACCAACTCCTTCAATCGTATGATTTCCTCGAGCTATGGCGGAGAGAAGAATGTCTGCTGCAAATAGGAGGCGACGATCAATGGGGCAACATAGTCGCGGGCGTGGAGCTTATTCGAAGAGTTGCCGGGGTAGAGGCATATGGCCTTACCTTTCCCCTGCTTACACGATCTGATGGAAGGAAAATGGGCAAAACCGAGAAGGGGGCGTTGTTTATTGATCCGGGCATCACCTCGATATATGAATTCTACCAGTACTGGCGCAATGTGCCAGACCAAGATGTCGAGAAATTCCTCCTAATCTTTACCTTCCTCTCGGAGGAGGAATGCCGTAGGCTCGGATCGGCGGAGGGAACCAAAATAAATTCCTCCAAGGAGCGATTGGCCTATGAGGTAACTAAGCTGCTCCATGGGAAAGATGAGGCGCTTAATGCGAGAGAGGCTGCCAGGGCAGTTTTTTCCAACGGAAGGGATAGAACCGGCATTCCTTCCCGCGTGATACCAAGAGCCGATTTTGAAACTGGAATAAACATAGTTGATTTGCTTTCCCGAACGGACTTATGCAGCTCAAAGAGCGAGGCTAGGCGTCTTGTCCTCCAGGGAGGAGCGGGGGTAAACGGAGCGAAGGTGGAAAGCATAGATACCGTACTCGGCTTATCAGATATTGCGGATGGCGAGTTGATGCTAAGGGCCGGAAAGAAGAGATATTTCAGGATTAACGTGATAAAATAAAAAAACCCGCGGATCTGGATATCGATTTCCCGCGGGTAGTAACGGCAACTCGCCGACATCTCCACTATCGGACTGTATTCAGCCCAGCTTTATATTTTGTTGCAATATCCCAGCCGGCCGAATCCAAACAGCAGCGGTGATAGCTTGCCGATTTCACAATTTCGGAATATAGGCGTTTAGAATTCTCCAGAGGCTTGCCATCTGCTCTGGAAGAACTGAGTTCCAGTATAATCGGCTGCATCAAAAAGGAAACCATCTCGCGGCCTTTCATTCCAAGCAAGCGTTTATCGACATCTTCCATCGCTGCAAGCTGTGAACCCGGATCCTGCCCGGATGCAATCGCCTGCTCGGCCTCTATGGCAAGTTCCGCTCCCTTGTTTGCGAGTAGAGCTAGCTCGTCGAGCGCCTCTGATATATCATTAATCATCTTGGCCACGTTCGAGGCAGAGTCCCGATTTTCCGGCGTATGCAGCAAAGCCGCCAATATCGAATCAATTTTGCCGCGTAAATCCGGGAAATTGCTTATTTCGGAGGTTTCGATCGTGGACATACCCCTGATGCGACGGCCCGAATCACCCACTATCCTGGGATTACTGTTCCGGGTTGTCGTAGCTGCACTCTCGGCAAACCAGTTCGCGTAAATATCCATTCGTAGATTGGTAAGTAGACTTTCGTCCTTGTAAGTTCTTGCATAGTATGGCGAGGCTTCGTACAGATTGTGAAAGAAGGACTGCTCGGCGGGCAGGGTTCTTCTTGAATAGAGATGCGGCATCTTGCTCGAAAAACTGCCGGGAAAATGAGTTCTGCCGCCGGGAAAGCCCAAATCCAATCCAACGATATTTAGAGGCTTGCATCCAAGGAAGCGAGCTAGCTCCCAGGCTGCCGTTGCTACTGAGCCCCCGGCCTTGAGCTCACCGCGGATTCCCGCCGCATCTTCCAAGAGAGTTCCCAAGGGGAATTTAGTTCTAGTTAGCAGAGGACGGCCGGAGAGTGCGCGAAAAACGGCCGGATGCGTTGCAGTCTCCGCGAGAACAGGACAATCACCCACCTGCTCGGCGCACCAGTCTAGATGTCTGGAATTCCAATACTGCGGATCCACGGCCGCGATTACATCCGGCCTTACTCCGGCCCTGATAACTGCCGAAACAGCTGTATCCACCACTATTATCAGATGACTCCTGAGAATCTCTTTGAGTTCGGGAAGTATGATTTCTACAGATGGACCACCTGCTACCACTAGGGCCGGGATATCCTTGAATTTTCCCTCCCACGATAAAAGTGACAAAGCTCTGGGTAGAATCGGGATATTCGCGATAAGATTCCTAACCCACAGGCGACCAAAGCGTTCAAGGGTTGCCGCGTTTATCTCCCGCCGTTTTTGAATACTCAAAACGGTTTGCCTTAGAGAGCCATACCAATGGGGATTCCCTCGTTCGGAGGGACTCCAGATAATCAGTGTAATCTTCAAACCAGTCGGGCCGCCGCTTAGATAATTGCCAATATTTTTTACGCCGTCGCCCGAGATAAACTGCACCAGGGGGTTTCTAATCAGGGGGGCAATGTCTCGGACAGCGGCGGCGCGTTTGAATATGCTTTCATCCGCCTCGGCTATAATCAGAGGTCGATTCGGCGCCTCCCTCAGCAGGGCCTCGGCCACGTACCCGAGACCGAATCCACCGAGCACCACAACTGCCGAATCCGCCGGCACCGAAGCGGCAACTCTTTCCGCTTCCCGAACAGGGTTGATTCGCGAATGAAGCGCGATGCCATTCGAGAAGGCGGTTATCATTCCGCCGCGGGTGGGCTCTGTGCGCCACTCACTCCCGGAATTCACATTATTTAAGCTCCAGGTATACACTCATTCCGCTTTCAATCGGAGTTCCGGGGGGTGGTAACTGAAGTACAACCCATCCCTTACCGCGGATAGTCCAACTTATATCCTCCCGCTCTAGGTATGGCAGCAGCATTCGCTTTGAATAGCCCGTCAAATCGTGCAGCTTATCACCTAATGGAAGAGGTTTCGGATTGTCGATACGGACCCTACCGGGGTGTTCGATTACGGTATTGTCTGCAAGAGGAATTCCATGAAGCGGAGCCAGGGTTCGAGCAATCTTACTTAGCATCGGTGCCGCCGTTTGGGCTCCGAAAATACTAACCCCCCTGGGATTCTCCAGAACAACATAAACTATTAGTCGTGGATCGTCAGTGGGGAAAAGTCCCAAAATGGAACTCAGGAAGCGATCGAGGCTATATTGGCCGGTTTCCGAATCCGCAATTTGGGCCGTACCCGATTTGGCGGAAATCCGGAGGCCCGGAACAGCCGCCTTGTGAGAAGTACCCGAGGGCGAAATTACCGTTTGCTCCATCAGGCTCAGCATCATTTCGGCTGTTTTTGGAGAAATCACCTCTCTGACGGGATTGCGTGGATATTCCTTTACGAGGCTTCCATCGGTAGCCACTACCTTGCTCACTATCCTAGGGCTAAGCAAGATACCCCCGTTCGCCAGTGTTGTGGCCGCCGCGGCTACCTGAATCGCCGATACTCCAACCTCTTGTCCAATGGCGATTGTAGGTTTACTACGGGTAGACCAGTCCGACACGGGATTCAGAAGCCCGTGAGACTCTCCCGATAGGGGAAGTCCGGTGGGATTCCCAAAACCAAAGTTCTTCAGAGTCTTGTAGAAATCGGTATTCGAAATACTCTCCGATGCATCGGCTATCGCAACATTGCTGGACAAAATGATGGCCTCGCTTAGGTTCAATATCCCATAATTGCGAATGTCCGTGATGGGTGGTATTTTGTATCTCTTAAATGCCTCCGGTTCATAACCGCTTCCCGTATGAAATTCATCATCGGGGCTTACGGCTCCCGTATCCAATAGAGCGGACCAGGAAAAAACCTTGAACACCGAACCTGGCTCGTAGGCTATCGCCAGGGGCCGATTGATGCGCTGATTCAGGTTCGATTGAGCAAAAGTGTTTGGATCGTAGGAGGGCCTGGAAACCCAGGCTAGAATCTCGGCTGTTTTTGCATCCAAAACCAGAATCATCATGGAATCAGGGCTAAAATCCTTCCATGCCTCCTGCGCTATGTTTTCCACGAGGAATTGCACGTCCATATCCAAAGTCAAATGAACATTGTTGCCGTAAATTCTATCAACCTCAGCCGTTACGCTACCTGGGGCCATAACCCGATTAAACGAGTACTCGAGTCCATCCAAGCCGATATTGTCTGTTCCAACATATCCTATTAGAGGCGCTGCCAATTCTTTCATGGGATAGTGTCTTCCAAGCTCCTCCTGCAAACTTATTCCAGGCAGTTGCCCCTCTTCAATTAGCTTTCTAACCTTGTCGGACTGGGTTGGTGTAACCTGCCGCTTGATGAAAACGAAGCGAGAAGTTCTGTTATCAACTAGTGTCTGCGCAATAGAGCCGGGTTCCATATCGAGAATCCCGCCCAGCAGATTGCCGATTTCGATAGGATCATCAATCTCAGGCTTCCATGCCGTTACCGAGTATAAGCGGGTTTGCAAGGCGATCAGTCGGCCATTCCTATCGACAATTGAACCCCGTTCCGCCACCGCTAGACTGCCCACGGACGCCTTAGTGCCGGGGGAGAGCATGATAAAGGCGAAGCGAATAAATATAGCCAGGGCCACGGCCAGACTTATCAACATCAGAATTCTCGTTCTGACGCTAGTTGGGTGCCTAGTCATCCCAGCTCAAAACCCGGCCAATGAAGCTCGTCCTGGGCACAAAGCCGTAATCCCTGCTGTCAAAGGACTTGAATTGATTATCCCCAACCATAAACAGGGAACTCTCGCTTTGAGTCTCATCCAGATGCTCCAACTGTGCTCCTGAAAGATACCATCTTCCCCAGGGTGTAATCAGCCAGCCATTTTCTATGTGGGGTTCCGCATCGCTATTTAGAACGCAGCGTTTCACAACCAGATTGCCTGTTATCGGGCTGTGATAAACCGCGATATCGCCTGGGCGAATTCTCCCGGAACCCCGCAGAACAAGCGCTATTTGTCCGTCCATAAGGACCGGCGCCATCGAATCCTCTTGAACTCGTATAAGCGTGAACAAATTTGGCGCCGTGAAGGCGATAAACGCGGCCAGAACGAACGAAGTGATTTGTACGGATCCGCTAAGCCTCGTGTAGTGAAGAAACATGTTGAAATGAGGGTAATACGGCGGAAAACTTTTGTCGATATGAGGGGAAGATGAGGAAATTTTGACACCCCGTGAGCAGAGAAGGAGCTTCGTACCCCTGACAATGGGAAAGGGCTGTCCGGAAGCAAGAATAACACGCCGTAAAGCTGAAAACCGTTCCAGATTCACCTCACGAATACCTGAAACACATGACCCGCTTAGGGAATCTCCCGATAATTTGGGAGAGACAAAGGTATTGCCGATCATTGCCGCCCTTATTGTTGCGTTAGCGGCTCTGGGGATGGGTTTTTTTGACAGTTTTTTCCCTGGTGAGAAGTCACCTGAATCGAATTCTAATCCGAACAAGTCCGAGGCTCCAATCCAAGAAGCTAATAGAAGCTCGATAACAGTGACAAAACCTAAGATAAACTCATCGGAGATGCTGTTTACCAGGCACGAGGTAGCTAGGGGCGAGACTATTTCACGCATCGCTTACCGCTATGGGCTTTCGCCGGCTACCATCGTGAGCGTCAATGAATTGAACGGTGGGGAAATTCCGGAAGAAGGCCGCGCTTTGATGATTCCCTACATTGATGGATGGAGGGTTCGAAGCCCTGTGAATGAAGACATCAGGGAGGTAGCGGCTCGTTTCAACACCGCGATCGATAGGGTTCGGAAGATTCCGGGAAGCGGGGATTACTTCATATACGGGAAAATTCCCGATGAAGCCTCGCCATCCAACACAGTTGGGGAACGTTTCTTATATCCCGTAGCCGGCAGAGTATCCACCGCATACGGTGAGAGCGTGGACGATATCACCGGTATAGGCTACACCTCCGAGGGCATCGGTATTTCGGTAAAGACCGGGACACCGGTGAATTCTTCGAAGGAGGGTAGGGTTATTCTAACAGGCCACCATTCAACCTACGGACTGTACGTGATTATGTCCCATACCAAAAAATGGAAGAGCTTCTATGGTTATCTCGGCAGTATTGAAGTTGCCGTTGGAGATAAGCTCGATGCCGGGGAGCTTCTGGGCTATTCAGGTGCCTCGGGAGCCGCGCCCGGCCCCCAGGTTCTTTTCGTTTTGATATCCGCCGGGGAGTCCGTGGATCCTCTGGATTACCTCTACTAAGGGCGTTCTACGGCGTCTTAGGCACCGCAGCACTGCTTGTATTTCTTACCGCTCCCGCAGGGGCAGGGTTCATTTCTTCCAATTTTGGGCTTAACTCGCTTAATCTGAGCTCCCCTTGCGCTAGCCTCGAGCCGCTCTCCATTTCTTATCGCGGTGCCGGAGCTTATTAGGGACGACAGCGATTTATGCGATGCCACTACCTCCATGTGCTCGGGAATCTTGCGGCTTTCACCCTGCTGCATATGCACTTTGAATATTTTGCGGGCGATATCGATATGCAAATTCTCCAACATGTTGTCGAATAACTCAAAGCCCTCGTTCTTGTATTCGATAAGGGGGTTTTTTTGCGCGTAGGTTCGAAGGCGAACCGACTCGCCAAGCGCGGTTAGTTCCTCAAGATGATCCTGCCAGCGCTTATCTATTTGCCGTAGGTATTCATATCTTATAAACAGTTTAATCTGCTCTGCGCCAACTGAGGATTTCTTCCCCTCGATATCGCCTTGAAGATAATCTCTAACTATTTCCCGGATTCTATCGGAACTTGTTTGCGCGGTAATATCCTCATCGGAGGAACCACGAAAGTTGAAATTCTGAAGAAGTCGTTCACCTAACCTCGCCAGGGCAGTCTTCGGATCGCCGCGGCTATCCGTTCTGTAATCGTCGATTAACACCTGGAGCATTTGCTCACCAGTCTCCAGTATCATTTTGTCAAGGCTCTCACCGCACAGAACTTCATTCCTGATGGAGTAGATTGCGCTTCGCTGCCTGCTTACAACATTGTCGTATTCGAGTAGGTGTTTTCGTATTTCGTAGTTCCTATCCTCGACGCGTTTCTGGGCTCTCTCGAGAGACTTATTAATAAGGGGATGCTGAAGGGGTTCGCCGCCGCCCATTCCCAAACGGGCCATTGTGCTTCGGAAGCCCTCGCCCCCAAATAGCCGCATCAGATCGTCTTCGAGGGAGATGTAGAATCGGGAGTATCCCGGATCGCCTTGGCGGCCTGAGCGTCCCCGTAGCTGATTGTCTATGCGCCGAGATTCGTGTCGCTCCGTTCCTAAAACATAGAGTCCTCCCAGCTCAATAACCTCCCTGTTTTGACTTTGCCACTTCTTGTATTCCTCATCGAGAATCCTCCTGTATTCTTCCTCACTGTAATCCTCACCGCAGCGCCTCCTGGCTCTGTATTCGGCATTCCCTCCGAGTTTGATATCAGTGCCTCGTCCCGCCATGTTGGTTGCGATTGTCACAGAGCCCCTAACACCCGCCTCGGCTATAATCAAGGCCTCTCGGTGATGATTCTTTGCATTGAGAATCTCATACCTTATCCCCCGTTTTCCCAGGAATCCGGCAAGTTTCTCGGATTTTTCAACGCTCACTGTTCCTACCAGTATTGGTTGTCCTTTTTTATGTACCTTGACAATCTCATCACAGATCGCGTTGAATTTATAATCTTCGTTCAGGAATATGATGTCGTCGTCGTCCATTCTGTTTACTGGACGATTAGTTGGAATTATCACCACATCGAGGTTGTAAATTTTGCCGAACTCGCGAGCCTCGGTATCCGCGGTGCCTGTCATTCCGGAGAGTTTTTTGTACATTCGGAAGTAGTTTTGAAAGGTAATAGTGGCTAGAGTTTTGTTCTGCCGGGCGGGTCTCAAGTTTTCTTTTGCCTCGATTGCCTGGTGAAGTCCGTCGGAATACCGCCTGCCATGCAGGATACGTCCGGTGAACTCATCCACGATTTGAACCTTGCCGTCTTGAACAACATAATCCTTATCTCTTCCGAATAGCCGACGAGCCTTTAGTGCTTGGGTGAAATAGTGAATGAATTCGAAGTTTCCCTCGTCGAAAAGACTGCCCTTTTTGAGCAATCCCTCTTTAGCCAGGATGGCTTCGATGCTATTCATTCCCTCGTTAGTGAAAACCGCGCGCTTGCCCTTCTCATCGAGTTTATAATCGCCCACTGCCTGGGTTCCGGTTATGGGATCATCGTGTGGATAATCGCCAGTGGTCGGATCCTTCTCGCATTCTCTCAACTTTGTTGAGAGTTTGTTAACCTGAATGTATTTGGCTACATCTTCCTCAACGGGCCCGGAGATAATAAGCGGAGTTCTTGCCTCATCGATAAGGATTGAGTCTATTTCATCTATTATCGCGTAGTAGTGGTGTTTTTGAACCCTGGTGCTTTCATCCCACTTCATGTTGTCGCGAAGATAGTCGAATCCGAATTCGTTATTTGTTCCATAGGTGATATCCCTGGAATACTCGATTAGGCGGGTTTCTGGTGTCATATTGGAAAGAATAGAACCCACGCTCACCCCAAGGAGGTTATATGCCGGCCTCATCCAGTTGGCGTCGCGTTCGGCTAGATAGTCATTAACGGTAACGATATGAACGCCAAAACCTAAAAGACTATTCAGATATGCCGCGGCTATGCTTGCGAGAGTTTTGCCTTCGCCGGTTTTCATTTCAGTGATTTTACCCTGGTGCAATACGATTGCTCCGAGCATCTGGACGTCGTAGGGCCTCTCGCCCAGAGTACGGCGAGCTGCCTCTCTGGCAAGCGCAAATGCCTCGGGGAGCAGGTTGTCACAGCTCTCGCCCTTTTTAAGACGTAGTTTCAGAATCTCGGTCTGCTTCGGGAAATCCTCATCCGCAAGTCCCAAGGCCCATAATTCCAGGCTGTTCACCCTGTGCAGTATCGGCATCAGTTTTTTGAGATCCCTATCGTGCTTTGTTCCGAACAGGGTGGTGAGGAGTTTGTCGGCCATCACTATCAAGATACTGCCGTGTCGGATATCCAGTCAAGCTGACTAACTCCAGTTAAATTGACAGTCGCGGCGAACCCCCGCTAGGATTGAACGCGGAATGGAAACTAGATGATTAAGACGCGAGTTCTATGGGGCTTCGTGTTATCGGGCTTAGCACTGAACATCGTACTCGCCTCATGTACTATTAGCGCTAACCGAGGATTGAAGCGCCACGATTTATTTACCATCCCACTTGGAACCTTGCCGGGTGAGCTGGATTGGTTTTATCAGGGCAGCGCGGCCGGCATGGGAGATATACAGACAAGAGATGGACTTATATATGTTTCCAATAGTCGCAGAGGCAAGGCAATGGTATTCAACTCGTATGGCGAACTTCTAACCATCGTTTATGATCCGTCGAAAAATCCCATCCCATCCAAGGCCCAAGGCGGAGAATTCAATAGCTCGATTTCCAGTTGGCCATTCCGTTCGCCCCGAATAATTACCGCCTTCAACGGAGGCTTCCTTGTCGGAGACAGGGTTGAGGATGAGTCTCGAGAGGGATATAACGAGCAGTTGTTCAATAGGGTTATTCTGAGATTCGACAGGGATGGCAAATATCTGGGACATCTGGGCAGGGAGGGGTTTGGGGGCTCGCCCTTCCCTAATATATTCGCCGTTGATATTCGCCATGATGGCGGAATAGTTGTTACTTGCCACCCCTTCCTCTCCGAATCTTGGTTTAGCTACTGGTATACTAAGGATGGCTTCCCGATTACAACAATCCAAATCAGCAATGATCAGCTGCCCGACATCATGGATAAGAAGTATGTCAAAATTCAGGCTGTCAGACCCGACCCGAGAGAGTGGTTCTTGCACTTGAAGGCGGATGTTTATGACGGGATTGAGCCGGGTAGGAAGCTGGAAGCAAAATTCTACACCCTGAACTTATCCACCCTTGAATACAATGAACCGATAAGCCTTCCTCATGTCGAGGGACTTACGGATATGGGCTACCCCCTTGGCCCCCCCGAATACCTGGGGACCACACTGAATGGAAGCCATGCGATGCTATATCAGGAGGATCCGAATACATATCGAATCTTCATGTTAAATGCACAGGGCCGAATCGTTCATAACAGACGACTCGAGATAGACGAGGATGCAAGGGTTTATCGCCGCTTCAAGATTCAGAATAACGGACTTCTGGCGGGTATTTTCTTTGGTAATTCCAAGGCCACGGTTTCATGGTGGCGCCTAGACGAAATTCTGAAAGAGTAGATGTCTGCTCATCTTGCATGCCCGTGTGTGGAGGGATGGCGGACTGGTGCGGCGTTTATTTTGAAGTACAAATTCAAGAAGAATTGAAGGCTCCAGCTGGGCTGCAAGATGAAAGCCGCGTACACTAGTATGCGGCGGGGAGGAGTTGACGAGGAGACTTGATTGGTGTAGACTTATTATGAGTTTATAAATTCAAGGAGGATAACAGTGTTTCAACTATATCTATTTACCGTACTTACGAATATCTTGGCGGGGCATGCATTGGCAAGTGGATTTCTAAATGCGCGCTTTAAGAATGCCTCAAAGCACACGGGTTTTGCGAAAAATGGACTCTACCGGATGATACTTGGCGCGGTAAGCGTCCTGATTGGCATTATCAATCTCTTTCCCAATTACCCGGGCGATATTGCCATACTGGGAGATTTGTTGCCGAGTATAGGTGGAATTGCCGGCGGAATTTTGCTCTGGGCGGAGTATATTCGGGACCGGAGAAGCGTTGCGAAAACAAAAACAACTGAAATTGCCGAAAAGGTTGATAAAGTTTCCGCCCCTCATCTAAATGTTATTGGTCTCTCCCTGGTGCTTATCGGCATTCTACACGCGTTTTTCGTGCAGGTTTCACTGCTCTAGTGAGTATTACCGTCGCGAGTATAGCCCGCGATGGAGATACAATTCTTGTAATACGCCGTGCGCCCGGGGGAAGCATCGGAGATTTGTGGGGATTCCCGGCGGGAAAACCGAGCTGGGCGAGAATCCGAGGGAAGCGCTGCGACGAGAATGGATAGAAGAGGTAGGACTGGAGATTTCTGTTGGAGATGAGCTTGCGAGGGGCAGTTTTTTTCATGGAGACGAGCCATACACGCTCATTGCGTTCAATGTAGAGCTTCTAAATCCTACCTCAGTTCCCACCCTCCGGGAACATGATGCCTACGACTGGACTCATGTTAATAGGCCGCGGGATCTGGCGCTAGTTGAATCGGATAGGGCCGAGTGCTATTTGCCGGAGCTGGGAATAGAGGGTCCGAACCCTGAATCCCTTCGTCCGGAAGACAATCGGATATCGGGCGGAGGTATGGGGAATTTCTTGAATTCTTCTACTTCCCTGACGCGTATCTCCCTCTCCTCGTTGTCATAGGTTTTCGGTGAAAACCACGACTCTTCAAGATATTTTCGAACCGAGGAGATACTGAATCTGAACCAGCATTCTTGGTCCTTTATTCTTTTTCTCATCCGCTCTCCCGCCGGCGCGAGATTGTCAATAATCTCGCGGAGATTGCTGCGTAGCCCCCCAAAGTATGCGGGTTCAGTTGCAAGTAGCAGCAGATTTCTCCCTTTGAGCGACCAAAGCTGAAACATGCCGGCCTCGGAGGGTACTAGTCGGTTGATTACCCAGCGATCCATCAATCCCCACGGCGACCAATGAATAGTGTAGAGAACCGCATCCGAAAGCTCTTCTCGGAGAATTTCCCACTTACCCATCAATCACTCACATAGAAGTTCCATCGGCAATTACGGCTCCCTTCAATATGATGATGATGCCGTCTCGGATAGCATATCCATCGAAGTCTCCGTCTTCTCGCATTAGAGGATCAACGCCAATTCTGCAACCCTTGCCGATTCGGGCGTTCTTGTCGATTATCGCGCCGCGAATCATCGAGTCCGCGCCGATGCCGATATTGGGGATATTGTTTTTCACATTCGATGCCTTTTCTTCTTTGGTTTCATAAAAATCGGCCCCCATAACATATACTTCCTCAAGAGTAGCTCCAGGGTCGATTATGGTTCTAATCCCGATTAGGCTGCGTTCAATGTAGGCATCGGTAATGATTGAGCCCTCGGAGGCGATACTGCTTCTCAATGTGCTTGAGTTTATCTTTGTTGGAGGCAAATCCCGCCGATGGGTGTAGAGAGGATTTTCCTGATCGTAGAGATTGAAGCGCGGGAAGGGCGAGCCTAAGTTTATATTGGCCTCGTAGAAACTACGTATGGAACCTATATCTTCCCAGTATCCGCGGTAGATGTAGGCCATTACATTGTAATTTCCTATAGAACCCGGGATTATTTCTTTACCAAAATCAGCACTGACGCAGTCTAGCGCTTTTTCCATAATCTCGGCATCAAAAATGTATATACCCATGGAAGCAAGGTATTCACGACTCCCTTTCTTATCGCTATCTGTCATGTTTCTCTTGGGGATTCTATACGCATCGATGTCCTGCTCCAAATCCGGTTTTTCCAGGAAAGCACGGATATGGTTTTTTGCATCAATCTGAAGAATGCCCAACTCCTTAGTGGCATCGTGCGAAACAGGCGTTGAGGCGATGGTAACCTGGGCACCGGATTCCACATGCTGTTGCATATACTCGCGGAGGTTCATTCTGTAGAGCTGATCGCCTGAGAGTATAATGTAGTGGCTCGGCCTTTGAACCTTGAAGTGTTCGAGATTTTTTCGAACGGCATCGGCGGTGCCGTCATACCAACCTTCGTGATGAAAAGTTTGCTCTGCCGCTAGAATTTCACAGAAGTCTCTACTAAAGGGATCGAAATTATAAGTTCTTCCGATATGGAGATGAAGACTCGCTGAGTTGAATTGGGTTAGCACATAGATTTTGCGAAATCCCGAATTGATGCTGTTGCTAATCGGAATGTCTACCAACCTGTACTTGCCTCCGAAGGGACATGATGGTTTTGCCCTATCCTTTGTCAGGGGATAGAGCCTGGTTCCCTTGCCCCCGCCTAGTATTATTGTCAGAGTTTTGCTCATGGCACCTCCAAATAGAGTTGGTTTCTCATTGCCAATTGCGCCGGCACCAGCGGCGCATACATAATAACCTATGTCCCTGAAAGAGTTGCTAGAAGAATTAAAGAAAGATCGTTTATTCAGTGAGCATGTAACCAAGTGGTCGGTTATACCGCCTAAAAAGGGAATTTATAGCGAACTACCGCCCGGTATTTCTCCGAGTTTGAGCTCGGGATTGGCCTCCCGCGGAATAGAAAGGCTCTACTCCCATCAAGCGGAAAGTTGGCGCCGCATACGCGCCGGCGACGATACCATGATTGTAACCCCAGCGGCATCTGGCAAATCACTCTGCTACAATCTTCCCGTGCTTCAAAGTCTGCTTGAGAATCCCGCTGCCCGCGCGCTTTATCTATTTCCTACAAAGGCTCTAAGCCAGGATCAACAGGCGGCATTGAATGAACTTGCATTGGGTGTGGAGGTGTCGATATACACCTACGATGGCGATACGCCTTCTTCAATTCGCATGGCCGCGAGGCAGGGCGGGCGCATCATAATTTCGAATCCGGATATGCTCCATTCAGGAGTTTTGCCCAACCATACCAAATGGATCAATTTCTTCAAAAATCTGAATTTCATTGTGTTAGACGAGCTGCACATCTACTCGGGCGTGTTCGGCTCTCATATGGCGAATCTGATACGACGCCTCCTTAGGGTTTGCAAATTCTACGGTTCAAGTCCGGTGGTAATAGCAGCCAGCGCAAGTATTGGAAATCCGGACAACCTGGCTCGATCCCTTGTTGGTCGTTCTTTTACTGTAATCAAAAGCAACGGCGCGCCATCAGGCGAAAAGCATCTCATTCTGTACAATCCACCTCTGGTGGATAAGATTCAGGGTATTCGCCGTGGAGTAGTTTTGGAATCCCAGCAGCTCGCTTTGACGCTGCTCAAGGCAGGCATCAAAACGATAGTGTTTGCTCGAAGCCGTATAAATGCCGAATTGATAGCAGCTTACATCAATGATAGGCTAGCCAACGTATACAATGAAAATCAAAGGATTAGAGTGGAGTCCTACCGTGGCGGGCATCTGCCCGGGGAAAGGCGGGACGTGGAAAGGGGCCTTCGCAATGGAAGCATTCATGGTGTGGTGTCAACGAATGCATTGGAATTGGGTATTGATATTGGGGGACTGGATGCGGCTATTTTGGCAGGTTTTCCCTCTTCGGCGGCCTCGGCATGGCAGCGTGCCGGCCGTGCCGGTCGCTCGAGCGATGTATCTGTTGCAATAATGGTGGCCTCCTCCAGCCCAACGGACCAGTATCTTGTGCGCCATCCGGATTACTTCCTTTCTCGTTCAATTGAATCGGCGTTTCTCGATCCGTCGAACCTGTATATTCTAGGGGATCATCTGAAATGTGCGAGCTTCGAAATACCCTTTGAGGAGGGTGAGGATTTCGGAGACGATACCAGGGACTTACTGGTATACCTCGAGGAGCAGGGTGTTCTCAGATATACCTCGGGACGTTGGTTCTGGTCTGATCGATCCTATCCCTCCGAAAACATTTCCATGCGCGGGGGTGCGGAGGGGAATGTGGTAATAATCGATGAAACAAAGGGCGCCAACATTGTAATTGGCGAGATGGATAGCTACTCAGCTAGAGAGATGCTTCATGATGAGGCAATCTACCTCCACAGGGGTGAGCAGTACCAAGTAAAGAAATTAGATTTGGCTGGGCGCCATGCCCATGTCGAGTTATCCAGGGTTAACTACTTCACCGATGCAATTGTGAAGCGCGATATCAAGGTTCTCTCCGAGGATTTTCGCAGGGATGTGGCCGGACTGCAAGAGAGACTGGGAGACCTTCTAATCCGCAGCGAAATTTCCAAATACAAGAAGGCGCGCTTTGGGTCTCATGAGAATGTAGGCTTCGGCGATGTTCATATCCCCGAGTACGAAATGCACACTCGAGGGATTTTTTTAGCGTTCAGCGCCGAATCGGCATCGGGGCGTGCATGGGAAGGGGTTCCGGAGCAGATGAAAATACCGGTGCTCGGCCGAACCGCCACGCTGATTCAAGTTGTTGCCCCAATCTTCCTCCTCTGCGGCGTCAGGGATATTGGTGTTTCCGAGCGGATACGCGATCCCCACCATGAATTGAGCGGCATCTATGTTTTCGATAATTTCCCCGGCGGGATTGGCCTTGCCGAAGCACTCACCGAGCAGCTTCCCCGAATTCTAGCCGCGGCATTGGATTTAATAGGGGCCTGCCCCTGCCAGATGGGCTGTCCATCCTGCGTTGGGGCCAAGGATGAACGCGAAATTCACGCGCTTAACCCCAAGGAGTCCACAAAAAACTTCCTCGACGTTTGGATGCGCGGATTTCAGGGCGAAAGGATAGATGAGCAGTTTGACTGAGCGATTGAATCGCCTGCGCGGGCATAGGCCCTCGATACGAACCGAGACAGCAAACGGATCACCCGGCCCTGAGTGGAGCAGGTATGATGAGTGGGCGTGGGAGCGTAGGATAGAGCTTCCAACCATACTGCCAAAAAAATTCGACACCACGTTTATACTGCCCCGGGAATTTGGCTCCGAGAACCTACATTTCTACGACTTGGAAACTACGGGTCTATCCGGAGGCTCCGGCAACACGGCCTTTCTGATTGGTATTGCCAGACAAGAAGAAGCTCATTTTGAAATCACTCAACTATTCCTTGCCGACTATCCGGGCGAACAAGCCCTTCTACGCCGCTATCTGGAGCTAAGCCCTGAGGAGCATCCGCAAATTTCCTATAACGGTCTCTCATTTGACTATCAGGTGCTAAGGACACGCTTTGCGATAAACCGAATGCCCGAGCTGCATAGGAAGCAGATAGATCTGCTATATCCAACGCGGCGCTTATGGAGGACAGTTCTGGATAATTTAACCCTCGAAACAGTTGAAAGAGAGCTTCTGGGAATTCATCGGATTGGCGACCTTCCCGGAAGAGAGGCGCCGGATGCCTGGTTCGCCTGGCTCAAGGGGCATTCTGATCGAATACAAGGGGTGTTTCAGCATAATATCAACGACTTGGTTTCATTGGCAAAATTATTGGTTCTTTTGGAACAGTGCGGTTTTCTGGGCGTGGAGGCAGCCGGAACCCCCCTCTCTGAGCGTTGTTCGAACCGTATGGGAATATGCCGGCCAAACGAGTTGTCGGAGGAGTATCACCGAAGTCTCTCAAGGGAAATTCCTTTGGGATACGGGCCGATGGTGCCCAGACTCTCGGAATGGAAAATGCCCTTATATTGGGGTATCGCGCATCAGTGGTCGCTGAGCGATGCCTCGAAAGAGCGAAGTTTCCTGGAGCTTGGTTGGGCTGCCAAGGAAGCAAGGTGTGGTCGTGAACTGGCTAGGCATTTGAAGAGGGAGCGGAATTACCGTGCTTCTTACTCGATTTGGGAAGAACTGCACGAGTGCGAAAAGGATTTCGTATCGGCCATTGAACAGTCCAAGCTTCTCGAACATCAGATGAGAAACCCTAAAAAGGCGCTCAGTGTGCTCGATGGTCTAGAGAAGCTCGCTCCAAGTAAAAGGGGTCGTGAGGAACTTGCTCGTCGCAAGAATCGCCTAAATCGAAAAATTGCGCGAATAAGATGATAATGTGCACCGTGCAAAGGCAGAAACCATGCGCTTGGTGGTCAGGCTCATCGTGCATTTCAAGAGCGATATTGCGGCTTTATCCGGTTTCTTCCGAACAATTTCATGACGAAAAAAAGGGCGGTTAACTCTCTATGCCTCAAGTAATAAGGTGTGTAGATGTGCTTGAAAGCAGCCTCCCTGTTCCAGGCGACTGATAAAAATAGGCGACATATTACAGCCATAATTATGGACCCGCTCGCCCATTTCAGGATGGACTTTGCAAGGTCCTATATTACCGAATTTGGAGCTTCATCTTCAAGTACTCCATTCCCCGATTACCCTTGATCCGGTTGCAGCTGGGGCAAAGCAACTGAAGATTACTGATATGATCCGTGCCGCCCTTCCCCTTCGAAATAATGTGATCGACTTCCAGGTTCCGTGCCTCAAAATGGGTTTTGCAACCCGCGCAGTTTCCCTCTTGCCGGCCGTATAACATTCGGCGTCTCTCATGGCTTTTGTATCGCGGAATGATTAGGTCAGTTCGCTTCGGGATGTCTGTGCGCTGAACAATATCGAGCCAGAGCCCTTGCCGATCCGCTATTCGGCGCTTCACGAGGTCGCCGGCCTTGGGTGATATGTCAATGCCGACCCAAGAGCGGCCCACATCATCCGCCGCAACGAGCGTTGTCGCGCAGCCGCAGAACGGGTCTAACACCACGTCGCCTGAGTTCGAACTGGCTCGGATTATGCGGTTGAGCAGCATCAAAGGCTTCTGCGTCGGATAGCCGGTGCGCTCCGTGGCCATTGGATTCAATGCCTGGATATCCGTCCACACATCGGTTGCCATCTTAGACACATCGCTTGCTGAGATTCTTGCACCTTTCTGGTTTTGCGCTCTTTTTAAGGATTTTTCCGATCTTGAAACCTTAACATCATGAAAATTGAAAACATAATTTTTTGCTTTTGAATAAAGCAGAATCACATCGTGTTTCCTTGAAAACCGCTGCTTGCCTGCGCCTCCGGTCTGGTAATGCCAGATAATCTCGTTGAGAAAAGAGGCATGGCCGAACACCGCGTCCATGACCAGTTTCAGATAATGGCTCATGGTCGGATCGCAGTGAAGGTAAATAGAACCTGTAGACTTCAGAACGCGGCGCATTTCGAGCAGACGGGCGGCCATGTACGCGAGATAGGACTTGTCGCTGCCTGTCATGGCCGCGAGTAGCACGCGGTAAAGTGCCGGGTGGTCGTTCTCTACCAAGCTGATCCACTCAACGTCAATGTCGGTCAGCGTCCAGGTATCCTTGAAGGCCGCTCCAGCTGCCTGCGAGCCGATAGGGGCAGCATAGTTCGCCTTTGAATTGAACGGCGGGTCGAGATAAATCAGGTCGACAGTTTCGGAGTTCATGCCACGCATGATGTAGAGACAGTCACCGGTCCAGATTGTTTTGGGTTCCCAGTTGATCGGCACGGCTAGTCGTCCAGGGGAGGCTCAGTTGTTTTATTCAGCTTTGCAGCGGTTCTCTTCAGTCTGTTTGCCGTATCATCATAATATTGCTTGATGATTTGAGCGTCCATCTGCAACTTTGCCTTTCCTTCTCGTGCCAGGTAGGCAACGGCGAACGTCATTGTGCAGCCCATTTCTTGGGCGAACTCTTCGATCATTTTATAACTTTCTTCATCCAGGCTGATGGTATACCTCTGCTTTTTTTCTCCTGTTTTCCCCACTTTTTTTTCTCCTCCAAAAAAAAATTATGGCCATATTCCCCCTCCCAGGCCGTTAATCATACGAGATTTTACGACTTTTCAAGAGCTTGTGCGAGATTTTGGCACATTCTATTTTTTCGGCTTTTTTGGGGAGATTATGAGTGTTTGTGTTAGTTTTTGGCACTTCATGGCTTATGATAAAATTGTTGATGATTTTACTTGACACTTTGTTGCACTGGTATTATGCTAATAATGTGATGTATCACATTAAAGACAGGTCGATTCGCTTAATCAATTTTGATATTTGCGCGGGTCGCACCGGACGACCTCCGGGGATGCATCACACGCGGCACGCTTTTATCTCCTTTTGGACGTGCCACAATCGTGACCCGCGCTCTTTTTCTCTTCCGGGCCGCGCGGCGAAATTATCCCAAGTTGCCTTTCTATCGCTCGCGCGGTCCATTTTTCCCGTTTCAGTCTCCCGTGGAGGGAAGGGAGGCAATCAATGAGCCATGAACCTAACTCCAAGGCGGCAGTGCCCACGCGCAAGCTGGCCTACACATTCGATGAGGCAAGAGGGCTACTGTCTATCGGGCGAACTGTTTGGGTGTCGTTGATATCATCAGGACAGATCAGACCAATCCAAGGGCATAACATAGTTTCCCTCGCTGAGCTTGAAAGATTTATCCACGCCAACACTAAGCCTCGCACGGGGCGAAAAAAATCCACCGAGGGAATCGACGATGATTAACGATTTTCCCCTTGACAGGTTTTCGGGGATAGGCTATAGTCTCCCTAATCGCGGCGAAAAAGGCCGCGAGGAGGGACAAACATCCCTCGTCTACAGGCGGACGCAACCGCCGAAGTTTATCTCAGGCGGTTTTTTTGCGTCCGCATTATCTACCTGCCATTATCGGCGGGTCGCATGGGGGGCTTTAATGCCCGCCGGAGCTGTAGACCGGTATGTTTGTCCATGTGGCCCGTCTCTTTTCCCAGGGGCGGACTTGCAAAGGGGCGCCCCATGACCGACAAAGACAAAGCCAAATCATCTCACGGCTCTATGTATCAGGCCTTTGCCGATCTAATCACCCAGAAGACGGGTATTGAATTGATAGGCGAATATCGCATAGGCCAACGGCGTTATCGTTGGGATTATGCAGCGCCCGAGCTCCAAGTGCTTATCGAGATACAGGGGGGCACTTGGTCTCGCGGTACTCACGGGCGAGGTCAAGGCATCAATCGAGACATGAATAAGCTCAACTACGCGGCCACTCATGGCTGGCGCACGTTGCAATACACCCCGCAACAATTCGGGGAGATAGATAACGTGGTCAAGGATTTGCAGGGAATACGCCAAGAAAAAGGGGGCTGCAATGTATCGAATTGACCGGAACAATTTTTACAACGAACAGAAGAGTGCCACTGTTTACACGCCATCGAGCGTAAGCAAGTTTCTCTTTGAGTTATTGGCATCGAAAACGGAAGGACTGGTCGTTGACCCGTGTGTCGGTGCGGGTTCTCTGCTGGCTCCCTTTCAGGATGCCGGATTTGAGACCTTAGGAATAGATATCGAATATCAAGGTTGGCCGCACACGCACATTTGCAATTTCTTAAGCGTCAACAAGGAGATATGCCGCACACCCGGCCTGGTTATTGCGAATCCACCTTTTAACATTGATGCAAAGACTCAAGAACTGGCCGGAAAAATCGCAGGGGCGCGGCCCCTTCTGCCGGAGGTTTGGTTGTGGAAAATTGTTGAGTTGTGGGGCGCGGGCATTCCAATTTGTTTATTCGCGCCGTACGGCCTACGACTAAATCAAACCATCAAAAGCAGTCGCTGGCAACGCTTCACCGATGGGACATACCCGCCAATCTCGAGCATCATTTCGTTGCCCAAGGATATATTCCCAAGCGTACTCTTTCATAGCGAAATACTGATTTTCAATAGACCGGATTTACAAGGGCACTATTTTTTCAGTGGCCAATAAACAAAAGGAGGTGATAGATATGACCCAGACAGATCGCGCCGTTAGCCTCGACGGGTGCGAGATCATTGCAAGATACGACCAGATCACGGATGACGACTGGCGGGAGCTCAGGCATACAGGCTTAGGCGGCTCCGACGCCGGCACAGCGTTGGGGATGAACAAATATGCATCCCCGCTCTCGCTATGCATGGAAAAAACAGGGCGGATGGAGCCTGCCGATATTGGCGATATTGAGGCCGTCAAAATCGGCAATCTACTTGAACCCCTAATCCGCCAACACATTATAGCACCATACATCCAAGAGGTCATGGGGCAATACCCCGAGGTGATAGAGCCTGATGCCACGTACAGGTCCAAGGCGTACCCTTGGATGCTGGCCAATGTCGACGGATTTATTAGGCTCTCAGGCGGCGAGCTCGTGGGCCTGGAGATCAAGACAGGCTCATCCTACGCGCTCCGTGAGTGGGGCGGTATCAACGCCGACAACGAAATTCCCGATAGCTATTACTGCCAGGTTCAACATTATATGGCGGTCACGGGATTGCCCAAGTTTTTCGTTTTCGGTCTTATCGGTAATCGGCGACTCCTTCGCATTGTGCCGGCGGACTCCTCATTCATCGCCAATCTTATCCAACGAGAGAAGGAGCTATGGGAAACCATCCGGCACAATGACCCGATGCTTTTCCCCGCTCCCTCGGGAACTGAGAGCGATGAGCGAGCACTTGAGGTACTGGGCACACCGCGAGACGAGGGCACGGCGGACGTCTCGGAAATAACCGAGGTTATAGCAGATTATGTCGCTAAAGGTAAAGCCGAAAAAAAGATAGCCGAGGAGCGCAAGACGGCCAAGCAGATGATACTCGCAGCCCTAGGAACACATAAGTATGGCGAGACTAACGGCTATAAGGTCACGCACGCGCGGGTTTCGCGGATGCGGCTCGACTCGGCGAAACTGAAAGAAGAGATGCCCGAAATTTACCGGAAATACGAGACGCCTGGCGAATACGGGCGGCTAACGATCAAGGAGACAAACAGATGAAATTCAATAGCAAAGATAATAACCCCGATAAGACCCAGCAGACCCAGCAGACCCAGATAAGCTCATTGCCCAAGCAGGGCGAGATAAAGACTATCGAGCAGACTTTCAAGGACCTTGCGCCCCAGATGGCCAAAGCCCTGCCTGAGCACGTCAAAGCGGATCGCTTGGCCCGCGTAGCATTAACAGCGATACGTAATAACCCCAAGCTGGCCACGGCTGACAGGCTTTCACTGATGGGAGCTATTATGATGTCCGCGCAATTAGGACTAGAGCCCAACACACCCCTGGGACACGCCTATCTAATCCCCTACGGCCAGCGAGTCCAATTCCAGCTAGGCTACAAGGGTTTGTTAGACTTGGCCCATAGATCGGGGCAGTACCGGCAAATCACTGCGCACGCTGTAGACGAGGCCGATCAGTTTAGCTACCGATACGGGCTGCAACCCGACTTATCCCACGTGCCGGCGGATAGACCCACGGGCCGATCGGTTAAGTACTATGCCGTCTACCACCTGACCAACGGCGGCTACGATTTCAAGGTGTGGAGTCGTGAGAAGGTAGAAGCGCACGCTGAAAAGTATTCCATGGCCAAGAATGACGGGCCTTGGGTTACCGACTTTGACGCGATGGCCAAGAAAACAGTACTGGTCGATCTACTTCGGACCGCGCCCAAGTCGGTTGAGATGGCGCAAGCTACCAATAGCGACAATCTCAGCCCCCGATTTTCGCCTGGGGCTGAGGCGGTAGATATGGATGGTGATTTCACACCCACATCGCAGAAGGCCGCATCATGACAAAAATGAGAGAGCTATACAAGATCGTAGTCAACACAATAGATTCTGGGCCCAAATCCGTGAGTAACCTCATAGACTATGCGACCGCGGAGGATTTCTTGCGCAAGTGCAGGCGTATGAATGTGACTATCGAGGATGCGTTTCGGGATGAACTTGCAGTAGCAAAGCGAAAAATCGACGCTGCAGAGGCCGAGAGGAGGCTTATCGTCGACAAAATAAGATCGTTCGCCGACCAGCTAGATAAGGCGAGCGCCGAGATGCGGCAGAAGATGGATAACTACCAGCGAAAGAGGATCGCCCCGAATGAAATTCAGATGGCGTCCGAAGTGCGAAGAAGGAAAATAATCGGTGAGTCCGCTTGACAGGAATTCGGGGATAGGCTATAGTCTCCCTAATCGTGGCGAAAAAGGCCGCGAGGAGGGACACAAATCCCTGTTTTTCCAAGGGCGGGCGCAACCGCCGAAGTTTATCTCAGGCGGTTTTTTTGCGTCCGCGTTCACCTGCCATTATCGGCGGGTCGCATGGGGGGCTTTAATGCCCACCGGAACCTTGGACCGGTATTTGTGTCCATGCGGCCCGTCTCTTTTCCCAGGGGCGGACTTGCAAAGGGGCGCCCCATGAGCGACAAAGATAGAGCATTCAATGCTCGAAAACTATCCCAGTTACCCCCATCAGGCCCGCGCAAGCTGGCCTACACATTCGAAGAGGCAAGAAGCCTGCTGTCTGTCGGGCAGTCCACCTGGACTAAGCTAATCAGTTCCGGGCAGATCAGGCCAATTCGAGGGCACCGGTTAGTATCACTTGAGGAGCTCGAGCGATACATCCGTATCGCCACTAAACCCCATAGCTACAGGCGGGGGAAATACGCGGATAAAAAACCTAGGAGGTTAGATGAGAGCGAGAAATGACAATGAGATGAATGAGAGGCCCCCGTGTGAGGATTCGCGGGTGCGTAAGCGGGCACGCAAGCGGTCGCTTAAATCAAAAATAGCTTCGCGGGAGAATGGTAAAAAGGGCGGACGCCCGCCAAAGAACAAACCACCCGTAGGAATAACCCAAGACTCTCCTTCCTTCCTAGAAACCAAGGTTGAAGATAACCTAAACAACCTACTAAATAACCTAAACGAAAACCTAAATAACCTAAATAACCTACTAAAAAACCTAAATGAAAACCTAAATAACCTAAATAACCTAAATAACCTAAATAATCACGCTAAGTATATATGTAGCAAAGGATTAGAAGAAACCCCAGAGAAACCTAACCAAAACCTAAATAACCTAAATAACCTAAATAACCTAAATAACCTAAATAACCTAAATAACCTAAATAACCTAAATAACCTAAATAATCACGCTAAGTATATATATAGCAAGGAATTAGAAGGAATCTCAGAGGAGCCGCGAAATTCGGAAAAAAATTCGCGCCATAAAGGTATTATAGATCTAAGAGATTATATAGGGTTTGAGCCCGGTTTAGATAACTCTACAGATCCTACTCGAGAGTACGGTGTTAAGATAAACAACAATAAAGATCATAGAGAGTGTGTGGGGG